>VAPM010512256.1_pt1 | contig 18190 bp, 13 predicted proteins | sample 3395091 | NCBI WGS metagenome assembly VAPM01 (sample SAMN08290445, study PRJNA428436) | hydrothermal vent metagenome | isolation source: Deep-sea hydrothermal vent chimney 3 | place: Pacific Ocean: Juan De Fuca Ridge | reverse complement strand
GCTCTTCGAGTTCCATAAATGTTGACCTACCTTAGCTGAATTGGAAAACAGTCAATTTTACCGAGAATTTCACATAGTTCTACGAAGAACCGAATTTATAAAATTAGCTTCCTGTCCTGGCATGTAACTTTTCGAATTATTAATGATCTATGAAACGGGCAATAAAATGCTTTATCGATCGCCCTATGATATTTGTCACTGCTGACAACAGACCAATAACTGAGCGAGAGTTAAAAGCAATAATACCGAAACGTTCACGCCGATCGCTCATCCAATCCTGCTTATATTTATCATCACCTGTAAGGTAATCAACATTTTTAACTTTATCTTTTTCTAATACATGTTCCATTAAAGCCAATGTAAGTAGTGAACCAACCGATAATCTGTTAAATTCAGGATCATAGGCTAATTTAAAAATTGATGCTGTACCATTAGCAACAATCCATAACTGGACAGCAGCAGGTTTATTGCCTATCCATGCGATCCCTAACCGCAATACCTTATTATTTGCACATGCTGTAATTAATCCAGGAAGAAATTCTTTATAAGGCTCTGGATTTTTCCAACTTTTTTCATATACGCATTGAAAAGCATCTATTGCTTTTTCTATATTTTCAGTCTCAGTAATTATTTCTAAATGTGCATCAGGCTCCTTATCAAATTTTTTCTTCTTTCTCCGTAGCGTATTTCTTAGTTTTGATGGTCGATTAGCAATATAGTCATCAATACTTAGTTTTTCTGAAGGTAAAAACCAGTTCCCAAAACAAAAATATTCCTGAGTTATCCAGCCCCTCTTCTTAAATGCATGATTTAATGCTTTGTAAACTATCCCATTATACTCCAGAGGACTTAGATCAGTGATGTCAAACTTTAAATCTAATTGAAGTATTCCAGCAATAAGGTTTTCACATAATTCTTCAATATTGTCTCCACTGTAGTCCAGTATTGGACCAAATAATGATGTATAATAATTCCCCATGCCAGATAGTTTTTTACTAGTAAAAACTCCTTTTTGTTCTGTATGGAACAAAACTAACATTAAAGCTCTTGCTTCATTATTTACATCATCTTCAACAGCGATAATGGCATATGACGCCATATCTTTTTTAACAACATTTTCAATAAAATTATCGAACCAAAACTTACTTAAAAATACACTTTGCTTTGCTGCCACATCAAAAATATCTGAATAATTTTCTGGCAATTCATCAATGTTATAGTAGACTTTTGTTTTCATTAATAATGTTCTTTATGTTGATTGTCACGTAATTCCTGGATCGTAATATCTGTAAAACTATAATTCACTCTATTCCAAACAACAAAATAGCTAAATTATGCAGTTACTAAATTTAGGCAGGAAGTTATTTATAAGTATCAAAGCTACATGTTAACAAGTAATGTTCCTTTGTCTACATCAACAAACATGATTCGAAATACCTATCTACTCCAAATGCAAATTATTTTGCAATATGAATAAGTCTAACTCACCATTCCAATATTATTTATAATGCTGGGGTAAAAGAGTTATTGTCAAATCTGGTGTTTAGCCCGTTGAATCAAGCGGTGACCTGATCATCTGCTGTCACCTCGATACCATCTTTAAATTTAACTCCGGTTGCTACTTTTACAAGGTAATCGAAGCCGCGTAGTTTTCTCCATTTTTTCTCGGCGCACTGTCCGAATTTGAACATCATGTGCAGCATGCCATCACGAGACAGCCAACCCTTTGAGCGTTTAGTTCGGTGTCGGATCGTCCCAAAGGTCGACTCAATCGGGTTCGAATGCTCTGCCAGTGCCGAGCCGGAAAATGATAGAAGGCCATCAACTCTTCGTGATCTTTCTGTAAGCAGATGACGACCTTTGGATATTTCGGCTCATATGTCTTGATGAACAGCTCAAATGCCTTTTGGGCATCGACCTGAGTCTGAGCCTGGCAGATGTTGTGCAGTGCCTGTTTCGCTTTCGGCTGAGCCGACTTCGGCAGGCAGTTGAGCACGTTCATGGTCTCATGCACATCCAGCAGCGCTGCTGCCGTGTCTCAGGATACGCTTCCTCCAGCCCCCCCCAGAAACCATGGCGTCATCACCAATGGCCAGTTCAGGTGCGTTTATCCCCCGTGACTTCAATTTCAGCAGCATTGCGGGCCAGCTCTGCGTAGACTCTCGCACACCGTCTTCAGTGGCCAGAAAATGTGCTCATTCACACCGATCACGACCAACACGCACAGCTTTGTCTGCTCTGCCCTCAGGCCACTGTAGACAGCATCCGCCGACACATACAGCCAACGCTCCTTATCCAGGCGAGCTTCGCTCTACCCTCGGTATTCCTGCGCCCATCTCACCGCTAGAAATACCCTTCAGGTACAACTACGGCAGCGCCGCTTCCAGCGATTTTGTCTTCCTCACATACGGCGGTATCAGGGTCGACTGAAATGCGACGGGCTCACCGGTCCTGGCTCGGACTTTGGGGATCTGAACCGTCACCGGACCCACGCCCGTTTGCAGCTCGCGTTCCGGAAGATAGCCGTTGCGCACTACGCCAGCGTGATCTGCCTCTGTACGATGTTCGGCATGCGTCGCCAGCAATTCCTCCAGCCGCTTCCACTGCCTGCAAGATCAATCGTTGTGCCCCGGTCCCCAGCAGTTCGCTCAGGGGATCTCCATTCTCCTCTCGACCGGCCAGATCAAACACGTTATCCTTGTTCATAGTGGCGTATCCTCTTTTGGTTGCTTTAATGTCTGATAACATCAAATCAACCAGATACCGCGCTTTATTTCAACTCCTCATACAACAGATTCGGTTATAACTCAAATATCGCTTCCTCAACGAAGAAAACTCCGATAAAAACTTGTGTGAACTCTCCCCCTTCAGATACTGAACAGCCTTCGATACCGATAGGTTCGGAGGAATACCCATCAGCATATCACTCTATCCCTCCCGCCTGAAGGCGTGGGGTTTACGGTTCTTCTCCTATCGGAGACTTTAAATGCCCCTCATAAGAAGTGTAGGCTGGAATAAGCGAACTATACCGCATGCCCTTGTGCTTAAAAGCTTTTTGTTTACCGTTTTTGGATACGTTGACTCAATAGCTGCAATATCAAATAATGGTTATTTACCTGCATACTCTTTTCTTAACGGATCATTGAAATTATTCTTTGCAATATTACCATTAATTAAGAGGAACTTTTTCGATTAACAACGCAGGTTGAAGCAATAGATTACTAGCGCGTCTCTTTGCTTCAATGTCTTTATAGATCTCTTTTGCTAATTCACCTGAAACATCAAGCATCTGTCCCAATTGCTGCGTAGAAATATCGTTGTTATATGCCCATAATGCAATATCCATCTTTTCATAAGGTAATGCAAAATAGAATTCATCTTGCCCCTGAGGGAGACTATAGGTGTCCGTCGTGGGTGTCGCATTGCAAATTTCGTCTGGCAAGCCAAGGTGCCGGGCCATGGCATATACATGGGTCTTGTATAAGTGGGCGATGGGTTTTAAATCAGCTGAGCCATCACCATTTTTCACAAAGAAGCCTTGATCATATTCCAGACGATTGGGGGTTCCTACTACTGCATAATTCAGGCGATCCGCATGAAAATATTCGATAGTCTTTCTTATTCTTTGTTTATAGTTAGTCGCAGCTACGATCTGCAGATATTCATTCAACCTCAGGTTTTTCTCCTGTATCTCACCATCCGGCGACTGTACTACCAATTTGAAGTGGTTGACCTGTCCCTCCAGGCCACCAGAAATTATAATTTTATTCTTCCAATCTTCACTATTATACACAGGAAACGTCCGTTTAATCGCTTCATCGCGCCAGCGATAACACCCAATTGCCTCAAGCGTGGGAGATATATTCTCTGTAACAAATTCGATGCCCAGATGTTTTGCCAATAATTCACCCCTTGATGAACTTTTTGCTGAAGAGTCTGTTTCCGGTAACAAAAGACCAAACACCTTTTTCTTTCCCAGAGCTTCGACCGCAAGTGCAGCAGAAACCGAACTATCAATACCGCCAGATATAGCTACGACCAGGCCTCTTTTACGCAATTTTCTGGAAAGCAATTCGCGCATCTTACCTGTGATTTTTTCTACTTCAGCAGCATAATCGATTGCTAAAACATTCGATTCTACATTCTGATCAATTGACATTATTTTTCCTCTTGTTTTCTGACTGGGCCAATAAATAACGCCTGACTTTACCTGAGGCAGTTTTTGGCAACTCATCTATAAATTTAATATATTTTGGTATTTTGTATCTTGCAAGATTCTTCCTACAATACTGCTGCACATATTTCTGATCCAGTTGCTTGTCCTTACGTTTAACAATAAATACCTTAATTGCTTCACCAAGTATTTCATCAGCAACACCGACAGCGGCTACTTCGACTACATTTTCAAGCTCCTGGATGACCTCTTCAATTTCAGTAGGACTAATACGATTTGCGCCCGTCTTGATCATGTCTGAATTACGCCCCTGGATAAATATATAGCCTTCATCATCCATATAAGCTAGATCACCTGTTTTCAGCCAGCCATTAATTAATACTTCCTGTGTCATTTCTGGATTTTTCCAGTAACCCGGCATCAGATTATCACCTCTGACATATATTTCGCCGACAGTCTTCCCACTCACTGCATTGCCCTGTTCATCACGAACTTCAACTTCTACATTAGGGATTGCAATGCCGGCTGAACCCAGCTTTTCATCGAGTCTTTCAGCGGGCAAATAGGCAATACGCGCCGTTGCCTCTGTCTGCCCATACATAATAATTAATTCTGTATTTGGAAGTTCAGTGTGTAAACGCTGTATATGTGCTGGTGGCATCGGCCCACCTGCTTGGGTCAAATAACGTAATGATGTTAAATCATAATCTGACAATTTGACCCGGCTTAATAAGAGCGCAAATGTTGAAGGGACACCTGAAAATCCACTGGCTTTTTCATTGGCCAGAATTTCTATAACCTTATGCGGATACATCATACTGTTTTCCAGAATCAGCCTGGCACCAACAGCCATGTGTGTATGCAACACAGAATTTCCATAAGAATAATAAAACGGCAGTATATTAACGATACTATCCTTTTCACTCAGCTTCAGATATTCCAGTATTGATCTTATATTGCTAACAAAATTACCATGCGTGAGCATTACACCTTTAGGATGACCGGTTGTTCCTGACGTATAGATAATCGCAGCAAGATCGCTACTGTCCAAATCAGTGCTTATGTTTGTGGTAACATCGGCTGATAATTGCTCCCAGGAATGTACTACAGCTGGCAACTGTGTCCCCTTATAGTTTACACATAGAACACATAAATTATCACGACATTCCTCCAATACTCGCTTCAACTCTGTATGGCTTGCATCAACGATCAGGAATCCTGCCTCACTATGTTTAATCCAGTTATTAATATCACGTGCCTTGACCGCTGCATTAAGGGCAACAACTACGCCTCCAGCTGCCAGGGTTCCATAGTAAGCAGCAATATATTCAACCGAATTTCCCAGCAACAATGCAACGCGATCTCCTTTCTGTAATCCATTTTGCTGAAGAAAAACAGCTACTGCCTGAACCTGTTGCCATAATTGTCTGTAGCTGACACGGCGTCCAGCATGTACTACAGCCTCAGCATCTGCAAAATGGCTGACACTGTTGGCTAGCAAGTTTACTAGTGTTTCTGACATTGTATTCTAATTAAGATAATTTGCTTTCGATAAAGGCAGTAAGGTTATTTACCGAGTCCAGGTTCTCAGGAATCATCTCACTATCTTCAACGCTAAGATTAAAATCATCTTCCAGGAAATAAATAATTTCCAGCATTCCTGTTGAATCAACGATGCCTTTTTGCAGAAACGAATCATCGTTTGCCAGTGCCGATTCATCATCTGTAAAAAGAAAGTTCTCCAGGATAAAGCTACGTATTTTTTGTTCTGCTGACATAAAAACCTCTAGTTGTATAATTAAACTCTAATTATTTAAAGTTAACAGTATAATTTTCGATGAAATGGCGGTGCCAGATTTGTGTTGACAGGATTCCGATAAATGCCATATTGTCTTTATACCCAATTACCCTTCCCTGTTCAGCTTTTTTTAACAAGTGGCTGACTCGTTTAGGTTCAAAATACCCAAACCGGCTTATCATGCTTTCACTGAGCATATCCTGTACATAATCTCTCACCCCTTGATCAAAAAAGGCCGGAATATCGGGGGCACGATAGGGCTGTTTGTATCTGTTAACAATTTCAACCGGCAAATATTGTTGCATAGATTTTTTCAGTAAATATTTTTCATTCAGCACTTTCATTTTAAACTTTGGCGGTAATCGGTTGGCAAATTCAATCACCCGATGATCCAAGAAGGGAAAACGACCTTCAACTGAGTTCGCAGACAGCATTCGGTCACCCTGCGAACATAACAGATACCCGGACATCAATGATTTTGCTTCAATATATTGCCCACGATTGAATGTATGCCACTTGTTAATATTAGCGGGCAAACTATTTTCTAATACCCTGATACTTTCATTTATCAATGTTGATTTCAAATTTTCAGAAAAAAAGTTTTTGCAGTGTGCGGTTGTTTTCCATCGGGGTATATGTGAAAAATAGGGTACATCTGGTTTATCCAGTCCAGCACCAAAAAAGGCCTCAAGATAAGCCTGCCCCTTACCTTGCGAAATATCCAGATACGGATATAACCGTTTCAATAATAATTGTCTGAATTTTGACTGCGGATTCCTGGCCCAAAACTGCCTGATCTTGGCTTCCTTAAAAATATCATAACCACCCAGCACTTCATCCGAACCTTCACCGGTAAGAATGACCTTATAATTACTTTCATGAACCAGCCCTGATAATAACATCATTGGTACTGGGGCGGTTCTTAGTATCGGTGATTCTGTAAACCAGATCGCCCTCTCAAATGCATCCGCTACATCGCTGTTCTGACAATGAATACGTGAATGTTCAGTTCCAAGATGATTTATCATCATTTGCTGGTAGCCACTTTCATCCAGACTTTCTTCGGAAAATCCGATAGAAAATGTACGTAAGTTGGCTCCCTGCTGGTGTATTAGCGATGTCAGAACAGAAGAGTCAAGCCCACCAGACAAATAGGCACCAACAGGAACATCTGAACGTAGCCGAATGTGCGTAGCGTCATTGAGTAATTCATATAACTCCTCTGCCAGTTCGGTTTCATCACCTTCAAGGTATTGATTATCCTCTGGGTATGTCCAATTCCAGTAATTATGCACCTTGAGCTCCCCTCCCTGGATAATGATCATCTCAGCAGGTTGCACATGATTTATGTTTTCAAAAATACTGGTAGATCCCACTGGCCCCCAGAAGGTCATGATCTGATCGAGGGCTTCTGCATTCAAGCTGGGGGCCTGCCCAAAAACCGCTAAAATTGCCTTTACTTCAGAGGCAAATAGAATTCGGCCATCATGTTGTGAGTAAAAAAGCGGCAGGATACCCGTCCGATCACGAACCAGTATAAGTTTCTGCAATTTGCTATCCCACAGTGCGATGGCAAACTGACCATTTAGATATTCAGGAAAAGCTTCTCCATATTCCTCATAGGCATGAACAATAACCTCGGTGTCAGTTTTGGTATAAAAATGATGTCCTCGTTTTGAAAGTTCTTCACGAAGCTCAATGTAATTAAAAATCTCACCATTAAAAACAACCCAGATTGATTTATCTTCATTGTGGATTGGCTGATTACCACCTTCAATATCAATAATGCTTAAACGAACGTGACCTAACCCGACATGCTCGTCCAGATAGAATCCGCTACCGTCCGGTCCACGATGCCTAATCTTGGCTGTCATGTGCTCAAGTTCGACCCGCTGTGGAAAATCGCCTTCAACCGAGTAATATATACCTGCAAGTCCGCACATTTGGAAACCGTTATAAAAGGAAAATTAATGTTGATTGCTTATTTTAACGGCCAGCTTGCCTATAACTTTCGTTATATACCCAATTATCATTGATTCTGACGACTCAGGCCTTCCCGAAATTTAGCCATAGTGCGCCAATGACAGGAATATGGGTTATCATACTTACAGCAATGCCTAAACAAGTCCTGAGACAATGAGACCAAAAATTGCATATGGAATCACATTATAGCCACAGCCATGATAATTCCTGCTATAACCGGACGCCATATAACTTTCAGCATATCAAATATTTTAAAGAGTTATCGTAAGCTTCCCCGTCAAGTAGACAGTCTTAAAGTAGAGTTTTTGGCCTTCTGGGTTGCATAAACAATTGGCGGCAGTCCGTCCAATGTAGTGGTCAATCGTTCCCGGACACTTTGCTAAGGATCTTTTTATAATCCATCGGTGTCTTGTATCCCCCCCTTGCTCTGTCACCAGAGCCAGCGCATCTCGCTTGAAGTCTTCTGTGTACTACCGTCTCGTTTTCTTTTCTGCTGTCATCATTCACCTCGTTTTGGTATTTTACAACCTTAACTCGGTGTACGGTATTAGTAGACCATTTCATATAGTTCTCCATAATGACTATACGATTTGCTCAGACATACGCTAACACCCATGCTATACTTAGCAAAAATAATCAAGCCCGCAAAAACCGTGCTATTCAATTCGCCTGTATTAATTTTTATATTTCTGCCTGTAACCTTGGTGGGCTTCTATCTACTAGGGCGCTGGCGGGCTGAAGTCGCGCTAGGCTGGTTAGTCATGGCCTCTTTGTTCTTTTATGCATGGTGGAACCCCAGTTACTTGCTGCTCATACTGGCATCAATGACGTTTAATTTTCACCTCGGGAAACGACTATCCATGTCGCAGACCGAGAACCAGAACACCACATACCTGTTGCTGGCGTTGGGTATCACCGCTAATCTTGGATTATTGGCCTATTATAAATACTTTAATTTCTTTATTGACAATATCAACACGCTTTTCGATGCTAGCTGGAATTTCGAAACCATTATCCTACCACTGGCAATCTCTTTCTTCACCTTTCAGCAGATAACCTTCCTTGTGGATGCCTCGCGTGGTGAAACCCGTGATTACAGCTTCAATCACTATGCCTTGTTTGTTACATTCTTTCCACAGTTGATTGCAGGCCCAATCGTACACCATTCAGAGATAATGCCGCAGTTTCTCCACAAATCACATTTTTCCGTTAGTTACCGAAACCTCGCCGTTGGCCTGTCAATCTTCTTAATCGGGCTGTTTAAGAAAGTGGTACTCGCTGATAATATTGCGGTATTCGCAAGCCCGGTCTTCGATGCTGCCCTAAACGGTAATTCTTTAAGCTTTTTTGAAGCATGGGGTGGTACCTTGGCCTACACGTTTCAGCTATATTTTGATTTCTCCGGCTACTCGGACATGGCGATCGGGCTGGCCCGTATGTTTGGAATTACGTTACCACTAAATTTTAATTCCCCATACAAGGCTTACAACATTATTGATTTTTGGCGCCGCTGGCATATGACCTTATCACGTTTTCTGCGTGATTATGTGTATATCCCTCTTGGTGGAAACCGACAAGGCAAGACAAGACGCTATGTCAACCTGATAACAACCATGCTACTTGGCGGTCTCTGGCATGGTGCCGGCTGGACATTTGTGATCTGGGGTGGGTTACATGGCCTTTATCTAATGATTAATCACGCATGGCAAGGCATGCTTGGCAGGTCGCCACGATCAGATCATGCTGGTGGGGTTCGAAAGATCCCCGGTGTGGTGATCACATTCGCTGCCGTCATGATTGCCTGGGTCTATTTTCGTGCCGAAAGTTTTGAAGCGGCCAACAACATTGTCCTGGCTATGTCAGGAACACAAGGTTTTCTGTTACCCGCCGACTACGAGCATTACCTCGGAGTGTTGGGTGACTGGCTTATAATTCATGATTGGCGATTTGAGACAGATACTGGAACCTTTCAGGGGAACAAGCAGATTGCCTGGCTGCTGCTGGAGAGCCTGATCATCTGGGGGTTTCCCAATACTCAACAATTTTTCGGTCGCTTTCAGCCAGCCCTCAACTACAGCAATAAAGGCACCGCAACATGGCAAGAACGCATACAATGGTACCCGTGCATAGCTTGGGGGCTTGCAACAGTGATACTCGGCAGCATAGCATTGTTGTCACTGAACCGTGTATCCGAATTCCTCTATTTCCAATTCTAACATCATGTCAACCGATCATCAGTTCAAGCTTCATCTGCATGCACTCATACTTGGATTAGCACTCATATTTATACTAACTGGCCTGTTCAACTATGTCATAGACCCTTATGGCATTTGGCAAGTTGTGCGTATTAAGGGACTGAACTGGCAGAAATCGGAACGCCGTGATCAAAACTATCTATTCAAAGCCGTAGATCTGATAAAAAAACGCCCTCGAACACTACTCCTGGGTTCTTCTCGTGCTGCCTTCGCTCTGAATCCCGACAACCCAGTCTTCACACCTGGACAACTGAAGCCGGTGTATAATGCAGCATTAACCGGTGGTCACATGCATGCATTACGACGTTATGTGGAGCATGCGATTTACAACAATCCTGATATCAAGCTGATCATCTGGGGAATGGATTTTTTTGCATTTAACCGCAATGTGAAGTTGGCATCAAGTTACCGAGAAGATCGCTTAGGACGCCACCACTTATTGGCCTCAGACGTTATCGAAGTCCTGTGGTCCCTCGATGCGCTTAATGCTAGTTGGCGCACCATCAATAGCAACCGTAATAGACCAAAATACACCCCTTATTTCGATAATGGACAGTTGAGCGCAATGGATATGGCTTCTCTGGCTAAACGTAAAGGTATGATAAAGCGCTTTGATAATTCTTTGAAACTATACCTGAACAGTCGCACTCGTTTCGCTGACTACCAGGATTCGCCCACTGCCTGGCAAGAGCTTGAACATGTCCTGCAACTGGCCCGCAAACATGATATTACCATGCGCCTCTATATCTCTCCAGTACACATGGCCATGTTTGAGGCATTGCATCAACGCAAACTCTGGTCCGCGTACAAGGACTGGCTCAGACATATCGCGCGTCTTCACCCATTAACCGATTTTTCCGGGCCAGGCCCAATCACTGGTGAAGCCATCCGCAAGGAAATGAATTATTACTGGGATGTATCTCATTTCCGTTCCGAGGTCGGTGATCGAATTCTGACACAACTACTGAATGATGGGGCAATAGTGGATACCCTGCTGCCGGCAAAACTGGTAGGACACTACAATATCGATGAACACATCAGCAAACTGGAAGAACGCACACAAAACTGGTTGCAACAGCACCCCCATATTGTACGGTTCGTTGCAGAACGCGTCTCTCCATCACAATAACAACCAATTACAGCAAACATTGAACAGCCATTTCTGAACTATCACCATAAGTCAAAAATATACCTTACCCTGTTCATCCAAAACATTATAATAGAGAAAAGACCGGGCATAACACCAAGATATGATACGTCTCTTTGTTTGAGGCGACCAACTTTCCTGCCAACAAAAGGCTTACCCTCATTCTTCAACATCTACCAGCGATCAAACTATTTGTATAGTGCTTCAATTATTTGTAAGCGCAAAATTATCCGCATGCTTTATAAATTACAGTTGCATGTTTGCTGTAGATGGGTTTAGATTTAATGCTGACAGGGAAGAGATTGGCGGCTTGTCACTTCCAGGGCAACAGGGCTTCGAACGCCTCGATGGATATGGCCTTGGGGAGTTCGGTAAACACGTTGCGTAAATATGCATAGGGTGAAGCGGTACAACCTGCCGCCCGTCCATTCTCGTTTCAGACTACTGAAGACCCGCTCTATCGGGGCATTATCCCAGCAGTTACCCTTGCGACTATACTGCAGATCATTCTATGCTGTTTCAGCAACGTCTGGTAGGCGTGACCGGCATATGGCTGCCACGATCTGAACGACAAATCAGGCCGGGTGGCGGATTTCTGAGATTAATCGCCATCATTAAAGCCCGGATAAGCAACGCTTTCTTCATTCGTCGATCGATTGCCCAGCCCACAACACGGCGCGAATAAAGATCGATTACGATAGCCAGGTAGAGCCAGCCTTCCTGCGTCGCCTCAACGCGAATTCTTCTGGCCCCATCACCTTACAGGGGCGATTTTTCCAATCGTAGTAGGTGCTGCGTTTGACTTCCAGTATCTGGCACATCATGTTCACCGGCCAAGTTCCAGAATGGTCACGAATAAACCCGTACCTCACTTCATTTTCTTCGCGAAGTACGCACTGGTTTTTTTTAAAATTCCTTTCTCCATCCGTAGGTTACGGATTTCCTTCCGCAGGCATTTGAGTTCTTCACGTTCATCCGTACTCAGCGGATCGCCTGTGGATTCTTCCTCAAATCCTTGCTTCCAACGTCGTAGTAGGTTATCTCCAATGCCCAGACTTCGAGCCGTCTCGTTTTCTTTTCTGCTGTCATCATTCACCTCGTTTTGGTATTTTACAACCTTAACTCGGTGTTCAGTATTAGTAGACCACTTCAATTAACCTGATTGCTGGTAGAGGGCTGTTCCGTGATGAATGGAGTTCTGAGCAGGTTAGTGGGCAATTACAATCTGAACAATCAAATTGAGAGCGTAATGGATAAGCATAAATAATGCCCCCTGAAAATCTCGTGGAGTTAAAATGCCAAATGAGATATTTATGGGATTAAATCATCCCTCATTTGTTTGTGATTTGCCACGCTTCTATGTCCACTTGGCAGTCTACAGAATTACGTGGCCCCTTTCAGATACCACTTTTTCACAAACGGGCTAGAATTGTGACACTGTTCGCCACATGGTATACAAACTGTGACATAGTCCTCTTATGTAAGTGTGTGGCCAGTCGATAATCCATCTAGAATACAACTTAAGTATTACTGCACTCAAAATAACGAGCGCAACAACAAATGAGAGGATTTTTTGACTGGAAACCGCTTACATTACATCATAAAAATTCAAATATATTGAATTTGAAATTGTGATAGGTTTCACACTTTTTAAGGCCTGATAACTGTAGCTAGAGAAATATGTAGTGTAAGAAATGGGGCTCACTAATTTCGTTTTGTAAAACTTTGATGGAGGTAGTAAAAAATGTGCATCCAGACCTGTCGGAATATATTTAGTATTTTTCTTGTGTCCGCATTTTTGTTGACAGTTATAGGTTGTGGTGGTGGAGAAACAGGTGATTCTGCTTCTAATGGCACCAGTACGGTTGTTAGTAATGCCAGTAGTGGTAACTCCTCAACTGATACTGGTAGTAGCAACTCCACAACTAATACTGGTAGTAACTCCACAACTTACGGCGCAGCCCAGTTGTCCTGGACTCCTCCCACTTCAAATACTGATGATACTCAGCTAACTATTGCTGGTTATAAAATTTATTATGGAACTGCACCAGGGGTTTATTCAAAAGTAGTTAATGTAAGTTCTGGTTTAACCGAGTACGTTATTGATAACCTTGCTTCTGATACCTACTACTTTGTTATCACTGTATATGATAATCAATTAGTTGAAAGTGATTATTCCAACGAAGTTACTAAATCAATCTAGTCTAACTATTTATATAGATGGTTTGTTGTAATTTTTAAACGACGGTTGAGGGGTTAAAAAATGACATTTAGCAAATCCTGTTTTTTTGTACGTATCTTCGGGATGCTTGTCATTTTAGGTGTCAATACTGTCGATGCGGTTGCAGAAGTCATTCATCTTTATCCCCCGGCATCCTACAGTTGCAACGAGGAATTCGAAAATACAGCTAACTCACTCAAGCCAGGAGATGAACTTATACTCCACGAAGGAACTTACTCACAATCTTGCCGCCGCGCGATATCAGTTAGTGGTACGGCGTTGAATCCTATCATTATTCGTGCTGCTGATAATGAAAATGTAATCATAACAAGGCCTTTAGATAATATTGACACACAAAATAATATCGAAATATCTTCATCATACCTTACTCTAAAAGGTTTAAAATTCAGAGGTGGGAGCACAGGGGTCCGCTTTATGGGTGGAAAAAATATAACTCTTGAAGATTCCGAAATATTTGAAACTGGCAATAATGCAATTTCCATGAATAGTGGGAATCACGATGCATTCGTTATCAAAAGAAATCATATCCACCATACAGGTTTAAGTTCTGGCAATCCCGAAGGTGAAGGCATGTATATTGGGTGCAACTATAATAATTGCCGCACAACAAATAGTCTTATAGAAGGCAACTATATACATCATTTGAGATCAACAAGTGATGGTGGAAATGATGGGATTGAGATAAAAGTTGGTTCTTACGGCAATATCATCCGTAATAATGTTATTCATGACACCAATATAGGTAGACAATACCCATGCATCTTTGTCTATGGTGGAGGTGCGGAAGTAAACATTATTGATAGTAACGTTTTATGGAATTGCGGTGAAGCAATACAAGTAGTCTCGGATGCCATTGTTCGGAATAATATAATATTAAACTCCTCTATTTCTGGAATCACAGCTGCGCCACATTCGCAAGTTTCAGAAATGAAAAATGTAACAATAGTAAACAATACAATTTATGGTCACCCTAACTGCCTTTATATTCGTTGGTCCGCAGCTACGAATATGACACTCGCAAACAATGCCGTTTATTGCCCACAAACTACAGCGGTCAATGCTACAGGGTTAACTAGAAATAGTATTAATATTAAAAATAATTACATAGAGGGTAGCATGTTGGGGGTCAGCATTGAAAATAATGGGTTCTTTGCGGGCGGAAATGCTAATGCTATTTTTGGTGACCCGCAAAACCTGAATTTCTGGCCCGTATCTTCCTCTATGCTGGCAGGTAACTCTTCACCATCCTTTGCATCTGAATTTGATTTTAATGGAATGAAAAGAAATCCGCCATTTGATATCGGCGCATACGAAACTAACGGTTCTTCAAATAATACTGGTTGGAATATAGTGCCAGGATTCAAACAATTATTTAGCACAAGCAAGCCAGCGGCTCCGATCGATCTGAGGGTATTCTAATGAAATTAGTCACAATTAAGTCACTCACTTTTTCTGCATTATCAACTATGGTTTTATTGTTATCCGCATTGCCAAAGGCCACTGCTGCCTATACGGGGCAGTGTGCAACATCTCAAGATATAGCTGATATACCACCTGGGCACTGGTGTGAGGTTAGAAACTCTCATGCTCGTAATGCTGAAAAAAAACCTCAAGATTTTGATGACTGGAATGGTACATATTCATCAAAATACGATAGCTATCAAGGCAATGGTGGTTTTGCGGGAATCATGAGTAAGTGGAGTGGTGGCACTTTTGATACTTTACGGAACAGACTGCTTATCATGGGCGGTGGACATAAAGGATACGGTGGCAATGAGTTAGTAAGCTTCAGTCTGGAAACACTATCATGGAAAAGAATTACAGATCCAGTCCCCTATCCTGCATCAAGAGCCAATGGTGATTATAAAAATTCCGGCACTTATGAGTCTCCAATATCCAGACACACTTATGGAGGTATGTCATACATTGAGAGTGAAGATAAGCTGTTTCTTTTTGCCGGTTCAGGTTGGAATAATGGTTATGGTGTGCGGGGTACCTGGACATTTGATCTGACCTCTGCTGAAGCAAATAATAACTCTTCTACGAATATACAGTTCTGGGATGAAAGAACATCAGTTAATGAACCAGCTGCAGGATTAGATGGATACACACTATATGATTCAGTAACAAGTAGAGTCTTTTATCACAGGCAAACCAGCCCAGGCTTACTACGTTCCTATCATTATGCCTCAGACACCTGGACTCATCATAATTCTGTCGGACATAGCCCACAAACTTTTGCAGTTATTAATCCTCTAGAACGAAGAATTTATGAGTTTAATACTACAAATGGTATCAACCTAAGACGTTGGGATATACCAAATGAACCGATTTCTGCAATTGGATATGCTGAAATGCAAACAGGTGGTGATCCTACGATGAAAACTGCTGATGATCCAGGTATTGCATTTGATACTGCCGCAGGAAAAATTGTCGCTTATAATGGTGGTACTGATGTATTTTCATTTGATACCGGCAATAATACATGGACAAGACAGCCCGCAGCAAATACCAATGTTATAAATCCTGGTTCTTCAACAGCAGAAGGAGGCATTTTTGGCCGCTTCCAATACTCGAGAAAATACAATATTTATGTATATGTTGATAATGTAGATTCAAATGTCTTTTTATACAGACTGGCGGAAGAGCCAGTAAAACCTAAAAAGGCTCTTTTGCAAGTTAGATAATTTTGATATCTCATTTATCCCTGTTATAAATAATATTTAGGTATAACTATGAATGTTCGACTCAAATCTATTTTACCCCATACTATAATAGTTGCAGCATGGCTATCTATTTTTAGCAACAATATCGCTTTAGCTGCTAACGGTTGTTATGCTGCCAATGAAAGACCGGCTACTGTACCACCTAGTGGCTTTAAAATACCTGATCTTAAAGCTGAACGTAATGCTTATAGAAGCTGGGGCTGGACATGGTCTGCAGATGCAGAACCCAGTTATACAAGTGCAGGCTCTTATAGCGTTTCTAATCCAAGTATACATAGCGATACTGAGGGGGATGACCTGTGGTCATATACAATGATGTATCTCAGAACAGGCCAAAATGGATATCTGGAAAGGGCGCAGGCCTGGGCCAGATATTATAAAGAGGACTTTCGGAACTGTATAGGTAATCAGTACAATACTTTCTGCAGGGATCGTGATGGGTTCAGTGGTGACCACATGTATGGTTGGGGATTAATTGCATGGTATCAACAAACAGGTGACCAGGCTGCCCTCACAGAAGCAGAAAACCTGGCAGCCACTCTTGAGGGAATGTATGCAGATAATAATAATTGCTTATCAAGAAATGCTTGTACAGGATATGGTATACGTGCTTTGGGGCGCCAATTGCTGCTAGCTACTCGTGTAGCGGAAGTCACAGGGAAACAGCGCTGGATTGATCTTCGCGACAAAATCATAAATATTGCACTTCAATCAGAATATTGGGATGAAACACAAGGTATGTATTTTCGTGGCGAATGGTCAACAGATGATGTACTGGGCGCTGGATCATATGCTGCCGGTGCGCGGATCCAGTCATCAATGCAAACCGGTGTGCTATCGGAAGCACTCGATCATGCTTATCGTACAACTGGACGTCAAGAACTTCGTGATCGTATAGTCGCAATCGCAAAATTTGTATACCTTCATGGTATTGATGCTAAATATCAATACACTGGAAACAAATTTGGTATTGTTAATGGTAAGACATGGCACAATTATTCTGCAACAGAACCGGTTACTTTCTGGGATCCCGTTTACACAACCTCATTGGTGAATACGCTGATGCGAGGATATCGCTACACATGTGATATTCGCTATTATCAACGAGCAAAACATCACTATGAACGTGGCAACAAAGGTATATATGGTGAAGCCATTCGACGTACAGCGGCTGATAATGTAGTAGATCACTTTGTTGATAATGCACCAAAGTTATTTTATCTTAAGTATAATAAAGGTGAGCTACAATATACATATCTATTATTTCAACCAGCACCTAATGTTATAAGACCATTAGCGCCCGCGTTACAAGTGCAATAATATTTCGCACATAGCCGGAGACAGAATCTTGTCTATTAAGGAGTTGTAATCATAATCGTCAGGGTTTTCCACGAGGAATATTTCTTGTACTAACAAACTTTTTTGTCAAAATATGACAACTCAAGGCTCATACCGGGGCGCCCGTCCCGGCATGAGCAGCGCCACATTCTACAAGTGGCGAGCCAAATTCGGTGTTTAGCCCGTTGAACCAAGCGGCGACCTGATCATCTGCTGTCACCTCGATACCATCTTTAAATTTAACTCCGGTTGCTACTTTTGCAAGGTAATCGAAGCCGCGTAGTTTTCTCCATTTTTTCTCGGCGCACTATCCGAATTTGAACATCATGTGCAGCATGCCATCACGAGACAGCCAACCCTTTGAGCGTTTAGTTCGTAAGCGCAAAACAAACATCACCATGTTTTTTGCCAGAAACACCCATTACCGTAAGCGCAAAATTAACTGCACCCTATCTGACTGTTTGATCTTGATATAGCGTGAGCCTTTTTTCGTGAAGGAGAAAGGTGATGAAGAGACGAACAGAGGC
>VAPM010561024.1_pt1 | contig 18216 bp, 19 predicted proteins | sample 3395091 | NCBI WGS metagenome assembly VAPM01 (sample SAMN08290445, study PRJNA428436) | hydrothermal vent metagenome | isolation source: Deep-sea hydrothermal vent chimney 3 | place: Pacific Ocean: Juan De Fuca Ridge | reverse complement strand
GACAACTACGCTTTAGCTGCTTAATAACCAGCCTTAAAGCCTTCGGCCTGATGTGTGCTTATACGCTCAGATAACCGGAGTCATCCTATATAAGATCGCGCTGAAACACGTCCGGGGTGGATGCGCTAAAACCTAACGGAATCGCTGCTAGTTTGCCCTGCCCATCGGGTTGCTAATGGTTAAATTTAATAGATGTGGATAAGCATGTAGAGCCGAGGGCGGAGGTCTTGCGGACGGGGGTTCGATTCCCCCCGCCTCCACCAAAACTAGGTCTATCAAAATCTTTTTAACAGGGACTTCCCTACTGAATATTTACTGCTAACGTTGTAAAATGACAGACTCTAATTATAAAAATATAAATATTTCAAAAATAGTTTTCTATTTTGTTTTTCTGTCAACAGTTATGTTGATTGCATTTGGCTATGGGCTTTATTCGGGGACAAATGAAAATGCTGTTTTCAAATTTATTCTCGATGTAAAAAAGAAAGTTAATCTCGTTTTGTCGGAATCACCCAATGCATTTAAACCTATTCATTTTATCCAACCCTCACGTTATGCTGGCTCCGGTGTTACAATAAACAAAAAGACTAACTCTAAGAATGATCTTATTTTTTTAACTGGTTTTTTCGACGGTAATAACGAACTTCGTCTAATCAATAGAGATGGGAAAATAATATCACGCTGGCCAGTGAAATTTTCTGAAATTTTTCCCAACCCCGTTCATATTCCAAAACCACCAACAACAGACTGGAATGTCGACCTTCATGGTGCTGTTGCACTTCAGGATGGCTCAATCGTTTTCAACTTTGAATATGGCGGTATCGTAAAACTTGACCATTGCGGCAAGGTCATCTGGACTATTCCAACATTATCCCACCATTCTGTTGAAAAAGCTGAAGCAGGCGGCTTTTGGGTACCGGGTAGAACACTACGCAGTAAAACCGACACAACGATACAATATTCACCCTTTTCATTACCCTATAAAGAAGACGTGATAATGAAAATTTCTGCTAACGGTACCATAGAGTCTAAAATATCTATTGCAAATTTATTGTACGTCAATGGCTATGAATCTTTTTTAACATCAACTGGTGAAATAATAAAAACAGGCAGAGAGTGGGATCATGAACTTGTCCACTTAAATAAAATTACTGAACTTAAAGCTGATATAGCAGATGATTTCCCTTTATTTAAAACTGGTGACCTACTGTTATCACTGCGAAGTTATAATACCCTTTTAGTCATTGATCCAAAGACACAAAAAATCAAATGGTTAAAGACTGGCCCATGGATACGCCAACATGATCCTGAATTTAAAGCGGGTGGAACAATCACTGTCTTTAACAACAATACATACTTAACATCTTATATTAACGATAAAGTTAATCTCAAAATACCACAAGCCTCCAATATTATAGAAATTGATCCTCTAACAAACGAACATAAAATACTTTACGGTAAAAATGGAAAACAGAAGCTTTTATCGGTTATTAGGGGCAAGCATGAATTAACACCTTCTGGCGGCATTCTGATGACCGAGCTTGAAACAGGACGTGCATTTGAAGTCGATTCAACTGGAACCGTTATATGGCAATATATAAATCGTTATGATGAGGATTCTGTTTTGGAATTAACAGAAGCGCGCGCGTACCCTAAAAATTACTTTAATATTACAGATTGGTCATGCCAAATAAGCAATAAATAAGGAAAAAAGATGTCTACAAAAATTAATGCTCTTATTCTATATAGCTTGATTCTGACTGTAACACCAGAATATGCATTTGCATATATTGGCCCTGGTGCGGGGTTGTCAGCAATAGGCACCGTACTCGCGCTTATTGGGGTTATTTTACTCGCCGTTCTAGGTTTTATCTGGTATCCACTTAAACGTTTTATTTTAAAAATAAAAAGCAAAAAGGGTATCCAGGAAGAAGAATAACTTAACACTACACTTATTTTTAAATGGCTTTTTCCTTCAGTAAGCTATAAATTTCCTGAGCCTTTCCCCAATCTTCAGGCATACATTTACTTTCCATACTGATTTTTTGCGTTGTTGGTGAGCGTAAGATGCTTGCAGAATTCACAAAAACTTCTTTGTTTTTTAATTTCAATACATCTGAAATTTTTGACAAAGTTTCTCCTTGATCGATTAGTAGCTTATCAAAATCAATAAATATTATATTATCTGTTTTTGATGTGAGTAAAAAAGAATAGGCTGCAGTCCAGTATTTCATAAAATAGTTTTCATTGATCTTTTTTTCATTTTGTAAATCCACCCAACCATCAAAGTTAACAGGTTTGAAATTTTCACCAAAATCAAAATGCCCCAACCATTTCATATATTTTTTAGAAAAGGAATCATTTTTATGTTCCCGAGAAAATTGGCTATGCACTCGATAAAGAGAAGTTACATGCATAGATGGGTTTCTAAAGGGCACGAGAATGTGTGAGCTTGGGAATATTTCTAAAACAAGGCCAGGCCTTGATATATTAGCATTGTTTTTTGAAAGATACCGTTGAACCTTCCCTCCCCCCTTATTTTCTCCGCCAAATTCAGAAAAAAGTATTTTTTTAACTGAATTTTGAAGTCGGCTTGATATTTCAGTTGAAGCATCTAGCGCTGATAGTGTTTCAATTCTATTTTCTTTAATAATTTTATTTTTAAGTACCGACAGCCATATAATTTCTTCAAACGCTTCAGGGCTATCAAATGACATCTTCATTCCATCACCATGAGAACGATCCTTCTCAATTTTACTCTGATGAAAAGGCTTTGATATTTTACCCCATAAAAGAGGTGATAGAATAAATGGCATATTCCGATAGGTGAAGGTATTAAATTCACCCGTATTATAAAGTAACTCCAACAGCAATGTTGTACCGGATCGAGGTAAGCCTGCTACAAATACTTCGTTACCTAACTTTATTTTGGAAATATCTTTAGCATAGATATCTGATTCTAAATCACTTAATATTTTTTGCACAAAAGGTACAGAAAAAGCAACGTGGTGAAGCATACGTTCGATTAAATTATAATATTTTTTTGATGACATTGCGTATGGATATATAAATAAAGGAGAAAATCGTTAGTCCAGCTAAAATAGTATATGAACTTAAGCCATTTATTATTTCCGTCTTGTCTTGTGGTGAAATAGTTATAATTAAATAATACAAACCAAATATGAATATGCTTATAAGTAAAAACCTTATAATTAAATAAAATGTTTCTATAAATAACTTAACGGATGAACGTTTAATTATTTCTTCCTTTTTATTATCATCTGCTGATGATAGAAAAACATTAGCGGCTTCTTTTACAATATCCATCATTGATGAAACGTGATGAGTGATTTTAAAAAAAACAAAACATTCAATAAATAAAATAGAAATAGCAATAAAAAAGACATATACCATTGTTAAAAATATCTCTTAAGTTTTACGGAAGTCAGTCATATTGTTTTATTGCATTTTCTAATTTTTTCTTTATTTCATCGCGTAATTGTTCAGGCTTTAATACTTGAACATCAGGGCCAAACCTTAATATATCCTGTATTAATTCGCGTGGATCACGATACGGGATTTCAAGTTGATAACAACCATCAAAATAGAACTGACCATTTTGCTCTGGATGCCAAATTTCGTCAGATACCCATTTCGCTACTGATGAACTAAATTTTAAAAGAGCTTTCTTATTAGGTGTACCGCTAAAGATACCATAAGATGATGAATAATGTTCTTTTAAAACTGATTCATCAATGTCCTCTGACTTTTTATTTATTAAACGACTGTACTCAATGCGATCAATAGCAAATGTACGTAATTCTTCTCGCATATGACACCAGGCATCGATATACCAGTTATCACGATAATGCACTAAACGTTGTGGCGAGAGCATCCGTTCGGTAGATTTATTTCTATCTCGACCTACATATTTAATTTTCAATTGTTTTCTCATCAATAATGTACTGGCAACAACACTAAAATGTTTAGGACTTGGCCTCCTCGCTGCCATTTTTAATATACGAACACGCTTTTCTAAATCACCTTGATGCGAAGATTTTTCTGTATGCATTAAGGACTGTAATTTTTCTTTTATAGGTTCGATATGAGACTCAAGTAAGCCGGGGCCAATTTCAGATAATAATTGATATGAGGCAAACAAACCGTATAATTCTGAAGAATTAAACCATAAACCTGGAAGTTCATAGCTAGCATTAGAATCGATATCGTAATAATAACTTTTAGAGTCCACCTCAAATTTTATTGGTGCATCCAGATACAAGCGCATATTTTGTATGATTTGTTCAACATCAGTTTCAGAAGCTTGAATTAAATCCTGTAATTCAGATTTGGCAACAGGTGTAGGTGATCTGGTTAATAAATTATGTATAGAATTAACGTCTTCAAAATTATCCATAAACATAACCTTTCTTTATTCAAGCATCTAATAAGAAAATACTTGTATCACCCGATGAAAGCTCAATAGCAACCATAACTTCACAATATTCATTTTGCAGATCTATGGGGCTGGGATCGTCGAAGCAATTACATCCAGCTATCATTCCCGTATAAAACAGTCCTGCTTTAATTTCTATTTTTGTTTTTAAATCATTGCAGTTTAAAATAATAACTTTAACATTATCATCCAATGCGATGTTACTCAAAGATAAACCTTGTTGTAAAGGCAATTCATTCACTCCGAGTTTTTCTACCGTGTTTTTAAACCGTTCAGGAAAAGACTCGTTACCCCAATCTGATACAACTGATTTCAAATTAAGCATTATAGGGAATCATCCTGGTTATACAGCATGGAATCATCTTTAATTAAAACTGCATTGGGAGGCATTTGAAGATAATAGGATTTTTTATTTAATGATGCGATTACATCGTCAACCTTTACCCGCGCCAGAGTACGCTCTGGCGTTAGATCAAGCTCCATTACTTTTTCTAAATTCCCGGTTAGCTTCAACAATTCGGCTGATAGTTCAGTTAATATTTTATCTTCGTCTTCCTGATACGGTAAGTACAGGTACATTTCCTGCTTTCGACTACAGCGGAAAACAATACACTTCATTATTAAACCCCAGCTTGATCATATGATTATTTACTGAGTAATTTTATCGTATATTCAATGAAAAACCGAGCAATTCAGTTTAATTTTTGATAATCAGGATTGATTTTGGCTCGGTAATACATGCCTCGCGACACATTGCACAGCCCGTACAGAGTTCATCCTTTATTGACGGCCGCTCTGCATCCCACTGTAAAGCACCCTCAATTATACAAGCCGAAGCACACGCACCACATTCAGGCCCCTTATAAGGCAAACAAATATCTTTATCAATAGTGATTTTTGCGAGTTTTGGTTGTGGCCTATGGGTAATAGTAACCTCCGCTTCACTAACTCCAGATTCAATATCCGGGATTTTAAGTGCATTAACGTCACAAGCCTTGACACATGGCCAGTCATCACAAAGGCGGCATCCTTTATTCAATAAATCCAGAGCGGGGGTATTCATTACGTCTGCGCCATTATTAGCAGCAAGCGGAAATATAATTTCATGTGGACAGGAAATTTTGCAGGCATCACAACGTGTACAGGCAAGCAAAAACTCTAACTCTGGAATTGCGAAAGGCGGACGTATCCAACGTGAAGCACGTTCTGTAACCTTAGCATCAACCGCTTCTACCGCTTTGTTCGCAGCGCGGCTAAATCCACGTTTAAAAAAATCTCTTCTGTCCATTCTAACAAGCCAAGTTAATTATTTGTCACCATTCGCCGTCCACCATGTCTTTATGGCAATCACTACAGGGGCGCTTTGATTTTCTAAAGCCTTCATGCAACTCACCGTTCTTATCAAACTTCTTCGCAATTTTATGCGCTATACCCATATGGCAATCAATACAGGTCATATTATTTTCCAAAGCACGTTTGTGTTTCTTTTTGGAGTTACTTTTTTGTTTATTTAACGCCATATAATTAAAACTATGACAATTTCGACACTCCCGTGAGTCTGTATTTTTCATGGTAGTCCATACGTGCTCGGCAAGTTCTAAGCGTTTGGCCTCAAATTTTTCTTTGGTATTGATACTACCGATTATCTTATGAAACAGCTCATTGGTTGCAGCAACTTTTCTGGTTACTTTATGCCACCATTCCTTTGGCACATGACAATCAGGGCATGTGGCTCTTACGCCTGTTCTATTAGAATAGTGAATGGTCTTTTTATATTCTTGATAAACATTGACATTCATTTCATGACATGAAATGCAAAATGATTCGGTATTGGTTACTTCCAAAGTAGTATTAAACGCCCCCCAAAAAATCACACCTAATAATAAAACGCCAAAGAAAACACCAACCGGACAATTTGCAATTAGCCTCCAGTAATTTTGGAAATATTTCACTAATTTAATTAACATTTAGCCGCCTTACATACGCATGATCATTGGTTGCATCAATAACCAGAGATTAATGATGCTCATTAAAGAAATAAATACCAGCATTGGCATAAAGGCCAAACGTGATTCTGGTTTCCCTGAAGTACTAATTTGTGGCAGTCGATAACGCAATATTTTTAACGCCATCCAGAATCCAAATAGAATTAGTATTGCCTGTAATGCAAAGACAATATTATTATCAACAACCGGATTCAGATGCCGCATATGAATCTCATGTGTCGATAAAGGCAGTGTATTAGTCCCAAAGGGGTTAAAAACAACTGAAATAAATCCCTGGCTCTCACGAACCAGATGACTTAAGTTGTGTGCAATATGATAAGCAAAAGCCAAGGGTAAAATACTTAGTGCCATTGCTGAAAAAATACGCCGCCAGTTTTCCTGTTTACCCGTAATATATTGCAACCATGTTATACAGGCACTGTATAATAGAACTGGAATAAACATAGCAACGGCCATACCAATACTAAAACTTGTTAAAATACGTCCTGAATCACCAATCATATATGCCAACTGGCGCATCCAGTCTTCCCAATAAGGCATCATGGTAAAACCATGGAACATGGTTAAAGATAGTAAACCTAAAATAAACCAGGACTCATCCCAATGAGGTCTGGCCGAATAGGTGATTTCATCACCTATATTTCGTATCTGCCAGTTAATATTCTGATACGGACAACTCTGTGTACAGGCACCACAGGAGGTGCAATAGGTATTTTGTTTTAAACTCCCCATAACCAGATGCGTTGGGCATGGTTCAATATCATTTGAACCATTATAACATTCAAGCGTTTTGCAATTTGCACATACAGCATTGTCTATCGGACGTAAGGCAATCGGTGCAATACCACCATACGCGCCCAATGTTCGACCTACCGCACAAAAATATCGGCAAAAGGCTTTGCGTTCATAAACAGCTAATGAGATTGTAGCCAGTACCACAATAAGTAAAGCTAATAAGGCCGTTGCGTATGGGCTGGTTGTCACGCCATAACCCAGCTCCAGCCAGGTTAAAACCACAAACATTATTAATGCTGGCCAGATATTGCGAATAACTTTTGGAACACGGATATTAAAGCTGCTTATCGCGCTGCCCTTTTTCCATAATCTTCTTCGCACTAGCCACGTCGCGATTGCATCCCAGGGACAAATCGCACACCATGCTGAGCCAACAAAAAATACACTAATAACAACACCCGACCACCAGAGTGTCCAGGTTAAGGTTGTTGCAATATTTCTTTCAGCAACCTGTGTTCCAAACAAACCAGCCGCTATCACCAATAAGAAAGTAGCTGCAGCAAAAATTCTTAGCATCGTAATAACAGCTGGGCGGCTGATAATACGTTGAATAATTTTGCCCACAAAAGGTAAATTAAAAATACTAATAACAGGCAAATTAACCGAACGGGTTGCAACAGGCACAGAACGCATCAACCACACAGAGAGTAATATCATTGAAACCAGAACAACAAGAACCCAACCAGCTGACAATCCCGGATGCACCATCCCATCACTTGATTGGTAAATAAGATGATTAAGTTGCGAGAGTATCGACTCTATCAAGGTTTATACCCAGCTGATTGTTCATTCGAATCTTTTTGATGATGCTGACTCGCCTTAACATGTGCTAATCGTTTGCGCTGTGTTATATTTACAAAAAGTAATAACAGGCTAATAACAAATATCGTCAAACCAATAGGACCAATTGGAAATGGCTCACCTATTCTAAGCGGAAAATCGATTACGTATGGCTCTCCATTGGACTCAAACTCTGCCGTCACAATATAATCACCAGCATCCTTAAACACAAACCCCTGCCGATACACACCGTCATCAATATTCTGTACCCCCAGGATTTCTTCTTTCGATGAAAAAAAACTGTCATCTCGCACTTTAAACCTTACTTTCCCATTGAAAGGTAAACCATTATCTATTCTGCTCGCATACAAATTAACCCGGCCAGAATCACCGGGTTTTGGAAACGCAGGAAAAGCCATGTAAGTAACATAATACTCTCCAATTTGCGTTTCTACCTGCATGCTAGGTGGAGTATTAGAGTCTTCCCCCAGACTGTAAGATGGCCTACCCAGAACATGATGAGCAAAGCTATTGAATGTTACGAACAATAAACTCGTCATCACTAAAATAGTGTTAATATTCATAGATTTTATTTTATCACTGTCATTTAAAGTAGAGTTAAATATTATTCAGTCACGTTGTTGCTTTCGATACTGCTGACCGAGATGCCCTGGCCCCTGAAATTTTTCGTCCTGTAGACTAACCGTAAAACTTAATGCATTGGTCGGACAAACGGCAATACAGGCGGTACAGTTGTTACATTCCATACCAAAATCGTCCTGCAAAGGTCCCAATCCAAACTGACAAACAACATTACATTTCGCACAGTCATTACAGATTTTAACATTACGTTTAATTCTAAATAAACGATAACGCCCGAGCAATGAGTAAAGAGCCCCACCAGGACAAATATAACGACAAAACCCACGCCGCGAAACCATTAAATCAAATAGTAAAGTTAATAGAAAAAAAACAGCCCCTGCACCAAAACCAGATAAAGCAATCGCATAATAAATTTCCCGACCGATAATCGCCGGTGGATAAATAGAACCAAACATAACCGTACCTAAGTAAGCAGACAAAATCAGGCCTGCAACGAGAACTATATATTTTATCCGCCGATCCAGTTTGAGCCGACTAACCGGTAAACCAGATTTACGCAACCATGCTGCAAGATTATCATTAAGCTCATAAATTAATGTTGCCGGACAGATCCAGCCACAGTAAAACCGTCCAAATAACAAGGTTGCAATAAGTGGAATTAAAGCGGTTAAGATAAAAGGCCAGTACAAAGACAAACTTGAAAAAATCTGCCCCACAACGGCCAGCGGGTCACTTATTTTCAAGCCAAATAAGGTTCCCGACCATGTGTTACCTTTTATAGCATTAAGTTCTTCCGGCTCTTTCACGAAAAGGGAAGTAAAGCTTTCCATTGTATCTGAAATAAATTTTTCAGATGGCGTTAATAAATCATAAGCATGCGCCGCTTCATATGTCTGATATAAATAAATAAATGGTAATACAATTAACATCAAGAAAACGCTGCTTAATGTTAACCAACGAAACTTATTTAAGTGGCGTAATCTACCAACTGAGTTCTTTTCTTTACTCATCATTTCTTAATCACCAAACCCTCAAAGAATAATATTTCAACTTACAACATTTTCTATTTTAATATTTTCTCTATCCTTCGTGGTGAATAATTAATATTTAACGCTTAGGTATAATCCTGATCGCTTGCGGTATTTGAATACAGGAGCGTTCACATAAACCACAACCAACACATTTATCCAGCACATGGGGTTGTTCCAACATACCAACCCTGATTGCAACATCTTGCAAAGGACAGGCACGATAACAAACACCACAAGTTTTCCCTTGATAAGATAAACATAAATTCGTATCCACACGCGCATGCCCCATATGCACATCTTTCATAATGGCATTCGCTTCATATTCAATTTTTGGAATGGCACCTGTGGGACAAACTTCACCACACTTCATACATAAAATACAGGCTTGTTCGCGTGGAATAATAAATGGCGTATCTAAAGATGCAATGCCATTCTCTATAGAAAAAAACTTAATTGCCCGATTAGGACAACTCTCACCACATTTACCGCAACGAATACATTTAGATAAAAATTTCTTTTCGTCATGTGAGCCAGGGGGTCGCAAGTAACGAAGGGAAGGAGCAAAAGCAGCTTGTACACCTTCATTGTTTAAAAAAGTTGCTAAACCAGAACTAGCTAGGTATTGAAGAAAATTTCTACGTTTCATGTATTTAACTAAATCTTTTAAACAAGCGTTTTTGTATAAAGAAGCGTCATACCCGCTTAAACGGGTATCCAAACAGTGTAAAATTATCCATGAAGGCCTGGATTCCCGCATACGCGGGAATGACAACTAATTATTTAAACTTTTTCGATGCGACAGGCCAGTTTTTTAAAATCAACCTGACCGGATACAGGATCCCAAACACGACTAGAGACTTTATTAACTAACCACTTGTTCTTTTTGGGATCTGCACTGTCTGCAACAGACAGGTTCCATGGGCTAAACATATATCCCCGTGGCACAGTGTTACGAGCAGGCTTCACTAAACTATTACTACCCACTTGAGCTTTTGCTTCATAATAACCGCGACGAGTGACAAGACGAACTTTGTCTCCATCTTTAATGCCTAAATCTTTAGCATCCATCACATGCATTTCCACATACATTTCAGGAACCAAACGTCGTGTTGTTGGGCTACGGTTAGATTTAGCTGTATGGAAATGTTCATACACCACACCCAAGCCTAACCAATACGGATATTTATCTTTTGGTACGTTATCCCAGCTCAGATCCTGCGACTCTTCATCAGGCAAATCCGGTGTTAACCCCATGTCACGAGCCTGTTTTAGTAGCTTGATATTATCGATGGTATAAACACCTTCTTTATCACCAAACTCCATTAATTTTTTAGTAATCTCTTTACGTTGGCTATAGTCCTGTAGACACAGCTGCATATGCACTTTGCCATCTTTAGTTCGGAAATAACCATAGGGTTTATTTTTCCAAACACCTTCTTGCATCATAAAGCGACGTTTGGTACCACCCGCTTTTGCAATCTCATAAGTCGGTGCTGGCCATTGAATGCCTCGTAAATCGATAAGTTGCTCATACAAACCCTTCTTATCAACTTTTTCAACTTCCAACATGCCGGTTAAATCGGTATCAGTACCTTCCGATGCAACAACCACTGCACGAAAAATCTCTTCACTATCATAGAAACCATCCTTCTTACGCTTCCATGGGAAGATCTTATCTGCATCCAGACCCAGTAAATGCGCAATTTCTTTACCCTTATCAATTACCATATCCATATCAGGACGACAGCCAGGAGGTGGCTCAGCAGCTTTTTCTGTACGATTAATTCGTCTTTCAGAACTGATATATACCCCATCCACTTCACCCCATGTTGCCGCAGGAAATATAACATCGGCATAAAGATTGTTCGGCGCATGACGATATATTTCCTGCACAACATTAAATGTTTTCGAAATAGCGGGGCGAATCAACTTATCCTGATCAGGTAAATCGATATGCGTTGCGTAAACAAAGAACATTGCCTTAACTTCGTCTTTTAAAGCACGCTCCATCATACCGATAGCCATTCCCGGGTTTTTAGCTTTCATTGCTGTAACTAAATTCTTTTCAGGCACTCCCCAATTTTTAGCTATCCACTTACGATGCTTAGCATCTTTTAATGGTTTGTTAAAAGGTAGACGGCCGGTTAAACCGCCGGTAAAACGTTCACCCATTGCATTAGGTTGGCCCGTCATAGAAAAAGGACCACAGCCTGGTTTTGCCAGGTTACCCGTCATCGTTAACAGATTGATGATCGAAATAACATTGTGCTGCCCATGAATATGCTGGTTATATCCAATCCCCCACATAATGATAACACCACCATAACCTTTACCTTCCTGTTTACCCTTGCTACGCTCTAAACGTTTACGTGTTGCATCGGCAAACATACCGGCTATGCGGCGAATCTGAGCGGGAGGAACTTCATGGTTTTTACCGCCCATGCGATCCTGAACTTGTTCGGGACTGTAATCCGCTGTTACACCATCAACGTACTCTTTCCAGCCGGTGGTATGGGCTTTCATAAATTTCCAGTCGATAACATCTTTATGATCTTTTAATAACACATGGGCAATCGCGTTCAGAAAACTGATATCACCATTCAAAATGGGGACATGCTCAGAATTATCTTGGTTTATATCCCGATAACCTTTTGCCGTACCTGTATAACGAGGGTCAACCACAACAGTAGGAATATTGGCTTTGCGTTTGTAATCAGCGGCTCGCCAGAAAATAATAGGATGAGACTCACGTGCATTATGACCAAAATGCATAATCATATCGGTTAGCTCAATATCTTCATATGCCAGTGGTGGGGTATCCGAACCCAGGGTTTTAAAGTAACCGGTTACCGCAGACGTCATACACATCCGCGCATTCGCTTCAATAGTATTAGAACCTAATACCCCTTTCATAAATATATTTTCGAGGTACTGGCCTTCCATTGTTAATTGGCCAGAACCATATAAAGCAATAGAATTACCGGTGTATTTCTTTGCTAAATGAGCAACCTTGCGCGCCACCATATCGGAAGCTTTTTCATAAGGTACTCGGACAAAGTGTTCTTCATCAAAAGAGCCTTTGGTCTTGCTGATATATTCCATATCGCCATGGCCTGGTTTTTGCCATTCGGCCCAGACATCTTTACGCACATACGGCTCGCCTTCCATTCTATCGACATAGATAGGTTCAGCCGCAGTTAATCCCTTTATACATTGTAAACCATAATTTGTAGGGTGATCTTTATCTGGTCGCATGGACACAATCTTGCCATCTTGAACCTGAATAATTGTGCCGCAGCCCACACCACAGTACGGGCATTGTGCAATAGCCGTTGTACGTCCTTTAGCCGGTTCAGCTGGAGCCGCTTCTAACTCCGGGTTATTTCCAACGAACAAACTGGTACCAGCCGCAGCCCCAGTAATAAAACTACTACTTTTAAGAAAATCACGACGGTTCATTTTAAAACGTTTCATTTCTAACTCCCTGGTTAAATTCGGTATAACTAATTCTTTAGTAAAAGGTACTGTTTCGTTTTAATACTTAACTCTTGCTTGGCTCTGTTCGCAGATAGGCAATAATGTCTTCAATTTCTGCATCACTTAAATCAGCCATCGCAGCAGGCCCTTTAAACCCAAGCATGCGAGTATTAGAACGGCCATTGACAATCGTAAATCGAATAAACCCATCACTTACCTTATTGAGAAAACCGGCTTTACCAATCGCAGTGCCGGTACTACCAGCAGAATAACCGTCACCATGTTCTCCATGGCAAGTGCTGCATATTTGATCAAACCAGATTTTGCCTAAACGCGGGTCACCATGTGATTCGGGTTGTGCATCGATAGAATTAGAGATATCCGTACCCTTTGCATGCGCACGCAAGTAAGCAACAATAGCTTCAACTTTACTACGTCCTAAGTGAGAAAAAGGCGGCATTCCTGTTCCGGGTCGACCATCCCGAATGGTTCCCATCAGGAACTTATTCGATGCAGATCGGAGAAATTCTTTATTGGTCAGTGATGGCGCAAAACCCGGTTTACCAATGGCATCCGCCTGATGGCAAAATATGCAATTTTGATTGTATAAGCCTTCACCCGTTTTCGCGAGTCCCGGATCTATTTTAACGGGCACACCAACCGGCTCTGCATACACGGCTTTATTCTTGGTAGAGCCCGACGTATCAGTTTTATCGGTTTTTTGATTACAGCCACTAAGCAATAATCCGGAAAGCAATATTGGTACTATAAAATAACGTTTATTATTCACACTATTCCCTCACTGTTTATTTTAATCATTGTATCTAATTCAATATAAAAATAAAGTTCATCTTCATGAAAACATACTCCAATGAGCTAATCCTTCTTTGATCTATATCAATATATTATTATTTTCTTAATTTTAGATGTTTATATTATTTTCACCTGAGCAAACATCGCCTAATAGCCAGAATTTTTGAATACCAAAATAGCTTAGTACAAATTCGAGATTTAACTAGATGTATTCTAAAGGGAAATAAGATGGGTCACTGCTATGCTCAAAATTTATACTTCTACTTTGTCCCTGGCCAATTCCAACACCCTGAACAAATCAAGCAATATTGGTTGATCACCAATGTTTCTGCATCAGCACTTTTATCAATTTGATGTTTTTGGTAGTTGCGTAAGCTGTCATAGCGATAATACGGCTGGTTATCCTGCAAGCCTGTTCTAAACCGGCCAAAAAGAACCAATTCCTGGTTAATAAGTAACCATGCAGAGGATAAAAAATCCAGTCACAATATTAAAATTTAAAGTTAATCTTCACAGCAACCATTGGCGTACCGCTTAGTGTGCGACTCGAATCACCGTGACTTACCTGTGCTGAGCCAAAATATGGCAGCCAATCATCCGAATGTTTAGCATTTGCTTTTGCCATAACGAACATACTCATCACGAAAATAATAAAAACGATACGTAGGATAAATAAGGTTTGTTTAAGATTTATATTTTTCTGATTTATCACAACCCCTCCAGTAAAATCTATTCCACTTTTAACTATATGATAAATATATATTTTATTTATTTCTGTGGTGTATTAGATGATAATTTGAGCAGAATGGTATTGATGTATATCAACAGAAGCGATTGTTAAGTTGTCTCTCAATACTCCATTCTTGCGACCTGCATATCGATGTTAGTCGTTACCAACTATTCAACGAGTTTAGTAATCATTATTAAAATCCCCCTTACTTTTAACATGATCTTAAATTGTTATTATCTTACATTTTTGATCTGTATTTATTCACTGTGACTAAATACGTTTCATAACATAATTTGTTCCATGAAATCTTGTTTTTCTATTTCTTTTTAAATGCATATATTAAGCAACATAAATTCAATCTAAAAATATCGCTAGGACAATTTTTTAGATTAACGCCTCTCACTCCTCGAGAGCTAGTGTCGTTAGTTGTTATTCTTTATCTAACACACTATTTTCCAGCATGACCTTTCATGCTGGTTTTTTTTCATTAATTGCTTAATTTCAATAGCCTGATGTCATTCCAGTCACTGTCAACAGCCTTTTCAATACCTTTTAATCTGAGTTCTTTGAGCAGAGTTTTACCTTCAGGGTTATTTTCTATATTGATTAGTGCGTGTTGCATCTTTGCAACCACATTTATGGGGATACGGGAATGAGCTACAAAAGCATGTGGGGTATAGCCTTTACTCATCCATAATATTCTAAGTTTTTCCGCACCCTTGGCATCGAGGCCATTAAAGTACGCATCACCCCACCACCAGCTAGCCAGATGCCGTCAGCAACACTGTGGTAAATTTGATCATGTGAACCGAGATATTTGATATGGAAATTTATATTCCGTCTTTTTAATTCTACCCTTGGAATAATACTGGCTGCAAACGCATCACTTGATGGAAAGGCCAGCCTTTTATCTGTCAAGTCCTTTAAGATTTTAATTTCAGAATCTTTTCTTACAATGATAATTCCTTTTATTTTTTTATTTCTAGCTTTAGCAAAGCTCGTGTAGCCAGCATTATCATGAAATTCAATATAGTGAAGGGGATTCATATAAACAAAATCAAAATCTTCTGAAGCACAGGCCTCCTCAAAGGCTGGAATCGTTCGTCTTGTGGCAAATCTTAGTTTAACGCCAGTTTCTCGTTCCAAATATTTAATAATGGGCACCCAACTTCTAACAAGCTGGCCAGGGCTTTGCTGCGGAACAACTCCAAACGTATAACTGTGGTTCGCGTAACAGATCGGCTTAAAAGAAAAAAGAAATACAATACTTATTGCAAGTCTGCTCACGATTAAGCCCCTTAGTTGTTTTAATCATTTAAATAAAATAACTCTCTTAGTCCATATATCGGTTAAAACCCTAAAATATTTAGATTTCCATACTAAACAAGCTATAAATAAAGGCAATTAGTGCATACTAAGCCCAATTTGGTAGCATATTAATTAAAGCTTAAAGATGAATTCACAAGAAAAAATACTACGAATAATAAAGTATCTTAAATTGTGTATTAAGGAAGGAATAAATCAGGATGACAATATGGCTTTGAGAAGAGCTTCCAGCTGTGGATAATGTGTTTCACTGGAGAAAAATTTGTCCGCTCGTTTTTTCCCAGCCTCTGCAATCCTTGCCCGATAGTCAGGCTCAGCATAAAGTTTTTCGATCACTATCCGCATACTTTCAACATCACGTGGTTTGACTAAGCAACCACTCACTTCATCTTCAATAATTTCTGGTACACCACCGGCATTAGTACCTACTACTGCAACACCCGCTCGCATAGCCTCAATCAAAACAAGTCCGAACGTTTCACAATGCGTTGAAAGTACGACCACATCAAAACAGCGCATATAGGAAGTTGCATTATTTATAAAATCTTTAAAGCGTATAAAATCACTCACTCCCTTATTCTTAATGTTTTTTTCCAACTGCGTCTGATAAGACTTATCCATTATATGGCCAATCATTGTCAATGAAATATTTTTAGTCTCATCAAGCATTTTATACACAGCTTCAATAACGATGTGTTGCCCTTTGCCTTCTTCTATCCGTCCAAAAATCGCAATGTTTAATACTCGTTTTTCAAAGCTTTCATTTTTAAATAAAATTTGACAGTTTGGTGCTTCTGCATCTGGCATAGATGTACCGAGATAAAGACGTTTTATCTTTTGTTCAGATAGGGTTAAATATTGGTTGGTGAGTTGCAGTAAAAGATCCGTTCCCACCAGTAATAAATCTATTTTATTGTAAAACCAACGATGAAAAATGCTTTTCTTATTTCGGGTGTAATTCATATGACGCGAATGAACTAACTTAACCCTGTCTCCAAGCATTGCCTTTGACAAAGCGGCAAGATATAAATCTTTCCCCCAGTGGAAATGTATAATATCCGCGTTAAATTGTTCTACAATTTTTTTTAGTTTTCGTGCGGCAAAAAAAGGAAACCGTTCAAATTTTAATTCAAGAGTTGTATGAGGAAGGCATTCTTTTTCCATCACTTCATGCATATAACTATTTTGAGAAACCACAGCAAAACAATTATGCCCTCTTTGTGCTAGTTGGCGCATTTCATCTAAAGCATACAATTCAAGACCACCGCGAGAGGGTGACAAACATAAAATAACTATGCGCATAGGTTTTGACTCATTTTATCAATATACAATTTCACAGTATATCAGTTAATAAAATTTAAGCGTAGAATAAGTCATCCATTAAATAATACAATTATTCACAATGACAAAAATACTCATTATTGGTTATGTCTGGCCAGAACCAAACTCATCAGCGGCCGGTAGCCGTATGATGAAATTAATTGAGTTTTTTCTATTGCAAAATTGGAAGATAACATTTGCAAGCCCGGCGACAGAAAGCGAGCATCGGTTTGAATTCGAAAAACTCGGTATAAGCAAAAAAAATATAAAGGTTAACAGCTCTTGCTTTGATGATTTTATAAAAAACTTTTCTCCCGATATTGTCCTGTTTGATCGATTTTTAATGGAAGAACAATTTGCCTGGCGAGTCGAAAAATATTGTCCTGATGCGATACGACTAATCGAAACGGTTGATTTACATTGCTTACGCGATGTCAGACATAACGCCTGTAAGCAACAACGTAAATTAAGCAATAATGACTTATTTTTGGAAATAGCCAAAAGCGAAATAGCCAAAAGAGAAATCGCCAGTATTTTACGTTGTGATTTATCTTTAATGATATCCAGCTATGAAATGGATCTACTTATCAATGATTTTAAAATTGACCTCGCACTCTTAATCCATTTACCTTTTATGGTCGACAATATTCAGTCCTCAGATATTACAAGCCTACCGTCGTTCGAACAAAGGCAGCATTTTATCAGTATTGGCAATTTTCGACACGCGCCAAATTGGGATGCCGTCTTATATTTAAAACAAACACTCTGGCCGCTTATCCATAAAAAACTACCTCATGCTGAAATGCATATTTATGGTGCTTATCCGCCACCAAAGGCAACACAATTACATAATCCAAAACAAAATTTTCTTATTTTAGG
>VAPM010446845.1_pt1 | contig 18267 bp, 14 predicted proteins | sample 3395091 | NCBI WGS metagenome assembly VAPM01 (sample SAMN08290445, study PRJNA428436) | hydrothermal vent metagenome | isolation source: Deep-sea hydrothermal vent chimney 3 | place: Pacific Ocean: Juan De Fuca Ridge | reverse complement strand
GCTTCATAATCATTTTCATTTAACAAATATACTGCGGTTCCTTTTGCTATTATTTTCTGCTCAATTTTATGTTTTTGAGATAAATATTCAGATATTCTAGAGCCTTTCCCTGTAATTTTAAAGGTTTCCTCAAAACTATTTACATTATATTTAATTTGAAAATTTTCCCCTTTTTTAATATACAAAGGGATTTTATTTTCTCCATCATTTAACCAATAATGTCCTTCTTCAATTTTTAAAGTATCTACAAAACTTCCGTCATTTTTTAATGCGATAGTTTTAGTATAAGTTCTACCACTATTATATAACGTGATTGAATCACTTAATTTATTAGCTATTTTTCCAGAAACTACTGAATAATCCTTTTTTACTTCTTTTTTACAGGAAAATAACGAAAGTACAGCTAATAATATCCAAATTTTCTTCATAACTTAAATGAGATTTATTTTAAGATTTTCAAAGATAATCTATATAAATGAATAAAATAAAATTAGCATTACTTTAACAAATAATTTGCATATTCTAATATGTTTGCGGAATTTTGAATACTCAAATTTAAATCATGAAAAACGTACATAATATAGATTCTAAATTGGTTACTTTTGAAATTTTAAATGATATTATCTTAACGGATAAAAAACTAAAACTTTCCAAAGAATCTATAACTAATATTAATAATTGTCGCACTTACTTAGATGAAAAAATTAAACAAGATTCCGCACCAATTTATGGAATAAATACTGGTTTTGGTTCTTTATGCGATGTAAAAATTAGCAATTCAAACTTAAACAAATTACAAGAAAATTTAGTAATGAGCCATGCTTGTGGTACTGGCGAAAAAGTGCCAAAAAACATTATTAAACTGATGCTATTCCTCAAAATACAATCGTTAAATTATGGACATTCTGGTGTACAACTAAAAACGGTTGAACGTTTAATTGAATTTTATAATAATGATATTTTACCAGTAATTTATACGCAAGGTTCATTAGGAGCATCAGGAGATTTAGCTCCATTGGCACATTTAGCTTTACCTTTAATTGGTAAAGGCGAAGTGTATTATAACAATCAAACTATTACAGGTGAAACACTTTTAAAAAAATTTAATTGGCAAAAAATTGAATTAAAATCGAAAGAAGGTTTGGCTTTATTAAATGGTACGCAATTTATGACGGCTTATGGCACTCATTTAATTTTAAAATCATTAAAATTATCTTATTTAGCAGACTTAATTGGTGCTTTATCTTTAGATGCATTTGATGGAAGAATTGAACCTTTTAATGAATTAATTCATTTTATTCGTCCACATAACGGACAACTAAAAACTGCTCAACAAGTCAAAAGTTTTTTAACGGATAGTGAATTAATTAATCAGCCGAAAGCTCATGTTCAAGATCCGTATTCATTTAGATGTATTCCACAGGTTCACGGTGCAAGTAAAGATGCTCTAAATTATTGCAAAAAGATATTTTTAACCGAAATAAATTCTGTAACTGATAATCCAAATATTTTTGTGGATGCTGATGAAATCATTTCCGGAGGAAATTTCCATGGACAACCACTTGCTTTAGCTTTTGATTTTTTAAGTATTGCTATGGCAGAATTGGGAAGTATTTCAGAAAGAAGAATATTTCAATTGGTTTCAGGTTTACGAAATTTACCTCCATTTTTAGTAAAAAATCCGGGGTTAAATAGTGGTTTTATGATTCCTCAATATACAGCAGCAAGTATTGTAAGTCAAAATAAACAATATGCCACACCTTCCTCAATAGACTCAATTGTTTCAAGTAATGGACAAGAAGATCATGTAAGTATGGGTGCAAACGGTGCTACAAAAGCTAAAAAAGTAGTAGATAATTTAGAAACCATTTTAGCTATTGAATTGTTAAATGCATCACAAGCCCTTTATTTTAGATTGCCTTTAAAAACTTCTCCATTTTTAGAATCGTTTTTACAAGCGTATAGAAGTGAAATTCCATTTATTGAAAATGATATTGTTTTAAGCACAGAAATTGAGAAAACAGTATTATTTTTAAAAAATACTATAATTGATATTGAAGAATTAATGAATTAATAAAGTGGATATTTTATAAATATTAAAAAGCGATAAGATTAATTTTTACCGCTTTTTAATTCAAACAAATTTTACTGAAAACTTATATTTACTATTTACTTGTGTTACTTTTTTATTTACACATCAAAGATACTAAACAATAGTATTGAATTGTACAAGTTGTTAAGCTTTTGGCAATTAATTAACGTGAATAGTTACAATTTTAAAAGTTATGTTAAAATTTATTCGAAAATGTTTTGATATCTTAAAGTTTTTAACACTTTAGTTAGTTTAACATTGCTAAAATTGTTTCAAAATTAGATCTGTTCTTATAATCAGGATCATATTGTACGTATTTAATTTTTTTATCTTTTCCAATTAAGTAAGTTGCTGGTACTGGAAGCACTAAATTTTCCTTTTCATTGTATTTCTGTACTTTATTAAGTGTAAATTCAAAATATTTAGGCACATTTTCTTTGGTTACATTAAAAGCAACTTTATAATTATTCATAATTTCATCATTTGTATCATGAATTATTGAAAAACTATTATTGTATTTAGCAGAAGTCCCTTTAATTTTATCAACTTTTTCTGGTGTTACTAATAAAACCTTAATGTTTTTTGCTTGTAATTTTTGTAAATTTTCTTCCAAACTTTTTAAATGTTTATTGCAATACGGACACCAATTTCCACGATAAAAAATCAATAAAATTTGATTTTTTTCTAGAATTTTATCTGAATCAATTTTGTTCCCAAACTGATCAACTCCAACAATTTTTGGTGCTTTTTCACCTATATTTAAATGTTCCTTATTAATTTGTGAAGTTACTTTTCCAATAAATAAAAATTGAAAAAGAGTTATTAAAGCTATTCTCATCATCATAAGATTTAGTTATATTTTAAAATAGACGAAAAAAATAGTACACAATTACAAAATTTTATCTTTAGAAGCATCTAACGATAATCTATTTGATAAAATATCAAAATACATTTTAAAATCGGATTTTAAACTCCATAAAGGATACTTAAAAGTCGCTGGCATATTTTTTTCAAAAAAGAAATGCCCAACCCAAGCAAATCCATAACCCGAAATTGGTACTAATAGTAATAATGCCAGATTTAAATACAATATACTTGTTAAGGTTAATGCTAAAACAACTGTAGTTCCAATAACATGCAATAAACGACAAATTTTATTGGAATGTTGAGATAAATAAAATGGATAAAATTCTTTAAAAGAGGTAATTCTAGTCTCCATAATTGTATAAAATTTCAATATACAATTTTATATCTAATTAATAAATTCGATATTTAAAACTTGCCATTACATTTCCTTTTGGCATTGGCACCAAATTTGTTTCCGAATAAACTGTATTAAAAATATTATTTGCAATTAATGAAATTTGAAACCTTTTAGAAAACGTAGTTGAAATTTTAGCATCCACTATGTTATAACTTGATCCATCAGTTCTTTCAACATATCTGTATGAAATGTTCTGCCTAATATTTTTAAAAAATTTAGTTTGAAAACTGAAGGTAACTTGATGTTTAATACTGTTTAATGAATACCGTGTAAATTGAATATTTACATCTTTAATGTCATCATTTATATAATTGTAACCCAATTGTAATAATTGACTAAAAGTGCTTATTTTAAACGAATAGGAAACCGTTGTTTCAATTCCTTGCGTAATAACTTTACTAAAATTTTTAGTTTGCCATTTATCAGCTTCATTAGCTTTAGTCCAATCAATTAAATTATCTGAATTTCTATTAAATAGTGCTAAGGTAAAATTAAAGTTATTGAAATTATACTTGAAACCTATTTCTTCAGACAATGCAGATTCAGGCTCTAAATCTGGATTTCCTTGAGTTGTTGGCCCTACGTAAAACATATCGGTAAAGGTTGGAACTCTATAAGTATATCCAATATTTCCATATATTTTTACTTTGTTTGAAATTCTATAACCAACCGCTAAACCTGGAAAGGCATTTGTATTAAAATCGGAATAATAACTTATGGCAATTCCTGGAGTTATATCTAATTTATCATCAAATTCAAAACGATGTTCCAAAAATCCAGTAATTACAGTTCTATTATGGTTTCCTAAGTTATTGCTCACTAAAAAAGTTCTTGAAACATCTAAACCAATTCCTGTTTTTCCTAAATTCGAATTTATAACTACGTTAGTTTCGACCCCTAATTTATTTGAAATATGTAAATTTCGATAATATGAAGGATTATTACGCAAAAACAAATACATATCTTGATTTCTTCTCCAGTAAATCCTTGGTTTTATACTTAATAACGAAGTAGTATATTTTGAAGAAATAGCAACTAAATTTGTCTGAGTTTCTTCATATTGATCCGTGTAATCAGGACTTGCATAAAAGCCGTTAGCCCCAAATTTACGCTGTTCAAAAGTTGAAATTAATTGATAATTTTTAATTGAAGTTTTTAAAAATGAATTTACATTTTGAAAATCAGTATTATATCGATATCCATCTGATTTTTGAAAACCAACAGAAGCATATAAATCTCCTTTAGTATATTTTTTACTTATAGCTGCTAATCCTTTTTTATTTTGATAGGAACCATAATTTAAATCTAAATTCAAAGCATTTCGTTTTACTTTTTTAGTTACAATATTTATAGCACCAGTAAAAGCATTCTGTCCAAATACACGAGCTGCTGAACCTTTAATTATTTCAATACGCTCAATATTTTCTAATGGTAAAATGGCATTCATACTATGATGACCAGTTTGTACATCATCCATTTTTACTCCATCAATTAAAATTAGTGTTTGATCAAAATTACCTCCTCTAATATACAAGTCAGATTGCATTCCATCAATACCTCTTCTTCTAATATCAATCCCTACAACTTGCTGTAGTAAGTCAGCTAAATTAGTTGCTGTAGCCTTATTAATTTCTTCTTTTGAAATTAATTTTATAGTTTGAGATGTTTTACTAAAAGGTAAACTAATTCTATTAGAAGACACTATAATTTCTTTTAATTTAATAGTATCTTTTTGAGCAAAAGCAACATTGGTAAAAAAAATCAAAAATCCTAATACTATTATCGCCTCTTTCATTATTAATACTAACTTTTAATAAGTCGCAAAGCTAATGAATTCAATATATATTCAACTCTTTTTAACAAAAAAAAACCGAACAAATAATGTTCGGTTTTTTGATAATTTTATGCTTCGCCCGTTGGACCAAAATTCATTGGAATTGGAGGCTGTTCATAATCTTTTATTTCACCATGAGCTTCTTCAAATCTACTAACATTTTCAGCCAACGCTTTTACCAATCGCTTTGCATGTTGAGGCGTTAAAATAATTCTCGATTTTACTTTTGCCTTCGGTTGCCCAGGCATAACACTTATAAAATCAACAATAAATTCTGAAACTGAATGATTAATAATTGCTAAGTTAGAATAAATTCCTTCAGCAATATCTTTATCTAATTCAATATTTATTTGTCCTTCTTTATTAGTTTTTTGATCACTCATAATTTATAAATTAGATTCTAATTCTTCCTTAGAACCAACAATCATATTATCATATATTCTCATACCTGTACCTGCAGGAATACGTTTACCCACAATTACATTTTCCTTTAAACCTTGTAAAGTATCCACCTTACCATTAACGGCGGCTTCATTTAATACTTTAGTAGTTTCTTGGAATGATGCTGCAGATATAAATGATTTAGTTTGTAAAGAAGCTCTTGTTATACCTTGTAAAATTTGTTCAGCAGTGGCAGGTTTTGCATCACGTGCTTCAACCAAATTTTTATCCTCTCTACGCAAAATAGAATTTTCATCTCTCAATTCGCGTGGTGAAACTATTTGTCCTTCTTTTAAATTTTCAGAATCTCCAGCGTTTTCAACAACTTTCTTCCCATAAATTTCATCATTTTCAAGAATAAAATCATTTTTATGGACTAATTGATTCTCTAAGAATAAACTATCTCCAGAGTCAATAATTTTAACTTTACGCATCATTTGACGTACAACAACTTCAAAATGTTTATCATTAATTTTTACCCCTTGTAAACGGTAAACTTCTTGAATTTCATTTACAATATATTCTTGTACAGCACTTGGTCCTTGAATATTTAAAATATCTTTTGGGGTAATAGAACCTTCTGAAAGTGGCATACCTGCTTTTATAAAATCATTTTCTTGTACTAAGATTTGATTGGATAATTTAACCAAGTATTTTTTAATTTCTCCAAGTTTTGATTCTACTATTATTTCACGATTACCACGTTTAATTTTTCCAAAGGAAACAACCCCATCTATTGCTGCAACTACTGCTGGGTTTGAAGGATTACGTGCTTCAAATAATTCAGTTACACGAGGTAAACCTCCTGTAATATCACCTGCTTTACCAGATTTTCTAGGGATTTTAACAATAATTTTCCCTGAAGTAATTTTTTCTCCATCTTCAACAATAAGATGAGCTCCTACTGGTAAATTGTATGATCTAATTACATTATCATTATCATCTTTAACTAATAAAGTTGGAACAACTTTTTTATTTTTAGATTCAATAATTACTTTTTCTTGGAAACCTGTTTGTTCGTCAATTTCAGCATTATAATTTAAACCTTTATCAATATTCTCAAATTGAATGGTACCCGCAAATTCAGAAACAATTACACCATTAAATGGATCCCATTTACAAATAGTTGTATTCTTTTTAAGTTTTTGTCCGTTTTTAACAAAGATTGTAGAACCATAAGGAATATTATGAACACTTAAAACAGCACCTGTTTTTTCATTGGTCATTTTTATTTCTGTAGTTCTTGAAATTACAATGTCAATATCATTTCCTTCAGAATCCTGACCTTTTACTGTTCTTAAATCGTCAATTACAGTTTTACCTGCAAACTTAGATATTAAACTATTGTCTTCTGAAATATTACCAGCTACCCCACCAACGTGGAATGTACGTAATGTTAATTGTGTACCAGGTTCCCCAATAGATTGTGCTGCAATAACACCAACTGCTTCTCCAATTTGAACCATTTTTCTATTAGACAAACTAAAGCCATAACATTTAGCACAAATACCTCTTTTAGCCTCACAAGTTAATGCAGAACGAACTTCTACTTTATCAATACCTGCTTCTTCTATTTGTATAGCAACTTCATCATTTATTTCACCTCCAGAAGCAACTATTATCTCATCAGTTTTTGGATCCATCACATCGTGTAATGAAACACGACCAACTATTCTTTCACTTAATGATTCAACAATTTCATCATTTTTCATTAAAGGTTGAACGGTTAATCCTCTAAGAGTACCACAATCGTCTTCATTTACAATAACATCTTGAGAAACATCTACTAAACGTCTTGTTAAATAACCTGCATCTGCTGTTTTTAATGCGGTATCCGCCAACCCTTTACGAGCCCCGTGAGTAGAAATAAAATATTCTAAAATAGATAATCCTTCCTTAAAGTTTGATAAAATTGGATTTTCAATAATTTCACCTCCACTTGATGTAGATTTTTTAGGTTTTGCCATTAATCCACGCATACCTGTTAACTGTCGGATTTGTTCTTTTGAACCCCGAGCTCCAGAATCAAGCATCATATAAACAGAGTTAAATCCTTGTTTATCTTCACGTAAACGTTTCATAGAAAGTTCAGTTAATCTATTATTAGTAGATCCCCAAATATCAATTACCTGATTGTAACGCTCTTTATTTGTAAGCATACCCATATTATAGTTTGCTATAATATTATCTACTTGCTTATTAGCGTCAGCAATCATTTGTTTTTTCTCAGGTGGAATAATTATATCTCCTAAACTAAAGGATAATCCTCCTCTAAAGGCAAAATTATATCCCATAGATTTCATTGCATCTAAAAACTTACCTGTTGTTGGAACATCCGTAACTTTTAGTACTCTACCAATAATATCTCTTAATGTTTTTTTAGTAAGTACTTCGTTAATATAACCTGCTTGAATTGGTACTACTTCGTTAAATAAAACTCTACCTACAGTGGTATCAATTATTTTAGTTATAACTTCACCTTCTTCATTAATATCTTTAGTACGAACTTTAATTTTTGCGTTAAGTTCTACTGCTTTTTCATTAAAAGCTATATTCACTTCTTCTGGCGAATAAAAAGTTAACCCTTCACCTTTAATAGGAATTTCAGGAGTAGAATTTCTTTCTTTAGTCATATAATATAATCCTAAAACCATATCTTGAGAAGGTACAGTAATAGGTGCTCCATTTGCAGGATTTAGAATGTTATGTGAACCTAGCATTAGTAACTGAGCTTCTAAAATAGCTTCAGGTCCTAAAGGTAAATGCACTGCCATTTGATCACCATCAAAATCCGCATTAAAAGCGGTACAAGCTAATGGATGTAATTGCAAAGCTTTTCCTTCAATTAATTTTGGTTGAAAAGCTTGAATACCTAAACGGTGTAATGTAGGAGCACGGTTTAAAAGAACTGGATGTCCTTTTAAAACATTCTCTAAAATATCCCAAACAACTGGTTCTTTTTTATCTATAATTTTTTTAGCAGATTTTACTGTTTTTACAATGCCTCTTTCAATTAATTTTCGAATTACAAAAGGTTTATAGAGTTCAGCTGCCATGTCTTTTGGAATACCACACTCAGATAATTTTAATTCCGGACCAACAACAATAACTGAACGTGCTGAATAATCTACACGTTTACCTAATAAGTTTTGACGGAAACGACCTTGTTTACCTTTTAATGAATCGGATAAAGATTTTAATGGTCGGTTAGATTCTGTTTTTACTGCTGATGATTTACGTGTGTTATCAAATAATGAATCTACCGATTCTTGTAACATTCGTTTTTCATTACGTAAAATTACTTCAGGAGCTTTTATTTCAACTAATCGTTTTAAACGATTATTTCTAATAATTACTCTACGGTATAAATCATTTAAATCAGATGTTGCAAATCTTCCTCCATCTAAAGGAACTAAAGGTCTTAATTCTGGTGGAATTACTGGAATCACTTTCATAATCATCCATTCAGGACGATTTTCTCTGTTTTTATTTGCATCTCTAAAAGCTTCAATTACATTTAATCTTTTTAAAGCTTCAGTTTTACGTTGTTTAGAAGTTTCTGTATTTGCTTTATGACGAAGTTGGTAAGATAATTCGTCTAAATCAATACGATTAAATAAATCAATCAAACATTCTGCTCCCATTTTAGCAATAAATTTTTCAGGATCAGAATCGTCTAAATATTGATTTTCAATTGGAAAAGATTCTAAAATATCTAAATATTCTTCTTCTGTTAAAAAATCCATTTTTTGTAATGGTTCTCCTTCTGCATTTGTTGCTCCAGCAGGTTGAATTACTACGTAACGTTCGTAGTAAATAATCATATCTAGTTTTTTAGATGGCAATCCTAACAAATAACCCATTTTATTTGGTAATGATTTAAAATACCAAATATGAGCTACAGGAACCACTAAATTTATATGACCTACTCTATCTCTTCTAACTTTTTTTTCTGTTACTTCAACACCACAACGGTCACAAACAATTCCTTTATAACGGATTCTTTTGTATTTGCCACAAGCACATTCATAGTCTTTTATAGGACCAAAAATTCGTTCACAAAATAAACCATCTCTTTCTGGTTTATGTGTTCTATAATTTATGGTTTCAGGTTTTAAAACTTCTCCTCTAGATTTTGCTAAAATAGATTCAGGTGAAGCCAAACCAATAGAAATTTTACTGAATTTTTTTACAGTGTATTTATCATTTTTTCTTGCCATAATGATGGATTCGAATTTAAAATTGTAAAAATATATTGTAAAGTAAAGAGGTAAAAACCTCTTTACTTATTAGTTATTAATCTTCTAATCTAACGTCTAATCCTAAACCTTGAAGTTCATGCATTAATACGTTAAATGATTCTGGTAATCCAGGTTCTGGCATTTCATCACCTTTAACAATTGCTTCATACGTTTTTGCTCTACCAATAACATCATCTGATTTTACGGTTAACATTTCACGCAATGTAGCAGATGCACCATAGGCTTCTAATGCCCATACTTCCATTTCACCTAAACGTTGACCACCCATTTGAGCTTTACCACCTAATGGTTGTTGTGTGATTAAAGAATAAGGTCCAATAGAACGTGCGTGCATTTTATCATCAATCATATGACCTAATTTAATCATATAAATAACACCAACTGTTGCTTTTTGATCAAAACGTTGACCTGTTCCACCATCATATAAATACGTATGCCCAAATTCAGGAACTCCAGCTTTATTAGTTAAATCTGTAATTTCTTCAATAGTTGCCCCATCAAAAATAGGAGTTGCAAATTTATTCCCAAGTTTTTGACCAGCCCAACCTAGCACTGTTTCATAAATTTGACCGATATTCATCCTTGATGGTACTCCTAATGGATTTAATACAATATCTACTGGTGTTCCATCTTCTAAGAATGGCATATCTTCTTGACGAACAATACGAGCAACAATACCTTTATTACCATGACGTCCAGCCATTTTATCACCCACTTTTAATTTACGTTTTTTAGCAATATAAATTTTAGCTAGTTTTAAAATACCTGCTGGTAATTCATCACCTACTGAAATAGTAAATTTTTCACGACGTAAAGATCCTTGTAAATCATTCACTTTAATTTTATAATTGTGAATTAATTCAGAAACTAATGCATTTAAATGACTATCAGTAGTCCAAGTTCCTTTTGTTAAATGATTATACTCAGGTACAGCATTTAACATTTTAAGGGTGAATTTTTTACCTTTTTGTAAAATTTCTTCTCCTAAATCATTTAAAACACCTTGCGATGTTTTTCCACTAATTACAGCGAATAATTTTTCAATTAAAGCAGTTCGTAATTCTTCAAATTTAGCAGCAAATTTACTTTCTAAAGTGGCAATATTTACTTTATCTTGAGCTCGTTTGGTTTTATCCTTAACAGCTCTTTCAAATAGTTTTTTATCAATAACTACTCCGTGTAATGAAGGTGAAGCTTTTAAGGATGCATCTTTTACATCTCCTGCCTTATCTCCAAAAATAGCTCTTAATAATTTTTCTTCTGGAGTAGGATCTGATTCTCCTTTTGGAGTGATTTTACCAATTAAAATATCACCAGGTTTTACTTCTGCACCTACTCTAATCATTCCATTTTCATCCAAATCTTTAGTAGCTTCTTCAGAAACATTAGGAATATCATTAGTAAGTTCTTCTGCACCTAATTTTGTATCACGAACTTCCAAAGAATATTCATCAATATGGATTGATGTAAAGATATCTTCTTTAACTACTTTTTCAGAAATTACAATGGCATCCTCAAAGTTATACCCTTTCCAAGGCATAAAGGCTACTTTCATATTTCTACCTAAGGCTAATTCTCCTTTTTGAGTTGCATATCCTTCACATAAAACCTGACCTTCTTCAACTCTATCACCTTTTTTAACAATTGGTTTTAGGTTAATTGAAGTACCTTGGTTTGTTTTTCTAAACTTAATTAAATTATATGTTTTACTATCACCATCAAAACTAACCATTCGGTCTTCATCAGTTCTATCATAATTAATAATAATAGTATTAGCATCAACATACTCAACTTCTCCAGTACCTTCAGCATTCATTAAAATACGAGAATCTTTTGCAACTCTACGTTCTAATCCTGTTCCAACAATTGGAGATTCAGGTTTCATTAATGGAACTGCTTGACGCATCATATTTGATCCCATTAATGCACGGTTTGCATCATCGTGTTCCAAGAATGGAATTAAGGATGCAGAAATAGAAGCTATTTGGTTTGGAGCAACATCCATATAATTAATTGCAGTTGGCTCAACAACTGGATAGTCTGCTTCTTCACGAACAATAACTCTATCATTTATAAAATTTCCTTCTTTATCTAACGGTAAGTTAGATTGGGCAAATTTCATACCTTCTTCTTCTTCTGCACTTAAATATTTAGGTGCTTCATTTAAATTAACTTTACCTTCTGAAACTTTTCTATATGGAGTTTCAATAAATCCTAAGTTATTTACTTTGGCATAAACTGCTAAAGAAGAAATTAATCCAATATTTGGTCCTTCTGGTGTTTCAATAGGACATAAACGTCCGTAATGTGTGTAGTGAACATCACGCACCTCAAAACCAGCTCTTTCACGAGATAAACCTCCTGGTCCTAAGGCTGATAATCTTCTTTTATGAGTAATCTCAGCCAATGGATTAGTTTGATCCATAAATTGAGATAATTGATTTGTACCGAAGAATGAATTTATAACTGAAGATAATGTTTTAGCATTAATCAAATCAATTGGTGTGAATACTTCATTATCTCTAACATTCATACGTTCACGAATAGTACGTGCCATACGAGATAAACCAACACCAAATTGATTTGCCATTTGTTCGCCAACGGTTCTTACACGACGGTTTGACAAGTGGTCAATATCATCTACTTCAGCTTTAGAATTAACTAATTGTATTAAGTTTTTAATAATAGTAATTATATCTAACTTAGTTAAAACTTTTTGATCAATACTTTCATTTAGTCCTAACTTTTTATTCATTCTATAACGACCGACTTCACCTAAGTTATAGCGTTGTTCAGAGAAGAATAATTTATCAATAATACCTTTAGCTGTTTCAAAATCTGGCGGTTCAGCGTTTCGCAATTGTCTATAAATATGCTCAACAGCTTCTTTTTCAGAGTTTGTAGGATCTTTTTGCAAGGTGTTATGAATAATCGAAAATTCACCCATTTCATTACCTTCTTTATGTAATAAAATAGTTTTAGAGCCTGATTCTACAATTTCTTCTATATTTTCTTTTTCTAAAATAGTATCTCTATCAAGAATTATTTCATTTCTTTCAATAGAAACCACTTCGCCAGTATCTTCATCCACAAAGTCTTCAAACCAAGTTTTTAATACACGAGCAGCTAATTTTCTACCTAAAACTTTTTTAATACCACTTTTTGAAACTTTAATTTCTTCTGCAAGATTAAATATTTCAAGAATATCTTTATCTCTTTCGTAGCCAATTGCTCTAAATAATGTAGTTACTGGTAATTTTTTCTTTCTATCAATATAAGCATACATTACTTGATTGATATCTGTTGCAAATTCAATCCAAGATCCTTTAAAAGGAATTACTCTAGCAGAGTATAACTTAGTTCCGTTTGCGTGAAATGATTGCCCGAAGAATACTCCTGGTGATCTGTGTAATTGAGAGACAATAACTCTTTCTGCACCATTAATAACAAATGTACCACTATGTGTCATGTATGGAATGGTACCTAAATATACATCTTGAACTATAGTTTCAAAATCTTCGTGTTCAGGATCGGTACAGTATAATTTTAATCGAGCTTTTAAAGGAACGCAATAAGTTAATCCTCTTTCAATACATTCTCGAATGGAATATCTTGGAGGATCTACAAAGTAGTCCAAAAACTCTAACACAAAATTGTTACGAGTATCTGTAATTGGGAAGTTATCTAGGAAGGTTTTATATAATCCTTCAGTACTTCTTTCATCTGCTTTGGTTTTTAATTGGAAAAAATCTTGAAATGATTTTACCTGAATATCCAAAAAATCTGGATATTCCATAATCAAATTAGCGGATGCGAAGTTTATTCTTTCGGTGAATTTTTTTGATGCCAATGGACAATAACTTTAGGTTAAAAAAATATTAAAATATAAGAACGAATATATACGCAAAATGGTCTAGGTCCAAGTTTTTAACTCAGACCTAAACCCGTATTTGTTTTTGAGGTGCTAAGCTTACTTAAGCTCAACCTCAGCTCCAGCCTCTTCTAATGAAGCTTTTAAACCTTCAGCTTCGTCTTTAGTGATACCCTCTTTAATTGGAGCGGGTGCACTATCAACAATACCTTTAGCTTCTTTTAATCCTAAACCAGTTAATTCTTTAACTAATTTAACTACTGCTAATTTAGATTGTCCTGCTGCTGTAAGAATTACATCAAATTCTGTTTTTTCTTCAGCTGCTTCTTCTCCTCCTGCTGCTGGACCTGCTACTGCTACTGCAGCAGCTGCTGGTTCAATACCATATTCGTCTTTTAAAATATTAGCTAACTCATTTACTTCTTTCACTGTTAAGTTAACAAGTTGTTCTGCGAAATCTTTTAAATCTGCCATTTCTCTTTGTTTAATTTTTATTATTTAGTTTATTAGTGCTCTTTAATTATTTTTCTGATAATGTTTTTAATATACCAGATAATTTATTACCTCCTGATTGTAATGCTGAAATAACATTTTTAGCTGGAGATTGTAATAAGGAAATAACGTCTCCAATAAGTTCCTCTTTAGATTTTATGTTTACTAAAGTATCTAATTGATCATCACCAACATAAATTGCTTCTTCAACATAAGCTCCTTTTAATAAAGGCTTATCAAATTTTTTACGAAATTCTTTAATTACTTTTGCTGGTGCATTACCAGTTTCTGAAAACATTAATGAAGTATTACCTTTTAAAATAGTTGGTAATTCTCCAAAATCTTTATCAGATTTTTCCATTGCTTTTTCAAGCAAGGTATTTTTAACAACTGCTAATTTAACGTTTGCTTTAAAACAAGCTCTACGTAAATTAGAAGTATCTAATGCATTTAATCCTGAGATATCTGCTAAGTAGATAATGTTTCCTTCAGTTAACTGAGTTGTTAAAACTTCTATTACTTGTGATTTTTCTTCTCTCGTCATAATTATAAGATTTAACTAGGGTTAAACTGATTTAGCATCAATACTTATTCCAGGACTCATAGTACTAGATAAATATATACTTTTAATATATGTTCCTTTTGCTGTAGTTGGTTTTAACTTAATTATAGTTTGTAACAACTCTTCAGCATTATCATAAATTTTATCAGCGTCAAAAGATGCTTTAGCAATTGCTGCATGCACAATACCTGTTTTATCCACTTTAAAATCAATTTTACCAGCTTTTACTTCAGTAACCGCTTTAGCTACATCCATAGTTACCGTACCAGTTTTTGGATTAGGCATTAAACCTCTAGGGCCTAAAATACGACCTAATGGGCCTAATTTACCCATTACACTTGGCATAGTGATAATTACATCAACATCTGTCCAACCTGCTTTAATTTTTTGAAGATATTCATCTAATCCAACATAGTCTGCACCTGCTTCTTTAGCATCTGCTTCTTTATCTGGAGTAACTAATGCTAACACTTTAACATCTTTACCTGTACCATGTGGTAATGTAACAACACCTCTAACCATTTGATTGGCTTTACGAGGGTCAACACCCAATCTAACAGCTAAATCAATAGATGCATCAAAATTTACATTAGTAATTTCTTTTACTAAAGCTGAAGCATCTTTTAAGCTATACGATTGATTTTTATCAACTTTCGCCTGAGCTTCTTTTTGCTTTTTAGTTAATTTTGCCATATTAATAACTGTTTTATTGTTTTACAGGAGCTGTTCCCTTTACATTAATACCCATTGAACGTGCCGTACCTGCCATCATAAGCATCGCAGATTCAACAGTAAATGCATTTAAATCTACCATTTTATCTTCAGCTATAGTTCTTAATTGATCCCAAGTAACTGACGCTACTTTGCTTCTGTTTGGTTCTGCAGAACCTTTTTTTATTTTAGCTGCTTCTAAAATTTGCACCGCTGCTGGTGGAGTTTTTACAACAAAATCAAAAGATTTATCTTTATAAACAGTAATTGCTACTGGTAAAACTTTTCCTTGTTTATCCTGAGTTCTAGCATTAAATTGCTTACAGAACTCCATAATATTAACTCCGGCAGCCCCTAAAGCAGGTCCAACTGGTGGTGACGGATTAGCCGCACCTCCACGAACTTGTAATTTTACTACTTTACTTACTTCTTTTGCCATTTTTAAATGTTTAAATAAATATTACATTTTGTTGGAAGCGAAATGCAATATCAAAATTTATTGTAACAATTATGAAATTTTATCTACTTGCATATAACTTAGTTCTAATGGTGTTTTTCTTCCGAAAATTTTAACCATAACTTCAAGTTTACGCTTTTCTTCATTTATTTTTTCAATAGTACCATCAAATCCATTAAATGGACCATCAATTACTTTTACTGTTTCACCAATTATATAAGGTATAGCTACATTTTCGTTTTGAACAGATAATTCATCAACTTTCCCTAACATTCTGTTAATTTCAGATTTCCTCATAGGAACTGGATCTCCACCTTTTACTTCTCCTAAAAAACCAATTACACCAGTAATAGATTTAATTACGTGAGGCAGTTCTCCGCTTAAATTAGCTTCAATCATTATATAGCCCGGAAAGTAAACTCGTTCTTTATGAATTTTTTTTCCATTACGAACCTGAATCACCTTTTCTGTTGGCACTAATACACGATCAACATAATCATCCATTCCTAAACGTGCAATTTCATTTTCAATATAAGCTTTCACTTTATTTTCTTGCCCGCCTATGGCTCTAACTACATACCATTTTTTTACAGAATCAGTCATAATTTATTATACTAATTAAAATAGTTTAAAATATTCACCTAAACCTGCTTGAAACACTTTATCTACAAGAAAAACTGCCAAGGCAAATAATATTGTAAATATTGCAACAACTGTTGTAGATTTTTGGGCTTCTTCCCAAGAAATCCAAGATACTTTAGTACGTAACTCTACAAATGCGTCTTTTATATATTTAACTAAGTTCATATTTTTATTTATTTGCACGGGTGGAGAGGCTCGAACTCCCGACACCTGGTTTTGGAGACCAGTGCTCTACCAACTGAGCTACACCCGTAAACATAAGGTGCTCCTCTAAAAAGAAGCACCTATATTCACTATATTTTAGGCGTACAAAGTTAGTCTAACATTTCTGTTACCTGACCAGCTCCTACTGTTCTACCACCTTCACGAATTGCAAAACGTAAACCAACATTTAATGCAATTGGTTGATGTAATTCAACAGTAATTGTTAAGTTATCACCTGGCATTACCATTTCAACTCCATCAGGTAATTGAATTGTACCTGTTACATCTGTAGTTCTAACATAGAACTGTGGACGATAGTTATTATGGAATGGCGTATGACGACCACCTTCTTCTTTTTTAAGAACATAAACTTCTGCTTTAAATTTAGCATGTGGAGTTACAGAACCTGGTTTACAAATTACCATACCTCTTTTTATATCTTCTTTTGCTATACCTCTTAATAATAAACCTACATTATCTCCTGCTTCACCTCTATCTAATATTTTACGAAACATTTCAACACCTGTAACAGTAGATGTTAATTTTTCTGCTCCCATACCAATAATATCAACAGCATCTCCTGTATTTGCAACACCTGTTTCAATACGGCCTGTTGCTACTGTTCCACGACCTGTAATTGAAAATACATCTTCAATAGGCATTAAGAAATCTTTATCAATATCACGTTTTGGTAATTCAATCCAAGTATCAACAGCATCCATTAATTCCATAATCTTATCCATCCATTTAGGTTCTTTGTTTAAAGCCCCTAATGCTGAACCTTGAATAACAGGAGTATTATCTCCATCGTAATCATAGAAAGACAATAAATCTCTGATTTCCATTTCTACCAATTCTAATAGCTCTTCATCATCAACCATATCCACTTTATTCATGAATACAACTAATCTTGGAATACCTACTTGACGGCCTAATAAGATATGCTCTCTTGTTTGAGGCATAGGACCATCAGTTGCTGCAACTACAATTATTGCACCATCCATTTGAGCAGCACCAGTTACCATGTTTTTTACGTAATCCGCGTGACCTGGACAGTCAACGTGTGCATAATGACGGTTAGCAGTTTGGTATTCTACGTGAGCAGTGTTAATTGTAATACCTCTTTCTTTTTCTTCAGGAGCATTATCAATTTGGTCGAAATTTTTTATTTCAGAAAGACCTTTTTCTGCTAATACCACTGTAATAGCAGCTGTTAAAGTTGTTTTACCGTGGTCAACGTGTCCAATTGTACCAATATTTAAATGTGGTTTGGAGCGATCAAAATGTTCTTTTGCCATGATTATTAATTTTTAAATCTTATGTTATATATAGTGTTAAATTCTATTCTATTCTATTCTATTCTATTCTATTCTATTCTATTCTATTCTATTCTATTCTATTCTATTCTATTCTATTCTATTCTATTCTATTCTAT
>VAPM010026297.1_pt1 | contig 18297 bp, 15 predicted proteins | sample 3395091 | NCBI WGS metagenome assembly VAPM01 (sample SAMN08290445, study PRJNA428436) | hydrothermal vent metagenome | isolation source: Deep-sea hydrothermal vent chimney 3 | place: Pacific Ocean: Juan De Fuca Ridge | reverse complement strand
TTACAACGCAATAAAATACTACTTGGTATCGACTCTATCCCTAGCTCGTTATATCGTAAAATTGGTTCGCGTGGACACATCAAATTTTTACGTTTGGTTAAACATAATGATAGCTATCGTGGCCTAATTAGAATTATCTATAATACGGGTGAGTTAAGTTATTTAGAATTAATAACACAAAGAAATTCAAAAAACGAAATTAAAATAATCGATTTTTATGATGCGATGTTAGGGCGAAGTTATACCACTATCGCTAGTCAGATGTTAATTACACCAACAGTAAAAAAATTAAATAATACTGATAAAATTATAGTTTTTATGAAAAAAAACATGACTTTTCAAAAACGATATGCTGAAATGATTCGCTATTATCAAAAAGCAAAATATCAAAAAGCTTTAGATTCTTTTCAACATCTTCCGGCATCATTTAAAGCAACTAAAAATGCTTTATTACTGCGTATTCAAATCGCAAAGGCTCATAATAGCATTAGTTATCGAGAAGCATTAACGTTGCTTGAAAATAAATATGCAAAGCTGCCGAATTTGGCTTTGTTATTAGCAGACCACTATTACTTTACCAAGCAATATCCTCGCGCGCTTAAAGCTATCGAACAATATAGCGCTCACATTGGAGGTGATATTGCGTTGGATAGTTTACGGGTCAAAGTTAAAGTTAATCATAATAAATTTGCACAAGCAATTTCGATAGGTGAAGCAGCGATTAAAAAAGATAATAGTTATGAGGATATATATTGGTTAATGTTAAAAGCGTATCTGCATTCTTATCAGTATCAACAAGTAGGTGCTGTTTTAGATGTATTATTAGATAAGTTTAATGTCAAGTTTGATATTGAAAATTTTTATAAAGATCCATTTTACCGTGAATATGGCTATTCGAATCAATTCAAAAAGTGGAAAGCAAGTCGGCAATTATAAATTGTAAAAGCAATTAAAATGAGGAATAAAAATGTCCATTGTTGTGGCAGTTAAAAAAGATGATCAAACGGTTATCGTCGCTGATAGTCAAGTAAGCTTCGGTTCGATGAGTTTTCCGGGCTCGAATTTAAAGGTAGAAAAAATTCGAAAAATAGGTAGTTCGTATTTCGCATCAACAGGTTGGGGATTGTATGATGATATTATTGAAAATTATTTAATTGATAAACCCGATATTGAGTTATTATCGAAACATGCCATTTTTGAATTCTTTTTAGGGCTTTGGAAAGCGTTGCATGATAAATATAATTTTGTGAATGATCAGTCTGATAGTGATCATGATTCACCATTTGGTGATTTAGATGCGACTTTTTTAGTTGTTAATAAAACCGGCATTTTTATGATCGACTCTGATATGAGCATTACCCAGTTTGAACAATATTATGCCATCGGTTCCGGTGGTGATTATAGCTTAGGTGTAATACATACGTTGTATGATGATAATCTTGATGCCACTGCAATCGCAACCAGAGCCGTGGCAACGGCTATCGCATTTGATACAAAATGCGGTGGTGATACGATGGTTCGTGTGGTTTAAAAATTCAGTTTTAATGTTAATAATAGCAATTAAAAAACGTTTTCATATTCTGCTGTTGCTACTATTGCTGGCCACGATTTCAGGTTGTTCTTCTATTGGTTATTATTTTGATGCGGTTAATGGTCATTTAAGTGTATTAGCCGAACAACAAGCAATTAACGATATTTTACAAGACACTGACACAACAGCTGAATTAAAATCAAAACTGACTCTTGCTGTTCAGGCGCGTGATTTTGCCAGTGCTGAAATGAAACTACCCGATAATGATAGTTATCGATATTATTCTGATATTAAACGATCCTATGTGGTGTGGAATGTTATTGCGACTAAACCCTTTTCGATAAAAGCCAAGCAATGGTGTTTTTTAGTGGTTGGTTGCGTCAGCTATCGTGGTTATTTTAATAAAGAGGATGCCGATAATTATGCAAAATCACTTAAAGTCGCCGGTTATGATGTTAATGTTGCAGGTGCTAAAGCATATTCGACATTAGGGTGGTTAGACGATCCGTTGCTAAACACCATGATTGAACACAATGAAGCTCGATTAGTTGGACTTATTATTCACGAATTGGCGCACCAACAAATTTATATCGATAATGATTCTTCATTTAATGAAGCATTTGCTAGTAGCGTTGAATTTGAAGGCGTTAAACGTTGGTTTAATCGACAGGTATCAGCATCGTCAGCACAGTCGAATACCAAATCCTATCAACGTTATTTGGTGTCACGAAAACGTGAACTTGAATTTAAACAGCTATTAAAATCAACACAACAACAACTGCAAAATGCATTTAATTCAGATGCGTTTAAAATGTCAAATAAGCAAACATTATTAAAGGCGGCAATATTTACTGAATTGCAGCAAAACTACCGCAGCTTGAAAAAATCGTGGCAAGGTTATGCCGGTTATGATGTCTGGATGAAACGCGATCTCAATAATGCCCATCTTGCGTTAGTGGCTACTTACTCTGATAAAGTGCCGGCATTTCAAGCAGTATTACGCAGTGTTAATAATAATATTAAACACTACTACCAGACAATTGAAGAAATTGGTGCGTTATCCGAATCAGAACGTAATCGTCGCTTAAATGAGTATCAACAGTCCAATTAAGCTTAGGGCCAGATAAAGTTGGTCTTTAATATGAGTACTATTTTCACATATAGCCCCTTATCGAAGTCTCAGGCTTAAATTAACACTGTTGTGTGATGTTATTTCCTGATATAAAATGGCACTGAGCATTAATAATTTTTATTTAACAACAATAATAATCAATAGTGTTAAATAGAGCCAAGTAAAAAATCTTATCTTATTGATTTTATTCTATTTTATATAAAACTATCAAGGTAAGCTAGTACTAACTTACTAGTCGATCATTTTCTATTTTAAGCATATCCTTTGATATGGTTACCAAATTAGTAATATGGGTGTTTTTTAGCGCATGGTTGTGACTGTTTCGAATACGGCCTCACAGGAGAAAGCAACAGTATTGGTTGTCGATGACGATCGAATTGTTCGTGCAACGGCTAAAAAAATACTCGGAGAGCAATATCAGGTATTGGTTGCGAGTAATGGTGAAGAAGGTTGGTCAGCACTCACTGCTAATCATGCGATAGATGTGTTGCTATGTGATTTACGGATGCCGGTGTTGGGTGGCTATGGTTTAATTAAACGCATGCGTGAATCTGAAAATTTAGTCTTTCATAATACCCCCGTTATCATCATTACCGATAGTGATGATCAAGAAGAAGTTAAATTGAAAATTTTTGCTTGTGGTGCCGATGATTTTATTTGTAAGCCGTTTGAATCCGTGCAGTTATTAGCACGAACTAAAACGTTTGTGCGTTTAAGCAATAGCAACAAACATGCACAAAACTCACTGCTTGAATGCAAAAAACAAGCAACCACCGACAAAGAGACTGGTTTAGGCACGCAACCTTATTTTGAACGAGCCGTAAATGAATCGATAGCTTTTGCGAATCGCCAAGGTAGTGATCGTGTCATGATGTTGATTGAAGTTGATAATTTTAATTCAATTTTCATTAAGAATGGCAAAGATCTTGCTGCTAAAATTGTTGCTACGATAGGTCAATTATTTAAAAAATTTATTCGTATCGAAGATACTGCTTCAAGAATTAGTTTATCCAAATTTGCAGCATTTTTAGCGTGTGATTCAACCGAGCAAGCGGTAACGCTTGCAGAACGTCTGCATCTTGAAATTTCTAATCTAAATTTTGTTGATAATCACAATAATAAAATTGAAGTTATTCCAAGTATTGGTATTTATATGCCTAAAATAACGCAAACTACAAATTATGCTGAGATATTTGATAAAGCTGAATATTGTCTTAAATCGGCATTATCCTCGAGTAGTATTAAGATTGTTTCTAATTCAGAAGAGCCCAGCGTCAAAAATGAAATTTTATTATGAGTTATTAATGCAATAAAATAATTTAATCAAGTTTAATTACGTCTTGAATATTATTAGCAACAAAATCGTATTAGGAAAATGTGTAGACGAATTAGAGAGTTGCTTAAATCAAGAGCAAAAACATGACATAATCTCATAAAAAAACGTTATTAAAGCTTATTCTTAAATAAAAAATTCATTTAACCCTATAGTCAATCTCTATAATAATACGCTGTTAATCTTCGTAGGATATTCTATATACTTTATTAAACCCAAAAAATAATTTATTTTCATGGCTAAAAATAAATTTAGACTTACTTTAGTGATTACAACATTGGCTTTTGCGCAGGCGTTAAATGCTGGTGTTGTTATTAAATCGCAGTATGCAAAAAAAAGTGAAACCATTATTTATCAAAATGGTGTCGCTGTTTTTTTACAGGATGGTTTTGCAAATTTTATAGTGAATACTCACACTAATAACTGTATTGCAATTAACCATGAATTAAAAACATACCTATTTGTTAGTTGTGCAGAGTTTCAAGCGGTTGTAAAAATATTAGAAAATAATAAAAAAGTAGAGTTTAATACTAAAATTCCTATTACAGTTAAAAAATTAACATCTGGAAATCTGCCATTAGAAAATTCAATCTCAATTAAAAAATTTGGCAAAGCAATGTATCAAGGTCAAAATATTGAGAAGTTTCAATTTATTGTAAACTCCGAAGTAGTGTCAGAATATTGGATGTCTGATAGTTTGCAAAAAAAGATCGATAGCGAAGTTGATACTAAAAAAATTGAAAAAATATTTAATGTGTCAAATGCAAATGATAATATCACTGGTAGTCTCAACGACAAAATCAAAAAGAAATACAATGAATTTAAAAAAGGCCGGGTTGCAGTAAAAGAATTTCGTTATACTGGTTCGAGAACTAAAAAGTTGTTTAAAGATATTTCATTTAAGCGTGTTGCAATAAAAAAATACATGCCACCAAAAAGTTACAAAGTAAGTTCGACACTCAGTGGATTTTTTAGCATTCAATAACCATTAAAATTGTAACGCCAAACCAACCGATAAAAAAGTAAAGTTATCATTTGTGTCGTTTATATCGCGGAATTCCTGATATTCTAAGCGTATTAAAATATTATCTTTTATTGGATACTGAAATCCAAGGCCAATGGTTAAATCTGTGCCATCAGCAGTGCTTGAGAGGCTACCTAGAGATGAATCAATGTTCCACGAAAACAGCCCCAGTTTGGCAAAAATATTGCCGTCACTACCAATCGGAATAAAACCAACAGCGGATAGCTCCGTACCAGTCACTGTGTTTGTTAGGCTGCCGGTTTTAAATTCACCCAAATTAATGATGCCGAGTTCAATACCAACGCGATCATTGATGTGAGCACCTAAAAAAAATTTATAGCCAATGGGTTTATTATCATTGGTGGTTGAAATATTTGAATCACCAATGCTGGCACCAATATAGGCTTGCTCAGCACACACATTGGATAGCAACGAGGTATATAGGAAGGCAATTAATACTATTTTTTTCATACATATCCACATTTTAATTGAGATAAAACGCTTAATATCTGAGGGGCTATCATTAACCCGAAATTAATAACAGTATTTAGAGACTATAGACTAAATTGATATAAATGCTCGTAATCTCAAAGACTTAAATCTTATTCTGACTACACTATAGTTATGGTTAACTAATTGATGGTTTGAGATTAGAGCGGTGAAGGGTAATCGAGATAAAAACAATAATATAGAGTTATTAAGTGGTTTACCGGAGATGAATCCGGATTCCGTTTTAATAATGAATCTTGATGGGCGTGTGCTTTATTACAATCCGGCAACTAAAAGTTATTTAGCAGGCATTTTCCCTGATATTGATTCTCCAGAAATAAAAACCATTTTACCGACAAATATTAATATTATTTTGTTGGATATGAAAAACAATGAAATTTTTAATAAATATTTTGATTATAAAATTTCCGATACCTTTCTAAGGTGTAAAATCGTAAAATCATCTGAACCGGATATTTATCATTTTTATATCACCAGTATTACACACGCAAAAAATCTTTCAAATTATGATCCGATTACACAATTGCCCAATGCTATTTATTTAAATGAAATAGTTTCAGATGAAATTGATCGGTGTAAAATTGTCGGCTCGAATTTATCGTTAATTATATTTAATATTCTTAATCATAAAAATTTAAGTTATGCCCTAGGTTATCAATTTGGTGAAAGATTATTACAGTCTGTTTCTGAAAAACTTAAAACGGTATTTGATAACGATGAAGTGATTGCTAAATATAACGATCATGATTATGCCATCGTATTGCCAAAATTATCGTTGCGTGCTGCGAGTGTTCTCGCAGGAACCATCATTGAAGTTTTCGATAACCCACTTATAATTTCAGATCTTCGAATTGAAATTGATGTTTGTGTGGGTATTGCTGAGTTTCCAAAACATAGCTCAGATGCACATTCATTATTGCAATGTGCCGAAGTTGCGATGAATAAAGCAAAAAAAATGAATAATCTAATTGAGACTTATGATAAACATTTTTTTGAAGAAACCACTAAAAAAATAAAACTCGCAACTGAGTTACATCGAGCGCTTGCTACCGATGAGCTTTCGGTTGTTTATCAACCAAAGGTTGATATTAAAACGAATGCGATTATTGGTGTTGAAGCTTTAATGCGCTGGTTACACCCGCAAGAGGGATTTATATCGCCTGAAATATTTATTGAAGTTGCTGAACAGAGTCGTTTAATTAAAGAAATAACCATTTGGGTGCTTAATAAGAGCTTAAAAGACTATAGTAAATTATCCGTTGTATCGCCGGATATTAAGCTTTCAGTTAATATCACTGTAAAAGATTTAACCTCAGAATCTTTTCCTGAAATTGTTGCGGGTTTATTAGCCGCGTGGAAAGTACCAGCGAGTATTTTAATATTAGAAATCACAGAAAATGCCCTAATTTCTGATACCGAACAAGTACTCTCGGTGATGTCTCGGCTAAGTAATATTGGGGTTCATTTATCCATTGATGATTTTGGAACAGGTTATTCATCATTAAATTATTTAAGGCAATTAAATGTAAACGAATTAAAAATTGATAAATCGTTTGTCATGGACATGCTTGATGACGAGAATGATCGAATAATTGTACGAGCAGTGACCAGTTTAGCGCACGACTTAAATTTAGTCGTTACTGCAGAAGGAGTAGAGAGTGAAGAAATTTTATTAGAATTAAAAAAATATAAGTGTGATATAGCTCAAGGTTATCACTTGAGTAAGCCATTAAGTTTAGTTGATGTCATTGAATGGGTAAAAAATTATGGCTAATGGTATTGTATAATATAAATCTAATATTATAAATTTCATATAAACCAATATTTATTTTCTTAAATTATTTTTCAAGTCACGTATATTAAATTGAAAGTCGTACTAGTCTATATTCTATAGAAATTAAAATAAAAATTATTAATTTCATCTTTGGTAATAAGTCACTATTAATATTCGTACTTGTACCTTCACCGGCATAAATTATTTGTGCTAGATTGACACTTGTCTTTTTTACTTCGAGAGATAGCTATTCAATGGAACGCATTACTTTAAATTCGCGCAGAAAAATTGGTTATTTTAGTGGTGCATTTGTACTTTTGTTGCTCATCATTAGCTTATCTTTACCGCAGTCAATGGTGTTGCATGCGAATGGTCCAAGTAATATTGGTCATGAAGATTTGAAGTGCCAGCATTGCCATAAAGAAGAAGTTGGCACCATTCGACAACGTTTACAGGCTAATGTTCGTTTTGTTTTTGGTTTACGTAATCAAGCAGTATCGTTTGGTTTAAAACCAGTTGCTAATGATGAATGTGTTTTCTGTCATGAGCGACCAAATGATCGACATCCAGTTTATCGTTTTTTTGAACCAAAATATAAAAATATTCAAGCAGCGATACAACCTCAATATTGTATCTCTTGTCATTTAGAACATACCGGTAGGCGCGTGACCAGTGAAATGATTTTTTGTAAAAACTGTCATGAAAAATTAATAGTAAAAAATGATCCCATTACTAAAACCCATCAGGAAATTATACAAAATAAAGATTGGGAAAGTTGTCTTGGTTGCCATGATTATCATGGCAATCATAAAATGAAAGTGAATACTAATTTTAAAAACAGAATATCAAAAAACACCATTCAGTTGTATTTCGAGTTTAAAGACTCACCTTATTCTAAGAAAAAATTCCATCAAGTAGAGAAACAAAAATTAGGAGGCTAGCTTGAATACTAAAAAATTTACATTAATTTTTTTATCCGGCGTTATATTGTCAGTCTATTTGTTTGTGTCAGCACCTGCACCACTGTCACCTGAAACTGGTTTGAATAAAAAAATATCCATTGAGAAAATATTTAAAATTTTAAATGATGAAAATAAAATCGTAAGATCAATTTATACCAAAGAAATAGTGATTAAAGGAAAAAAAACGGGTTTAAAATTTGATGAAGATTGGCAAGAACTGGGTGTGAATGCAGGACCGCTACCGGCACAATTTTTACGTGAAACGGCTAAAAATTTAGAACGCAGACCAGTACGTTTGGGGTTGTATTTAGGGTCAGATTATCCAATTAATGAAGCAAATAAGTTAACCGGTACACAACTTGTTAATTTTGAAAATATTAAAAAAAATATGGGTGATCGTTTTTTTCACGTTAATGACATGGGTGTTTATGTTTATATGTCAGCAGATATTGCAATCGCGAAAGCATGTGTTAATTGTCATAACAAACACAGCCAAAGCCCAAAAAATAATTGGGTGCTTAATGATGTGATGGGAGCGACAACCTGGACGTATCCCGATGAAAAAATATCAATTGAAGATGCTTTAGTGATGATCTCAGAATTTCAGTTGTCGGTTAAAACAAGCTATGAGCGTTATATTAATCATATAGTGAGCAGAGATAATCCACCATTAATTGGTAAAAAGTGGCCAGTAGATGGTTATTTTTTACCTAGTTCAAAAGAATTTATGAAACACGTTACCTCTAAGTCTTCAAGTAACACTATGTCGTCGTTAGTTCAAATTATTAATTATTCAGATTCTGAAACCCTAAAAGGTCTATAGTGATGAATATTATATTGCTCAATAATGAAGATTTTCAGGTTAAGTTACGTTCTAAAATATCTGATTTTAATATTAATAGCGTTGCTTTTTTGGTTATTGGATTTACCTTATTATCGTTATATATAACGCAGTTGATATGGGGTTACCGTTTTGAATTTTTGTATGAACTTCAACATAATAATTATTATAAGCAGATAACGGGATATTTATTATTGCTGTATGTTCTTTACCAATTTCGATTGGCTAAGGCTCGTAATAATGTTAATCAAATTCGTTATCATTGTAGTTTGCATAAAATACAAGGTGTTGCTGCGCCATTAGTGTTATACATTCATTCAATGGAATTGGGTTATGCTTATCAAGTATTATTGTCGTGTTTATTTTTGTTTAATTGTTTTGTTGGTTTATTAAGTCCACAACAGTTAAAAGTTCGAAATTTAGTGTATGTTAATAGTTGGTTAATTTTGCATGTCAGTATTGCTATTTTGGTGGTTGGTTTAGTGTTGTATCATTTATTTATTACATATTGGTATGCTTGATTTAGAAGTGAATTGTAGTTTTAATTATTTTGTTTATAAATATTGCTGGTAGGTTGGGGTGACGATAGGAACCCCAACGCTGTGACGTAAACTTCATCAACCCTCACAGTTTAACCTAAATTATTCATCATTTCTGTAATGCGATTATTCAGTTCGGTTAATTTTTTTATGTCTTTCGCTGGATCAGTACCGCCTAATTTTAAGCGTCGAAATGCCGGTAATTCCATTAGTGATGGGCCTGAAATTTTTTCACCCCCCACTAAATTAGAGTGTAATAAGGCAACTTGAACTAAGTCGCAGTAATCAGGCTCAGGGCCTGGTTCACGATCCCATTTATAAGCTTGTTCTGATGTTAGTGCATAGGATACATCGAAATCCCATTGGTGTAATAACATGCTGCCGACAGTGCCTTTTAGATCACTTAAAACTTCATCGAGCGCACCGGCTTTGTGTGATAGTTCAGAATGCTTATCTGCGATAACGAGTAGTGGAATGACACCAATGTCATGCAATAGCCCTGCTAGAAAGGCGCGATCGGGATCAAATTGTTTACAGCGCTTTGCAAGTACATAACAGATTACACCAATGCGTATGCTGTGTTCGTAATAACGTTTCATGGTTTTTTTTATGAGTACGGTATCAGGATGGAATAAATCTCGTAATACCACACTAACAACAATGGAGCGAACGGCTTCTAATCCTATGCGCGTAATTGCTGCTTGTAAACTTTCTATTGCTTGTCCTGTACGAAATAAAACACTGTTTGAAACTTGAATTATTCGTGCTGTAATGGCTGGATCGGATTGCAACGTACTCGAGAGTAAATTCATATTAATAGAGTCATCTTCTAATGCTTTATTAACATGTAGAGCCATTTCGGGCAGGCTGGGTAAATTAAAATCTTTGCTATTAAAGCGCTCTGTTATTTCTGAAATTATTTCGTTGCCAGTACTGGGCAACATGTCTATTTTAACAGTATCGATATACATGCCACTGGTTTTTGTTATGGTCTCAATGTATTTCGTTAAGGTTTTTGAATCTATTGATAATAAGGTACTATCCACAACACAACGTGCAGTTAAACCGGGAGAGTGAAAACGAAACACTGCTTGTTGTGCACGCTCGGTATTTTCTTTTATGGTAGTATCACTAATATCGATGCCACGAAGTTCTATGCTGCCATTGAGCAAAAATAGTTTTTGTTGTTCGGTATCTTTGGCGTTTAAACTTTTACCTTTTTTTATTAATACAATTTCAGCATTACTTGCGATGTCGATTAATGCCACATCGCTGAGTGATTTAAAATCTTTAAAATCTAAAAGTGTTTTAACGTTAATCATTTATTTGTTACTTAAATTGTGTGTTTATTTGATTTGGTTTCATTAATTATTTATATCGGCAAGTTAGTGTAAATATTAATTTCATCGGTCAATTTTAGCGGTTTATGTGACGGCAATTTTTAGAGGTTTCCGCTTAAATCACGTGGGTTTTAATTATTATGAATATTCTTTGTGGGTTGGGGTGATGGAATCACAATATCAGTGTAAATAATGTCATTATGAGTTTAATTGTTTAAATAACAAACAATTAAATGAGTTTACCCTAACTTCACGGTATAATGCGGATTGTTGAATGTTGTGAGCAAAAGCTCTAAGTCATAGGAAAGTCATGAAATTTCCCCAAAATTTTGATGTGATTATTGTTGGTGGTGGCCATGCTGGTACTGAAGCCGCATTGGCATCGGCGCGCACGGGTGCGTCAACGTTATTGCTCACTCACAATATCGAAACACTGGGTCAAATGAGTTGCAATCCTGCTATTGGTGGCATTGGCAAGGGGCATTTGGTAAAAGAAATTGATGCGCTTGGTGGTTTGATGGCGCGAGCAGCGGATCAAGCGGGTATTCAATTTCGAATTTTGAATTCGCGCAAAGGTCCGGCAGTGCGTGCAACGCGCGCACAGGCAGATCGAATTTTGTATAAACATGCAGTGCGTTCGGTGTTGGAAAATACAGAAAATTTAACGTTGTTCCAGCAGTCGGTGGATGATTTGATTGTTGAGAATGACACTGTGGTGGGTGTTGTTACTCAGATGGGCTTGAGTTTTTCGGCTGCCGCAGTGGTATTGACGGTTGGTACTTTTTTAGGTGGTTTAATTCACATTGGATTAAAAAACTTTCAAGGTGGGCGTGCAGGTGATCCGCCATCAAATGCATTATCGAAACGCTTACGCGAATTACCTTTTACGGTTGCCCGGTTAAAAACCGGTACACCACCGCGCATTGACAGTAAAACCATTGATTATAGTGGTTTGGTGGAACAGCCGGGTGATACACCAACACCGGTATTTTCATTTATCGGTGATGTCAGCGATCACCCACAACAAGTATCATGTCACATTACTCATACTAATGAAAAAACCCATGACATTATTCGTGCCGGGATGGATCGTTCGCCAATGTATACTGGGGTGATTGATGGTGTTGGGCCGCGTTATTGTCCATCAATTGAAGATAAGGTGACACGTTTTGCTGATAAAGATTCGCATCAAATTTTTATCGAGCCCGAAGGATTAACCACTAATGAAGTTTATCCCAATGGCATTTCAACCAGCTTGCCATTTGATGTGCAGCTGCAGTTGGTGCGCAGCATGAAGGGCTTTGATAACGCGCATATTACACGACCGGGTTATGCCATTGAGTATGATTATTTTGATCCGCGTGATTTAAAGCCGTCATTAGAAACAAAGCATCTGAAAGGTTTGTTTTTTGCCGGGCAGATTAATGGCACCACCGGATATGAAGAAGCTGCCGCCCAAGGTTTGTTGGCGGGTTTAAATGCTGCACGCCAAGTACAACAAAAATCTGCTTGGTGTCCACGGCGTGACGAGGCCTATCTGGGCGTTTTAGTTGATGATTTAATCACACGTGGTACTCTAGAACCTTATCGTATGTTTACTAGCCGCGCCGAATACCGTTTATCGCTGCGCGAAGATAATGCTGATCTTCGGTTAACCGAAATTGCTTATAAAATGGGTTTGGTTGATGGTGACCGTTGGACGAAGTTTGATACAAAACGTACTAAAGTTGCTGCAGAAATGCAGCGTTTGAGTTCAATTTGGGTTCGTCCTGAAGATTTACAAGACGGTGAAGCCAAGGCCGCGATTAGCAATGAGCTGTTGCGTGAAAGTAATTTGTTGGATTTATTGCGTCGACCGGAAGTGAATTATAATAAGTTAATTACGTTTACTAATTATACAAAAACCGGTGAGGCTGAAACGGATGCAGCAGTTATTGAGCAGATTGAGATTCAAGTGAAGTATTCGGGTTATATCGAGCGGCAACAAAAAGAAATTGATAAGCAGCGGCGTAATGAAGATACCGTTTTACCTGAAAAAATGGATTATCAGAATGTTAATGGGCTTTCGTCTGAGATTTGTGAAAAGTTAAATCGGATTCAGCCCAGTTCGATAGGACAAGCATCCCGAATTTCGGGGATGACACCGGCAGCTATTTCTATTTTATTGGTGTATTTAAAGAAATCCACTAAAAATAAGCAACGAAAAACTGCATAGTTACTCTTAACAACAGGTTAAAGTTGATAGAATACTGTATTTACAGTCTGCCACCGTGGCTTTAATAATTATAAATTAATATTGGGGATTTTTATGAAACAACTTTTTATCGTATTACTGGCATTTGCCGTTTTAAGCACAAGCCCATTGTTGCATGCTGATGGTAGTGCACATCAAGCAGAAAAAGTAGCTGGCATGATTTCCATTAAAAGTGCTAATAGTGTTAAAACCACGCTTGATAAATTAGAAGTAGTCTTAAAGAAGAAGGGTATTACCATTGTGACACGTTGGAGTCATGATGCAGGTGCTAAAAAAGTTGGGATTAAATTACGTAAAACGGAATTGTTGATATTTGGTAATCCGAAAATGGGCTCACATCTTTTAACTAGCCGACAAACAGCGGGACTTGATTTGCCGTTAAAAGCATTGGCGTGGGAAGATGATCATGGTCAGGTATGGTTGTCCTATAATGATCCATCTTACGTTGCTAAACGCCATGATATAAAAGACCGGGCAAAAATTGTTGCTAAAATAACCGGAGCATTGAAGAAATTAACTTCAATAGCTGTAAGTAAGTAGTTACTTACACGATTAAACGTTTTAATGTTAGTTTAGAGCGTTTAATTTAGTTCAAAAACAGCTAAATCACACAATCCAACAGCTAACCTTTAATTCGTCCTACCGGCATTAGAGTTCACACAGCTTTTGATCCAGCTTATTGTCAAACTCAAGTATTAGCAGTAACAGCCGCTAAAATTAAAATCTATTGATAATTATGATTTTGAAAAAGGAGCTTTTATGTCTAGAAATTTTTTTGGTAGCTTGTTTTGGAAGTTGGTTTTACCAATTATTATTTTATTTATCATTACTATTTTATCACTTAGTTATTACATTCCGAATGAAATAAAAAATCGAGTGATTGAAAGTGCCACTGCAAATTCGAAGCAAACCGCAAAACAATTTAAAGTTTTACGTAAATATTATGTAAAAAATATTTTAAAAAAAGTTACGTCAGCTACTAATATGAAGCCGGCGATTAATCATAAAAATAATCCAAATGCCTTTCCATTGCCGGCAACAATGATTCATGATTTAAGTGTTTTATTAAAGGGCGAGGGGACATCAGTTAATCTATATAGTGCTTATCCATTTCCAAATCGAAAAAATAGGGTTTTGGATAGTTTTCAAATTAAAGCTTGGGAATACCTTGTTAAAAATCCGAAAGGTGCTTTTGTGGAAAATGTTAATAGAGACGGGAAGTCATTTTTGCGAGTGGCTGTTGCTGATACTATGGTAGCTCAAGGTTGTGTTAATTGTCACAATTCGCATCCGGACACTCCAAAAACCGGATGGAAGTTGGGTGATGTTCGTGGCATTTTGGAAGTCAATCACGACATTAGCGCTCAGGCTGATGCTAGTGTAGTAACTGGTTTTAAAATTATAACTGCATTAGTTGGAGTTTTGATAATTCTAGTTGCCGCAATTTATTATGTTTATAAATTAGTGATAGCTAAAAAACTTATAGAACTAAGTGGCAGTATAAATGATCTAGCAACTGGTAGTAGTGATTTGTCTAAACGAATTGATGATAGTGGTAGTGATGAAATATCAGCTTTAGCAAAAGACTTCAATAATTTTCTGGATCATCATCGTATATTTATAAAAGAAATTGCTGATTCGGCGCAACAGTTATCCAATTCTTCAACTGAAATGGTAAAGGTTACGGTGCAGGCAAAAGAAAATTCATTTGAACAAAAGAATCAGATTGGTTTAGTGGCAACCGCTATTAATGAAATGTCTGCCTCTATACACGAAGTTGCGAAAAATACTGCAGCTGGTGATGAGTCTGCTCGTATGGCTAGGGATGAAACTTCTTCTGGTTTGCTGGTAGTCGAAGATAATATTCGTATCACTAATGTCTTGTCGGAAGAAATAGAACAAGCTGCAACTGTAATTCAAGGGCTTAAAACCGATAGTGAGAGTATTGGTAGTATTTTGGATGTCATTCGAGGCATTTCAGAACAAACTAATTTGTTGGCATTAAATGCTGCTATTGAGGCTGCTCGAGCAGGTGAACATGGTCGAGGTTTTGCTGTGGTTGCAGATGAAGTCCGAACCTTGGCAAGTAGAACACAAGATTCAACTGTTGAAATTCAACAAATGATTGAACGCTTACAAAGTGGTTCAGATAGTGCTGTGAGTGTAATGGAAAAAGGAATTGAGACGGTTGGAGCTAGCGTTAAACAGGCAGTTCAAACAGGCGAAAGTTTGAAATCGATTACATTAGCTGTCAGCAATATTTTTGAAATTAATACGCAGGTTGCTAATGCGATTGAAGAACAAGGTATAGTGGCTGAGGATATTAATCAAAACATTATTTCTGTTGATAGTCTTGCTCAGTATAACTGCGAGTCAGCAGATAATATTGCTTTAGCTTATGAGCAATTAAATCAATTGGCTGATAATTTGTCAACTTTGGTAAGCAAATTTAAGTTTGATTAAACGGCTTTGTTGGTTATTTACTTAAAATAACAGGGGCCAAATGTAGAAAATTCTTATAAAATATTAGGTCAACTAAAAATAATTATGTTTTATCTTTTCAGGTGCGGTTTAATTCATAAGGAATATGGTGAGCATAAGATTTATAGGGTGAGAATGTTTGATTAAAACTAAATACCTTATGACAAGATAAGGTTAATGATTAAGTGAGTCTAGATGTCACAAGAATTACACAATTTACTCGAGAAAGGTATTGCGACACTACAGGTGTTAGTAAGCACTAATGTACAAAATCAACTGATTTGCTATGTCGAACTGTTACATAAATGGAATAAAGTCTATAATTTAACCGCTGTACGCCATAAGAAAGCATTAGTAAGTGTTCACATACTCGATAGTTTGGCCATTATTCCCTATATTCAGGGTGATCGAGTTTTAGACGTGGGCACCGGAGCCGGTTTGCCCGGTATTGTATTGGCGCTGTGTTTTCCTGAAAAGCAGTTTGTGTTGATTGATAGTAATAGTAAAAAAACGCGATTTATAAATCAAGCAGTTACCGAACTCAAAATTAGTAATGTGAGTGTTGAGCATATTCGTGTAGAATCATTCCAAACTGAATCTAGTTTTGATCAAATCGTCAGTAGAGCCTATACTAACCTACAAGAGTTTATCCAAAGTACCTGTCATTTAGCACATCATAATACGGAGTACTTGGGCATGAAGGGTCATGTTCCGCAAGATGAAATTGCGGAAATCATAGCGGACTTTGAAGTCAATCCAATTACGCTTGATGTGCCCAATGTTGAAGGTCAACGTCATCTTATCGTTATGACCTCAAAAAAATAAAGCACTTTTTAATTAAACTAAATTTTATTGTTGGCTCAGGGGAGCATCATGGGTAGGATCATTGCGGTAACAAACCAAAAAGGTGGTGTTGGTAAAACAACAACTTGCATTAATTTGGCTGCTTCATTATCAGCGACAAAACGTAAAGTGTTGTTGATTGATATGGATCCGCAAGGCAATGCGACCATGGGCAGTGGCGTTAATAAAAACGATATTGAATTTACTACCGGTGATGTTTTATTAGGTTCGGTGCAAGCATTTGAGTTAATCCAAAACTTGGAGGAGCTGGGCTATGATTTATTACCAGCGAATGGCGATTTAATTGCAGCCGAAGTGGCTTTAAAAGCCGGCGAGAATAACGAAAGTGCTTTGCGTGATGCCTTGTGTGATATTAAACATAGCTATGATTATATATTAATTGACTGCCCTCCAGCATTAAACATGTTAACACTCAACGCACTTGTTGCAGCAGAATCGGTGATGATTCCAATGCAGTGTGAGTATTATGCGTTAGAAGGTTTATCGGCTTTATTGGATACCATTGATGGCATTCGTAAAACCGTTAACTCACGTTTAAAAGTAGAAGGCATGTTACGCACCATGTTTGATCCTCGAAATAATTTAGCAAACGATGTATCCGGTCAATTACTGGTGCATTTTCCGGATCAAGTTTACCGCACCATTATTCCACGAAACGTGCGTCTTGCCGAAGCACCTAGCCATGGATTGCCTATTATGCACTATGATAAAACCTCGCGTGGCTCGTTAGCCTATTTAGCATTGGCTGGAGAAATTTTACGTCGTGAAGAGAATTTAGCGGCAACAGCCTAAAGATTTATTATAATCACATTTAACAATACTGAAGACAACGATTCGGAATTTGTTATCTTCAGCATTTTATTAAGCGTTAGTTAATTTAAGAAGGGGCTGCCCCGACATGAAATGCACGCATCATTTCATGATCTTCGTGAGACAAAATATGGCAATGCCAAACATAACGCCCGGCTTTATCAAACGTCATTTTAATTCGGGTTACTTGCTCTGGATAACATAACACCATATCTTTAGGCCCATCTTCAGTGGCTAATACCGGAACAATATCCGGTAAAATTGAAATATCTTCCATTCTAAAACCTTGTCCAACAGCACCTTTATCGGTTATTACCGGTTGATCAATTAGTTTCGCATTAAATTTATTACGGCTTAAAATGTCAAAGTGCACTAAATGAACATGGATTGGATGTGCATCCCCCGTGGTATTATAAATTTCCCAAATTTCAGTATCACCTAGGTTTGGATTCTCGGTGATTGCCGCCGCCCAAATCATCGCACCATCAACCGGTTTATCTGTAACATTAGTAACGGCTTGGGCAGTGCCCAACATTGGCATTAAGCGACCAAATTCATCGCGACCCTCAAATAATCCGAGCTTTCGAGTGCGCACAGCATTTTGTGTCACGCCTTGATAAATACCGTTTAAACGATTTTTATCATAACGGTCTGTGATGACTAAATGTTCGTTGTCGTTTTTGTCATGCTCTCCATCATGCTCTTCATCCATTTGATTTTTTGAAGAATGTAATACCAAGTTAACATCAAATGCCATAATACGATCAGTCCGGCGACCGGTTTTCGCGATTTCAATTGGATCAGGAACTGCACCATTAAATGGTTCATCACCTAAAATATTTTCAATAATGACACGCGAATTTGCCGGCACACTACTAAAATCAAATACCACATCGATTCGT
>VAPM010009888.1_pt1 | contig 18299 bp, 17 predicted proteins | sample 3395091 | NCBI WGS metagenome assembly VAPM01 (sample SAMN08290445, study PRJNA428436) | hydrothermal vent metagenome | isolation source: Deep-sea hydrothermal vent chimney 3 | place: Pacific Ocean: Juan De Fuca Ridge | reverse complement strand
GCATGGCCTGGTGTAAGGTTGCAGGCTGGATTTTGTCTTTGGGTAAACGGTTTTCTAGTGCACCGTTGACGCGTTGCTGCCAGCGAGCCATGGATTCTTTTAACGACATTACTTTCTCGGGTATTTCTGTGTTAAGGGCATGGGGCTAATCTTGATTTTCTGCAAATGCTTCAAGTTCAGCCTGTTCGGATTTGCCGATTAAAATCTGTACCTTTTGCTCGGCTTCTTTTAGCGCAGTTTGGCATTGGCGGGTAAGCTCAACGCCGCGCTCAAATTGTTTTAATGAGTCTTCAAGCGACATATCGCCTTGTTCCATTGTTTCAACCAGCGTTTCCAGTTCATTTAAGGCTTTTTCAAAATCAAGCGGCTGGGCTTTCTTAGTGGTTGTTTTTTTTGAGGTTTTTTTTGGCATTTGTCGGCTTCCAGGTACGTTTACTGGCATTTAATTTTGCAGTGTATCTTAACGCTAAATGCTATTTATTCATAATTTTTGACGATGTTCAAAGTGGATGTTCTATAATTTTAGCTGGAGGAATTAATTTGATGATGGTTAAAAGAAGTATCATTTTGTATTTATTGGCCGCTAGCCTGTCTTTTGCGGGTGGGGCGTATGCTCAACAGCAGCAATTTGCTAAATCCAGTCAAAACGATGCAACGGCTTCAGATTACCAGTACACTTTTAGAAATTTAGCGGGACGACTGGAAAAATTAAAATTCACGCTGGATGCTCATTTTATTCAGCAATCCAAAAACCGGTTTAGCGACAGTAAACGGCGCGCTTTATTTGAAAGAGCAAAAAAAGCCTCTGATTCAATCTATGGAGAATTACAGGGTAAATACAATGATCGCTTAAAGGCCGAGTATAGCCAGTATTTGCTAATGAAGGGGGAGCAACTACTGGATGGATTTAAACTGGATATCAATAAAGCGAAAGCTGGCTGGCACCTTTCGTATAATGGGTACCTTTCACAAAAACAGGTAAAGCGTATAGTTAATGCGTTTCGGCAGGATGCAGACAACCAGTGGGAGCATTTGAGCCAGATGACCAGAACAGCATATAAACAGGAAAGCCAGCAATTAATTACTGAAACCGTGCCGCAGTTTTATAATAAGAATTTTTACGTTGCCAAACGAAGTAAAACAAATCAACGTATTCTTGAGGTCAGAATTGACTTTGTGCAGGTTGCTGTTGAAGAAACAACGGGTATTCGTCCGCTGGCAAAAGCCATTGCCAATAAAACGCGAGGGTTATCGGATAGAGAGGTGATTGCTTATGCTTTACGTTTTTTGCAATTAATACCTTATGACACTTTAAAATCACGAAATGCCCTGGGTTCGATAGGTTTTGTTGCGCCGTTAACACTTATTGATATTAATAAGGGGGATTGTGATACAAAATCAGTGGCGTTGGCAGCATTAATCAGAAATCTGTTACCTGATGTTCGCATGGTGATGGTGCTGGTTCCAGGGCATGCTTTTCTGGCGCTAGATATCCCTGACAAAAACAGTGATTCAACTATTAATATCAATGGGCGGGAGTATGTTGTTGTTGAACCCACTGGCCCTGCACTGTCACCCGTTGGTCGGGCGCATCCCGGTTCACGCCCATATTTGACGCTGGAAAAGGACAAGATTAAATTTCTACTGAACATTCCCAGTGGTAATGAAAATAATATTGCGAGTGTGTTTTAAGCTATGGATATTAAAGAATACCTTGAACAATAAGTAACCTGCCGAAATATTAAGCCGTTGGATAACCGGAACACTCCAGATTTTGAGCTGTCAGCTTAAATCCCGTTCTTTTAATAACAAGCCGTTTATTTATTGTTTAAATATGTCAGAATAGGCGCAAACAATAAAAAGGTCGTGTGTTATTACTCAGCTAAGCCCTAACATCATCGCTCGCCCGGAGCACAATATTTCGCGCAAAGATATATCAAAAAGTGCGTTGAAGGTTTTATATACCCTAAAAGACGCAAATTATGAAAGCTATCTCGTTGGCGGTTGTGTGCGTGACTTATTGTTGGGGCATCACCCTAAAGATTTTGATGTGGCAACCAATGCAACCCCTGAACAGGTGAAAGCTTTATTTCGAAATAGCCGTATCATTGGTCGACGTTTTCAGATTGTGCATGTGCGCTTTGGTCGGGAAATTATTGAAGTGACCACATTCAGAGGCCCACATGATGGAGAAAACATGCAACATGTATCAGATGAAGGGATGTTACTTCGGGACAATGTCTATGGCACGCTAGAGCAGGATGCATGGCGTCGGGATTTTACGGTTAATGCCTTGTATTACACGGTTAAAGATTTTTCACTTGTTGATTATACCCACGGGATGGATGACCTGCAGTCAAAAACAATTCGTATGATAGGTGACCCTGAAGTTCGTTTTAAAGAAGATCCGGTTCGAATGTTGCGTGCGATTCGTTTTGCAGGAAAATTAAATTTTAAAATACAGCATGATGATGAAATTTCAATAAAAAAAGCGCTGGATGAAAATATTCATTTACTCGAAGCTGTGTCATCGGCCCGTTTATTTGATGAAGTACTTAAGTTGTTTATGGGTGGCTATGCAGAAGCGGTTTATGGACTGCTGATTAAAGAAGATATTTACCAGCGGCTTTTCCCCTTTGATCAAGCCGTTGATACCGACTTTTATATTGAATTTGTAAAACAGGGTTTGGTGAATACAGATATTCGTATTAAGGAGGAAAAGCCGGTTACACCCGCATTTTTGTTTGCGGTTTTATTATGGCCTGCTGTGGAAGTATTAACAAAGCAACTTCAATCACAGGACATACCGGTTATTCAGGCGATTAATATTGCCGGGCAGGAAATGATTGAAAAAGTGAATGCACGCATCACCATACCAAAACGCTTTCGCTATATGATGCGGGATATCTGGACGCTGCAAGTGCGTTTGCCTAACCGTGTTGGTCGGCGTGCCTATAAATTACTGGAGCAGAAAAGATTCCGTGCCGGTTATGATTTTTTGTTATTGCGCAGTCAGGTAAGTCAGAAAGCAGTCAATAAATCAGATGTTACTCATTCAACTGCAACAGAGCTGGCAGAACTTGCAAATTGGTGGACGCAATTTCAGACAGAGTCTGAAGCAGGCAGAAAGACAATGTTGAATGCATTACCGCATGCAAAACCAAAACGTAGAAAGAAAAAAGAAAAACACGCTTAAGTCGTGGCAAAAAAAGAATTTTATTATGTTAGTGAGAGCATATATCGGGTTGGGTAGTAATTTGGATAATCCTTTATTGCAGGTAAAGTCTGCGATTAAGGAATTGAACAGATGTAAAGATATCACTGTCGATGCCGTATCCAATATTTATAGAAGCAAGCCTTTAAAAATAATAACGGCTGAAGAAGTTGAGCAGCCAGACTATATTAATGCCGTGGTGCGAATTAATACCCGCCTGGCACCTCTTGAGTTACTTGATGTATTGCAGGATATCGAAAAGAAACATAAGCGCGTAAAAGAATATCACTGGGGACCACGTAGTCTGGACCTGGATATTTTATTGTATTCAGATCTGGTTTTAACCTCAGATCGTCTTACTATTCCGCATAAAGAATTAACGCAACGTGATTTTGTGATTTATCCTTTGAATGATATTGATCCGGAACTGGATATCCCGATGCATGGCAAACTCGAGAACATACTGTTAACAATCTCGAAAGACAATCTGGTTTTTGTTGAACGCTATCTGGATATGACGGGAATAATACTGTGAGGGTAAACCATCTAAAATATGTTGTGATCGATGGTCCGATTGGTGTGGGAAAAACAACGCTGGCTAAAAAGCTGGCAAGCAGTTTTGGTTCAGATTTGATTTTGGAAGGGCCGGAAGACAACCCGTTTTTAGAACGTTTTTATCGTGACCCAAAAGGTGCGGCATTTCAAACACAATTATTTTTTTTATTCCAGCGAGCCAAACAATTACAGGACATTAATCAGGACGATATGTTTCAACCCGTGCGTGTTGCCGATTACATAATGGAAAAGGATCGCTTGTTTGCCGAGCTCACGCTGGACCCGGAAGAATACAAATTATATTTACAAGTGTATGAGCATGTTACACTGAATATGCCTGTACCGGATTTGGTGATTTACCTTCAGGCACCCGTTTCAATTTTAAAAAAACGTATTGCGCATCGTGGCCGCCATTATGAAAAGACGATAAGTTCCGCTTATTTAAGAAAACTGGGTGAAGGCTACGCACGTTTCTTTCACGATTATAGTGAGTCACCGTTATTAATCGTTAATGCAGAAGATATGAACTTTGCCGAGAATGAGCAGGATTACCAGCAATTGCTGGCACAAATATCCAAACCACAGCGTGGTCGGCAGTATTTTAACCCTTTACCGAACAGTCTTTAATTTTCTACAGGCTTAAAAAATGCTAAAATTGCCCATTATTCCCGCGAAGGCAGGAATGATGAATTAGTGGAACAGCGGTAGCCAGGTTACTTATCTTTAATTGCGATAGCGGAGATAGCCATCAGTCATTCAACTTCAAATCCCTTAGCCCGTGTTCGCAGCATGAAACCGCAAGGCAAAAAAATTGCTGTGCTAACTTCATACGATGCAAGTTTTACAACGCGCATTGAGCAGGCGGGTGCCGATGTAATTTTAGTGGGTGATTCACTCGGTGGTGTCATTCATGGTCAGGCAACAACATTGTCTGTCACCATGGACGATATGTTATACCACATGCGCCATGTGACTTATGCACGGCAACAAACCTTATTGATTGGCGATATGCCCTATCATAGTTATGAAAATAAACAGCTGGCACTAGAGAATGCAAAACGTTTTATGGATACAGGCGCCGATATGGTTAAGCTTGAAGGTGCGGGCATGGGAGCGGGTTCTATTTCAGAATCGATTGAGCATATTATTAATAATGGTATTCCTGTTTGTGGGCACCTGGGTTTATTGCCCCAGTCGGTAGAAGAATTGGGTGGTTATAAAGTGCAGGGGCGTGAACAGGCTGCGGCAGAACAAATGATAACCGATGCAAAACATCTTGAATCGATTGGTGTTGATATGGTTGTTCTTGAATGTATCCCGAGTACATTAGGTAATACGATTTCAGGAACCATCAGCATTCCTACTATTGGCATTGGTGCCGGTGTTGATTGTGACGGACAAGTGCTGGTGCTTTATGATCTGCTTGGAATAACACCGGGCAAGTTACCCAAATTTGTAAAAGATTTTCTTGCCACAGCATCAGCATCGAATAATGAAAATTTAATTGTTAATGCCATTAAAGATTTTGTTGTTGCAGTAAAAGAAAGTCGTTTCCCAACGGTAGAGCAGAGTTATTAATTTTATTATTATCTTTTCAGTATTATGAAAACAATTAATACCATTACTGATATGCAAGCATGGAGTCGTGCCTGTCACGAAAAAGGTAAAAGCCTGTCTTTTATTCCAACCATGGGGAATTTGCACGAAGGCCATTTAGCCCTTGTTGATTTTGCAAAAGAACGGGCCGATAAGGTTGTTGTAAGTATTTATGTAAACCCAACCCAGTTTGGCGAGAACGAAGACTTTGATAAATACCCGCGTACCGAGCAACAGGACCTTGAAAAGCTGCAACAAAAAAATATTGATGTGGTTTTTATGCCCGATTCGGATGAAATGTATCCGCCTGATACAGCCATTGACTATTTAACCGTACCTGATTTTGCAAAAAAACTGGAAGGACTGACTCGCCCGGATCATTTTCGTGGAGTGGTGACCATCGTTAAAAAACTGTTTGACGCGGTACTGCCTGATCATGCGATTTTTGGCGAGAAAGACTTTCAGCAGTGCATGGTTGTAAAGAATATGGTGGCAGAATATGGGCTGGATATTAAAATACACGCTGCACCCATTGTACGGGATGATGATGGGCTGGCAAAAAGCTCGCGTAACCAGTATTTAACCCCCGAGCAGCGCAAACGGGCACCTGTTTTACACCAGTCTTTATTAGATGCGCGGCAGAAAATACTGGCCGGGACATTGAATTATTCTGAAATTGAATCCCAATCCATTGAATTTATTAGTAAAAATGGCTTTGAAGTAGACTATTTTGTGATTCGGGATGCCGCAACATTGGGTACGCCGGGGGAACAAAACAGGGTGATTCTGCTGGCCGCAAAGCTTGGTATTCCCCGTTTGCTGGATAATTTACGTGTGGATTAGCAGCGAATTTAGGCTGACTTTTGCCGTGTAGAGGCTAGGCTTGCCTACTATCAGCATGTTAAAATGAAAAGCTCATCCTGATTAGACAAGTTGGACAGTTCGTTAATGCAAACAACAATGCTCAAAACCAAATTACACCGCGCGCGCGTCACCCATGTTGAACTGGAATACGAGGGTTCCTGCGCGATTGACAGTAATTTACTGGAGGCCTCGGGTATTCGTGAGTATGAGCAAATTGAAATTTATGATGTGACCAATGGCGAGCGTTTTACCACCTATGCGATTCGAGCAGAGGCAGGCAGTGGTATTATTTCAATTAATGGTGCGGCTGCGCATAAAGCCAGTGTTAACGATATTGTGATTATTTGTGCTTATGTTGGTTTAGACGAAAAAGAGCTAGCAAGCTTCAAGCCCAAGTTAATTTATTTGAACAATAATAACGAAATTACCCATACGCGTAATACCATACCTGTTCAGGTTGCCTGATTTATATTTTTTTGACCATGAAGAAGAGCCCACCCCCCACGAGGTGTTTTTCGTGGTTCATAAAACTACCCCGTATTCCGCATCCCCGCAGCAATCGCATTAATCGAACGCAGCAATGGATCCAGCCAGGCTTGTCGGGTTTCTTCATCCAGTGATTCATTACGGAAATTGCGTAACAATTTAAACTGAATGTAGCTAAGTGGATCCAGATACGGATCTCGACGTTTAAGTGATAACGCAAGCATTGGTGTTTCGGCTAACAGCTCGTCAATCTCGGCAACTTTTAAAACATTGTCACAGGTGCGCTGGTATTCGGTTGCGATTTTATCGTAAACAGCTTGTGCGGTTGTTTGATTAACGCACAGTGATTTATATTCATTGGCTATATTCATGTCGCCTTTAAACAACGCCATTTGTGTGTTGCTGAGTAAGGCACGGAAGAACGGCCAGTTCTTATACATACCACGTAGCGTGTCCAGATTTTTTGGGTCTTTTTCCAGCCAGTTATTTAATGCCAGCCCGATGCCATACCATGCCGGTAATGTGTGGCGGGATTGCGCCCAGCCAAACACCCAACCAATGGCGCGTACCGACGATTTGGAACGATTGCCTTTTTTACGATGTGAAGGTCGTGAACCAATATTCATTAAACCGATTTCAGAAACCGGTGTAGCTTCATAAAAATAATCGAGAAAGCCTTCGGTATCATCCGTTAAGGTGCGGTAGTGTTGTTCGCCCGTATTGGCCAGTTCCGTCATAATTTGTGCATATTCAGGCTTATCTTTTTGCGGCTTGGCGACCAGGTGGTTACTTGCTTTTAATAAGCCGGTAATGCCCATTGTTAATTCATAAATTGCCGTTTCCGGGTGGCTGTATTTATAAGAAAGCACTTCACCCTGCTCGGTAAATTTAATGCCGCCATGCACAGTACCATCAGGTTGTGACAGAATAGACTCATGCGTTGGGCCACCACCACGGCCAATGGTACCGCCACGGCCATGGAATAAATTTAAACGAATATTACGTTTGGTGGTAATAGCCGAGATTTGTTGTTGTGCCTGATATAAATTCCAGACTGACGCAAGAATGCCGCCGTCTTTACAGGAGTCGGAGTAACCTAACATCACTTCCTGTGTATTGCCGGAGGCATTTAATAAATCAGCATAGACTTTATTATCGAGCAGCCGGTTCATAACCGGATCGATGTGTTTTAAATCTTCTATCGTTTCAAATAAAGGCGAGACTTTAATCTGGCAGAATGCTTTGCCGTCTTTAAAGCCGTTTAAGTTATTCAGCCAGGCAAGGTACATCACTTCCATAATATGGCTGGCTTCATGTGTCATCGAAATAACATAACTGCCTAATACATTCGGGCTAACCTTTTCACGCATTTCATATATAACTGCAAACACCTGTAAGGTTTCTGCGGACATATCGGTTAGTTTTGTTGCATCAACAGACGGTGGCGTGGATGTTGATATGATGTTTGCAAGTGTGCTGATACGTTCGTCTTCACCTAGTGCTTCATAATCAATGTCCGTTGTTTGCTTTAATATTTCTGTAACAGTATTACTGTGAATAGTGGATTCCTGACGAATATCCAGGTGGCTCAGATAAAATCCGAATGTTTCAACCAGACGAATTAAATCTTTTAAGCGGCCACCGGCAACGATACTGTCGCCGTGGCTGATTAAAGAATCCCGAATCAGATACAGGTCATTTAAAAATTCGGATTCATTTTTATAACCATAAAATTCCTTATCCGCTTCACATTCACCCAGATTTGCTTCGATCTTGTTCAGGTTCGAGTTTAAGCGGAAGAACATAAACCAGAGTTTACGTCGGTAAGGTTCTTTACTATAGCGTTGAGGTTTATCTGCAAACGCGCCACTGTAGAGTTTTTCATCTTGTTCAAGACTGGTTGCGAAGGCATCGCTGGGTGTACACAGTTGGTATGAGTGTGTTATTACGTGTGTTAATTTTGTTACCCGATTTAAATATTCCTTGAGCACCTGCCGGTTTTGCAAATAAATGGCATTGCGTGTGGTTTCCGGCTTTACAAACGGGTTACCATCGCGGTCACCACCAATCCATGAACCAAACTGAAAAAAACTGGGAACTTTAATGGTGTTGTTTTCGTACTGACGTTCCAGGGCATGCTCAAACTGTCGGTAGACTTCAGGAATTGCATTAAATAAACATTCACGATAATAAAATAAACCATTTTTAACTTCATCAATAACCGTTGGTTTGTCTGTTCGTACTTCATTCGTTTTGTACAGTATTTGTATTTCGCGCTTAAGTTGCTGGTTGATTTCATTGCGGTGAAACTCATCCAGGCTTTCATTGTTGAGTTTTTCACTAACGGAAAAAATACGTTGCAATGCTTCCTGAATGGTGCGGCGTTTTGATTCTGTGGGGTGTGCAGTAAAAACCGGGGTATAAGTTAACTGGTTGAGTAGTTCCTGTACTTTTTCAGGAGCAAGATTTTGTTGTTTTAACTCACAAATAGTGGTGTCGAACGACCCTTGCCACTGGAAACCTTGTTCATTAACTAATGTTTTACGGTACTTATGCAAAAAATCTTCTTCGGCAATATTGACTAAACTGAAGTAAAGACTAAAAGCACGAACAACATGGGTTACCGTTTGCTCGTCGAGAGATTCTATAAGCTGAACTAATTCCTGGCGCTGGTTGGAGTTTTCCTGCTGGCGTAAGCTAATGTGCCCCTGACGCAAAGCTTCAACGGCAGAGAAAACTTTATCGCCTGCATGGCTTTTTAAAATATCACCCAGAATATTGCCAAATAATTTTACTCGTGAACGTAACGCTTCGTCATTCACGCTATTTGACGGGTTGAGAGAGTTCGATTTTACTGCTGTGTTCATATTGTCTCTTTTCTGCAAAATAAATCAGTCGCGCATTATACCCAAATTTAGGCGGTGGATTCGCTTGTAAAACCTGAAAATGGCTAAATTAGCTGGAAATAGTGAAATTACTTCCCGAAAAAGAGTTTTTGTGTGTTTTTAAGACGTTTTGCCTGTGCTCGGACAATAATCCGGGTGTTGCCACGTTTTGCCTAATATTCCCTGCAATAGCCTTGCATGTTATTATTTTATATCTGTTTTTTTATCGAAAGGATCCGAAATGGCATTGTTAGAGTTACCGGCCTGGAAGGCACTATCCGCGCATTGGCTTGATGTTAGGGATGTGCATATGCGTGATTTATTTGATGCCGATCCAACACGATTTGAAAAATTTTCGGTTAAATTTAACGATATTTTGCTCGATTTTTCCAAAAACCGAATTACACAGCAAACGGTGGATTTACTGGCAGAATTGGCACGGGAATCTGAACTGGAAAAATGGATTGAAAAAATGTTCAGTGGTGAGTCGATTAATCACACTGAAAAACGAGCTGCCCTGCATACTGCTTTACGTAATCGTAAGGATAGAGCGATAAAAGTCGAAGGGCAGGATGTTATGCCTGCCATTCATCAAGCATTAGACAAGATGCAATTTATTAGTGATACCGTGCGTAATGGCGAATGGCAAGGCTTTAGTGGGCGTAACATTATTGACGTTGTTAACCTCGGTGTAGGCGGCTCAGATTTAGGGCCGGTAATGGTGACTGAAGCCTTGCATCCTTATGGCAAGTCAGGCTTACGTGTGTACTTTGTTTCCAATGTCGACCCCAGCCATATTTGTGATACCTTGCGAAATTTAAATCCTGAAACAACCTTGTTTATCGTTTCATCCAAAAGTTTTACCACACAGGACACCATTGCAAACGCAAAAACAGCACGTGACTGGTTACTAGAAACAGCGCGGGATGATACTGCGGTGCAAAAACATTTTATCGCCGTGGCTGCAAACACCGAAGCGGCAGTAGAATTTGGTATTGCCGAAGAAAACATCCTTGAAATGTGGGACTGGGTGGGTGGCCGTTATTCTCTGTGGTCATCTATTGGTATTTCAATTGCCATATATATAGGTATGGATCGTTTTAAGGCCTTGCTTGAAGGTGCATTTGAAATGGACGAGCATTTTCGCACAGCTCCTTTTGAAAAAAATATCCCTGTTATTATGGCCATGCTAGGTATCTGGTATAACAATTTTTTTGATGCCGATACTTATGCTGTTTTACCTTACGATCAGCACTTGCATCGTTTTCCCGCTTTTTTGCAGCAAGTGGATATGGAAAGCAATGGCAAGAGCGTAACCCGTTCCGGCAAACCAACCGACTATTCCACCGGGCCGATCCTTTGGGGGGAGTTAGGTATTACCGGTCAACATGCGTTTTACCAGTCTTTGCATCAAGGCACTAAACTGGTTCCTACTGATTTTATCGTACCAATAGAAAGCCTTAATCCGGTTGGGCAACATCATACTATTTTACTTGCTAACTTCTTTGCTCAAACGCAGGCACTTACCCGTGGTCGTACTGAAGAAGAAGCCATAACAGAACTGGAAGCAGAGGGTATGAGCGATGAAGATATTAATCGTCTGTCACCGTATAAAGTTTTTAAAGGCAATAAACCCAGTAACACCATTCTATTTCGCGCATTAACACCAAGAACATTAGGTTCGCTGATTGCAATGTATGAACATAAAATATTTGTACAGGGTGTGATATGGGAAATTAATTCATTTGACCAGTGGGGTGTTGAGCTGGGTAAACAACTTGCTGATACTATTTTCAAACAATTATGTGAAAGAAAACCAGTTGATGACCACGATGTTTCAACCAATGGTTTGATTAATTATTATATGAAAATGTCAGGTGGTTGAGTGGTTTAGGCGATTTTCCGGAGTTTACTGTTCAACGATACTCGATGTGACAGTTTGCCACTCAGCGCCTTGCTTTTTAAAATTAGCCAATCCTTTTATCCCTTCAGCTTTGTATGTGAATGAAACTTCGATAGTCTGAGGCGTTGGTGATATATTTAATATGTGCATATATGAGCCATTATTGGTACTGTCCAACAAAATTACAGGTTCATTAAATTTTGTTAATGATGTACAACTAATTTTTTTATCTGAAATGAATAGCTTTAATGGTTTCCGCTCAGGTTTTTCTGCTATATGGTAATATTGCTGTAATTTTGGCAAGTTAATCGTTAATTGTATTACTTTACAAATATCTATATTACTAACCTGTTTTGGTGAAGCCGCATTTGCACATGCTGATAGCATTATGAAAAAGATTGTTGTTAGCCATGCGTTCATTAAAATATCCCTCTTATTTTGTAAGGCATGGAATGACATGCCCGTATGCTGCTATTTCAAAAAGGTTTCCTTCCTCTCCTGGAATATCTTTGCCATCTTGATCATCCCCCCAATGTGCAAGTTCGTGCAATATTGAAGCACCTAAAAGTAGAGTAGCCTTTCTTGAACCACCACTTTTCTCAAACTTATTGACCAGGAAACTGCTAATTCGAATTTCATATGATTTTGAATTAGGTGAAAATTCTCCGCACTGGTTGTGAGGCATAGCAACCACTTTTAGTGTTGGCTGAAGTCCCCATGTTAGAACAGCACTCAGGGATTTTTTTCTGATTTCAGCATTTATTAATAATGCATTTGCAATTTTAGGTATCCCTTTTACTTTTGGGAGCACTGTCTTTACATAGAGGGTCAGGTTTGGATATTTTTTCTGGTCAGATTTACTCATTTTCATCGTTATTCTCATTCCTTTGATGCGGTAAAAAACTAACTGGCTATTAGAATCCAGTGTTGATTAATACTAGCGTAGATAATATATGGTTACAAAGGATTTCATCCCTGAAGGGTGATGTAGATCGTAGTAATAGCAAAGTTAGACTAGCAGTAATCAATAGGTGGGGCATTGTATTTCTGTGCCAAGTTGTGTTTGTTTATCACCAATTACTAATTTTTTTATACGATTTATTTTAAAGATGTTCAGTTTTATACCTTAGTTTTATGAAGAACTGTAGTAAAATAGGCTTATGTTAACTAATTAGGTCTTTGTTATGTTTAAGCTAACAAACGTAAACATCATTATTAGTATTAGTGTAATTGGATTTTTATTCTTTTTAGCAATTAGCGGAAAGTTAGAATATAAAAAACATGGTGATAATACAGAAGTAATGCTAAGTGTTGATGTTAATAAAAAATAAGATGGTAGCGGTGGGCGGACTCGAACCGCCACGCCTTTCGGCAGATGATTTTGAATCATCCAAGTCTACCAATTCCATCACACCGCCATAATTTGTCAGCTATCTTACGTATTGTAATTACACAATACAAATATCAAAATGTTACAAGCACTAATTCTAATAAAAACAACTGCTTAGTACACGTTGCAAGCGTTTTGAATCCGGCGCGTCTACCAGTTCCGCCACCGAGCCAACAAGCTGAGCATTATATGTAATCTTTGCATGCTTTGTAAAAACAATTTCTGTAAAATCTGCGTTTATGACTCAAAATAAAATCAAAAGTAACTGCAGCACCAGCGTGACAGTTCCGGAAAGCACCACAAAAAGGATTTGGCAACGAGCAGACTTCAAGTTTGATTTACCTGTTGAATTAGTTGCGCAACAACCGACAAGTGAACGTCAGGCAAGTCGGTTACTGATTGTTTCGCCAAAAGACCAAAAACTTCAAAACCAGTTGGTTGAAGACAAGCTGTTTGTCGATTTTATTGATTATTTAAACCCGAATGATTTACTTGTTATGAATGATACGCGGGTGATCCCTGCGCGCTTATTGGGGTATAAAGATACCGGTGGTAAGGTCGAAGTGTTAGTTGAGCGGGTATTAGATAATAAAACAGTGCTGGCACACGTTCGTTCAAGCAAGTCGCCTAAAGCCGGTACTGAACTTGTTTTAGAAGAGTCGCTATATGTAACCGTATTGGGGCGTGAAGATGATTTATTTTTGCTTGAATTTAAATTACCAGATGGTGAAACGGTTTTAAGTGCACTGGACAAATTTGGTCATATCCCGTTACCCCCTTATATAGAGCGTCAGGATAACATGGATGATCGTGAACGTTACCAAACGGTTTATGCAAATAAACCGGGGGCTGCTGCGGCACCAACAGCCGGTTTACATTTTACGCAGGGCATTCTGAATAAAATATCCGCAAAAGGCGTGGCTATTGCAACGGTGACCTTGCATGTGGGGGCGGGCACATTTCAACCTGTGCGAGTTGATAAGCTGCAAGATCATAAAATGCATTCAGAATGGATTAGTCTGGATGACACGGTTGTAAAACAAATTAATGAGACTAAAAAGAACGGTGGTCGGGTGGTTGCCGTGGGCACAACCTCGGTACGTTGTCTGGAATCGGCTTTTGCCCAATACGGTGAATTACAGGCCTATACCGGTGAAACGGATATTTTTATAACCCCCGGCGTTAAGTTTCAAGTTGTCGATGCCTTGCTTACCAATTTTCATTTGTCTGAATCAACCTTAATCATGCTGGTGAGTGCCTTTGCCGGTTATGATAATACGATGGCGGCTTATCAGCATGCGGTAGAGCAGCAGTACCGGTTTTTTAGTTATGGTGATGCGATGTTTATTACTGAGAAATTTTAGTTTTTTAACCACAGCGGAGAGCCTGCCCCACGAAGTGCTTTTCGTGTTCTTTGTGGTTAATTGATCTTTTAAGTTTATAATGCTTTTTTTCTAAATGAGTTCCAAACAGTGAAATTTAACTTACTTAACACCGAAGGTGCCGCACGCCGTGCACAATTACAATTTAAACGAGGCATGATAGAAACGCCTGTCTTTATGCCGGTTGGTACTTACGGTACGGTTAAAGCCATGACACCAGACGAACTTGAATCCATCGGTGCACAAATTATTTTAGGTAATACTTTTCACCTGATGTTGCGCCCTGGAACTGAGGTGATTGAAGCGCATGGTGACTTGCATGACTTTATGAACTGGGAACGTCCTATTTTGACCGACTCGGGCGGTTTTCAGGTTTGGAGCTTAGGGGCTGGTAGTGAAAAGCGTACTGTTGAATCCGGTAAGGCGAAGACAAAGCCTGCAAAAATAACTGAGGAAGGTGTGCATTTTCAGTCGCCGGTTGATGGTCGCAAAATTTTTATGGGGCCGGAAGAGTCTATGCAAATCCAGCAATCTCTGGGTTCAGATATTGTAATGATTTTTGATGAATGTACACCGTACCCGGCCACAGAGTCTCAGGCAAAAGACTCGATGGAATTATCATTACGCTGGGCTGAGCGCAGTAAAGTTGAGTTTGACCGATTAATGGCACTGAACAGTCCTGCTCGAAATGAAGCCTTATTCGGTATCGTGCAAGGGGGGATGTACCCAAATCTGCGTCAGCAATCGATAGAAGGACTGAAGAAAATCGGTTTTGATGGTTATGCCATTGGTGGTTTGTCGGTGGGTGAGCCAAAAGATGAAATGATGGCAACGCTGGATCATCTTGCTCCACATATGCCCGAAGATGCACCGCGCTATTTAATGGGGGTGGGTACCCCTGAAGACCTTGTTGAATCGGTGCGCCGTGGTGTGGACATGTTTGACTGCGTGATGCCAACACGTAACGCCCGAAATGGCTACCTGTTTACCAGTAAAGGGATGGTGCGGATCCGTAATGGCCAGTACCAAATGGATACCAACCCACTGGATTCGGAATGTGGTTGCTATACTTGCCAGAACTATAGTCGTTCCTATTTACGGCACCTGGATAAAACCGGTGAAATTCTGGGTGCGCGCCTGAATACGATTCACAACCTCCATTATTACGTTCATTTAATGGCGGACATGCGTTTGGCTCTCGAAAAGGGCATATTTTCAGATTTTCTGACAGAATTTTATGCAAAAAGGGAAAAAAGCGTGCCGGCTATGGCATAATACAGCGCATAATTTTCATACTTGTTTTTAATTGGGGCTTGTCATTTAGAGTGGCAAGCCCCAGGTCATTATTTTAATTTAAGGGGAAATCATGAGTTTTTTCATTTCAGAAGCTTTAGCAGAAGGTGCGGGTGCTGCTGCGCAACAACCTGGCGGTGAACAGTTTATTTTATTAATTGGTATGGTGGTGTTGTTCTACTTCATCTTGATCCGTCCACAACAAAAACGTGCCAAAGAGCATAAAAAAATGGTGGCAGCCATTGCCAAAGGTGATGAAGTGGTTACCAATGGCGGTGTTTTAGGTAAAGTTACGCAGGTGGGTGAACAATATTTATCACTTGAAATTGCAGATAATGTTGAAGTTAAACTGCAAATTCAGGCGATTGGAACGGTTTTGCCCAAGGGTTCTATCAAGGCAGCCAAAAAAGACTAGACCGCAATAATTAACGGGCAAAATAATAAAACAACATGCAAACTATTTTCATCTGGAAGTGGTTTGTATTTCGTGAGCAGGCTATATCATGTTAAATAAATACGCACTCTGGAAAAACGTCCTCATTTTAGTGGCGGTTTTAATTGGTGCTTTGTATGCGTTACCGAATATCTATGGTAGTAATCCAGCTATTCAAATTACAGCAACGCGCGCAGCAACGGTTGATGAGAATTTAATAAGCCGGGTTAAAACAGAATTAAACAGTGTGGGTGCGGAATTTTCGAATATAAAAATTAATAAGGATATTCTGGTTATTCGTTTTGCCGATGTAGAAAACCAGCTTAAAGCCAATGACATGTTGCGCGAGTCTTTAGGTGAGGCTTATTCTGTTGCACAAAATATTATCACGGCTTCCCCTGAATGGTTATTAAACCTGGGTGCAAAACCCATGTATCTTGGGCTGGATTTACGTGGTGGTTTACATTTCCTGATGGAAGTGGATATGGACACGGTTTTAAAACAGGCTTATGAAACTTTTACCAGTGATGTGCGCCGAGTATTAAGACAGGAAAAAATCCGCTATTTAACCGTTAAACAACTTAAAGACGGTATTGAAGTCAAGTTTCGTGACAGCGTAACAAGGGATAAAGCCGAAGCCCCTATTCGTAAACAGCTGGAAGAATTAACCTTTGACGCGACTGAGAGGGATGGCGCTTTTTATCTCTCATTAAAAATGACAGAAGTGTTATTGACGGAACGTAAAAAATCAGCATTAAAAAAGAACATAACCACCTTGCGTAAACGGGTGAACGAATACGGTGTTTCCGAGCCGGTTATACAGCAGCAGGGTGAAGATCGTATTGTTTTACAACTACCCGGCGTGCAGTGTAGTTCCTGTGTTAAGAAAACATTAAGTGCGGTTGCTTCACTTGAATTCAGGCTGGTTGACTGGGAAAACAGCATTGAAGATGCCTTAAAAGGCCGGGTGCCGGTTGGTTCACGTTTGTACTATAACCGACAGGATCAGCCCTACCTGTTAAAGAAACGCGTTATTATGAATGGCCAGCATATATCGAGCGCTGCATCGGGAATGGATTCGGAATCGGGTACGCCTGCCGTGTTTATAAATACCAATGGTGTGGGTGCAAAACGTTTATCAAATGTTACGCGTAAAAATATTGGTAAACCGATGGCGGTTGTTTTTATTGAACAAAAGCCTGTGGTACGTGAAGTGGATGGCAAGGAAGTGGTTACCTACAAGAAAACCGAGGAAATAATTAATGTTGCAACCATACAGGATATACTGAGTCGGCGTTTTCAAATAACCGGATTAGACAGCCCGAAAGAAGCACATGAACTGGCATTGTTAATTCGTGCCGGTGCACTTGTTGCTCCGATTCGAATTATAGAAGAACGTACCATTGGGCCAAGTCTGGGGCAGGATAATATCGATAAAGGTACGCTTTCGGTTATTGTTGGTTTGATTCTGGTCGTTATTTTTATGGCTGTCTGGTACAAGGGTTTTGGTCTGGTTGCTAATGTAGCTTTAGCGGTTAACCTGATTTTAATTATTGCAATATTATCGTTATTGCAGGCAACCCTGACACTACCTGGCATTGCGGGCATTGTTTTAACAGTGGGTATGGCGGTGGATGCGAACGTACTGATTTTTGAACGTATTCGTGAAGAACTTCGAAACGGGAACAGTCCACAAATGAGCATTCATGCCGGTTATGAAAAAGCCTTATCAACCATTGCCGATGCCAATATCACCACACTTATTGCGGCGGTTGTTTTATTTATTTTTGGTACCGGTGCGATAAAAGGTTTTGCGATTACTTTATCCATTGGTATTTTAACATCCATGTTTACTGCCATTATGGGCACACGCGCAATTATTAATTTATTTGTTAGTGGTAAAACAATCAAGATGCTCTCGGTATAAGTTAATTGAGAGAACACTCTGTTTAAGGTTTAAATAATAAAATGCAAATATTTAAAACAGTTCCTACTTTTGACTTTATGGGTAAACGCAAGTTGGCTCTGGTTTTTTCATTGTCATTAATTATCTTTTCGCTGTATTCACTGGTTGATAAAGGTTTGAATTTTGGTCTGGATTTTACTGGCGGTGTGTTAATCGAAGTTAATTACCCCGAGTCGGTTAATCTGGAAGGTGTCCGGGCTACCTTAAGCAAGACCGGTTATCCAGAAGCCAGTGTGCTGCATTATGGAACCAGCCGTGATGTACAGATCCGCATTGCCACCCCTGAAGAAACGGCTGCAGAAAATGGCAAGGACAATAAAAGTGATGTTATT
>VAPM010109964.1_pt1 | contig 18312 bp, 16 predicted proteins | sample 3395091 | NCBI WGS metagenome assembly VAPM01 (sample SAMN08290445, study PRJNA428436) | hydrothermal vent metagenome | isolation source: Deep-sea hydrothermal vent chimney 3 | place: Pacific Ocean: Juan De Fuca Ridge | reverse complement strand
TTATTATTATTATTATAAAAACTCCATAATTTTTAAAATCGTTAAAAATTTAAGCTACAAATATTTACGTAGAAAATAAAAAAACCGAACATTGAGAGGTTCGGTTTTTTTATTTATTCATGTAGAAATTATTCTGCTAAAGTTCTTAAATAATTAATTATTAGCCATCTATCTTCATCGCTTGGCATCTTCTTTTTAAATTCTGGCATATCATCTCTTCCTGTAGTGGTTTTGTAAAATAAAGCACCATCACTTTGTGCTTGGAATTCTTTAGTTGAAAAATCTCCTAAATCAGCATCAAAATCTTCTGCTTTTGGTCCATCACCAAAACCTTCCTTACCATGGCATGATTTACAATGTTTCAGGTATAAAGATTTTCCAATAGCAGCATCAGTTTTTGGTGCTATTGGGTTTTTCATTGTTTCATACTTAGCTGGTACTTTCCATTCTTTTTCTTGCAAAACAGTAAAAGAATAAAAAGCAAAAGAAATAACCCCGATAATGGTTAAAATTTTAATTGTTTTCATGTTTTTAATTTTAATTGTTTTCATGTTTTTAATTTTAATTGATTAATTGTTTAATTGTTTAATTTTGATAATTTAATTAAATTTAAGATTAAATAAATAATTATGCCCCAAACTGCAAATGTCAATAAATTTGGAAATATGAGTAAAAATAATGGCGTTTTATCTCTTGGTGACCACATTTCTCTTTTATAAAAGTCATTGTCTTGAACTATTTGAGTACCTAATGGTGCTGTTACCATTGCTTTTACGGTTCCATAATTATCACTATCTGCTAAAACCACTTCAAATGTCAAATTCCCATTAATTCCTGGAATATCTGTTGGTATAGATACAAGGATTGTGCCGTTTTCATCAGTAGTGTAAAAATCTTTACCAATTTTTAGAGATTTAAAAAGTCGTTGTACTTGTACATTAAGTGTTGCTTCACTCAAAGGCATATTTAAAGATGTTTCAATAAGAGTTGCTTGTATAAAATTTGTACTGTCTTTTTTTATTATGGAAGCCTTAATGTTAGCATTTTTAAAATTAATACTCTTTTTAGCTTTTTTAAAAGAAGCGTTGCCCTTAAATTTTACTAAAATAGTATAAGTATTTGTGGAATCAGCGTGAATAGAATCTAATTTGGGTAAAACTAATCTACCTTTACCATCCATATTAGTAGTTATCTTTCCTATTTTTATTTCTTCGTCATTTAGGACATTATAAATAGTTAAATCTAAATTAGGAATAAAAGTGTTTTTATTTTTTATTCTTGAGGTTGCTTTAATATCAAAGTACAATTCACCATCCATGATTTTCGTATAACTTACAGAAAGTCTTACTTTATTTTTCTTTACTTTTTGAGCAAAACTCATAGTAACCATAAATACACTTAACAATACAAGAAAAGAGGTGCGAATTATAGATAATTGGTTTTTCATGAGTTTGTATTTTTATTTAATAATTCTTGTTCATTAGCAGTTTTTTCAATAGGAATAATTGGTAAAAAACGCACTAAAATAGTAATTATTAGCAGTGCCATTGCTAGTGTTGCAATGGTTATTATCCACTCGTGCCAACTTGGAAAATAATGTTGCCAAGATTTTGGTACTCCTTGTATTGGTAAAAAAGGGTGTAAGAGGGTAGGCGTTACAATTAAGTATCTTTTCCACCATGAACCTATTACAACCAATAAACCAACTACAAATATTGAAAATGGGGTTCTTCCTTTTTTAAAGAGTAAAATAATAGTAGGTATAATTAAACCACCAATTATTACTAACCAAAATAGTGGTGCAAATTGACCGTCAATTAATAAATTTAAGTGACTTATTTCTTCTTTTTTTGAAGTAAACTCTGGAATTAAATATTCATTAATATTAAAATAAAGATAAACCAAACAAGCCAAAGCTAAAAATTTACCTAACTTATCAAAATGTATGTTTGTTATATAATTTTCTAATTTGTAGGCTCTTCTTAAAACATAAACTACAGTAACTAATGCACCTAAACCTGCAACTGCGGCTCCAGAAACAAAGTAGGCTCCCATATTTGTGCTATCCCAACCTACTCTAAATAATGTTGAAAATAACCAAGCATCTATGGTTTGTAAAATAATTCCAGTAATAAGAATTAAAAGTGCAACTATTTTAATGGATTTAAGCTGAATTTTAGTTTGCTTAGGATTTCCTGTCCAATTAAGCGAAAGTCTGCCATACCATTTACTTAGCGTTGGATTTTTTTCTTTAAAATGTGTTTTTAAAATTGCTAAATCAGGTAGTAATGGAAAGTATAGTAATAATAATGAAATTATCATAAAAGTTGGAATGATAATAACATCCCAAATAATAGGTGATTGCATTCTGCCATAAATAAATAAATTTAATAATCTATCGGGTCTTCCCATATCAATCATAATGGTAAGTCCAGCCATTATAATACAGGCTACAGCAATAATTTCAGCAATTCGTACAATAGGTGTTCTCCAAGAATTATTAGTAAGCCTTAATACAGCAACGGTTATCGATGCCACAAAACTGGTTGCCACAAAAAAAACAAAATTGGAAATATAAATTCCCCATAGTGCATAATCGTTTAAATTTGTAACAACTAATCCTTTTCTGATTTGATCTATATATGCAATAAGACCAATAATAATTATTACAATTAAGGAACTTGTCCAGATAACACCTGCCTTACCAAATTTTTGAGGAGCTAGGTCATTAAGAAGTTTATCGTAATTTTTCATGGCTATTCAGGTTTTTTGTCAGTTTTATATTCACTAAAATTTTTTAAACCTTCTTTAAAATCAACTAATCGATTTACAGGTGGTAAATAGTAAACACTTGGTCTAGTTCCTAAATCATCCATTAATCTAAAACCAGCTCTATCCGTTAATAATTTACTTAATCTCAATGTTTCATCACCATTTGTTACGGTGTCTTCATATTTATCACCAAAATAGAATGTACCATTTGGACAAGCTGTAACACAATGAGGTAATTCGTTTTCTTTAATTAAATGAGGGCAAAAATCACATTTGTCTACAGTTCCTTTTACACTTGGTAACCCTGCATATTCAGGGGAATAATGTTCTTCACCGTGCATATGCATATCCATAGTAATATCGCCTTGGTCTGGTTCACTCCAGTTGAAAACCCTAGTAGAATAAGGGCAAGCTGCCATACAAAAACGACAGCCAATACAACGTTCATTATCAATTAATACTAGGCCGTCTTTTCTTTTAAAGGTGGCTCCAACTGGACAAACAGAAACACAAGCTGGATGGTCACAGTGCATGCAAGTGGTTGGCATCCAATAAGGAGCAGTATCATCATCCGCTTGCATTTTATGCACTTTCAACCAAGGATTATCTCCTGTTATAAAATGATTTTTATTACAAGATTCTTGGCATTTTAAAGCATTTTTACATTTTGCTAAATCTATAACCATTACAAATTTGCGGTTAGGAATACCTTCTCTAACATTATACATAATATGTTCAGCCTGTCCGTTAATCATTTCCACTACCTCTGAAGTATCTACTTCAACTAAAGTGCCATTGGTTGTCATCAATTGCATTTTATCCGTGGAATCTTTGGCTGTTTGTGTAGTTAGAGCTTCAGCCAATTTTGAAAAACCAATACTCCCTATAGCTGTTGCTAGTCCTATTTTTAATCCTTTATCCAAAAAATTTCTTCTTGAATTATTTTCTTTTTGATCCATAATTAGTTTATACGAATTAAATTATAGTTTTTTGCCAAGCCAGTTTAAAAATGATTTATTAGACACATTTTTGGTAACTACTTTTGCTTTTTTTAAAGCACTTACTCGAACTTTAACGGCGGTTCCATCTGGTTTTAACAAGGTTTCAAACTCTTCATTATCTTCATTATCTTCATTAGAAATAGACATTTCTTTTGAAATTGGATTGCTAAACCCAAGAAGTGGTAGTAAAAAAGCACCTCCTATTATGGGTAAGATTCCTCTTCTTGAAATCTTGCGTGTTTCCGTTGTTTTATTTTTCATTTTTTCCATTTTAATGATACAAGTGCAAGTTGTTCATGTTAGTTTAGTAAAGCAACTTTTCAAGTGGTTTAAATATGTTATATGAACAATCATTAAACTTGCATAAAGGTAAATACATATTTTATTTCAGAGTATGATTTTAATCATTTTAAAAAAAAAGATAAGATATTGAGAATGAGAATAATAAGTCTTATTTAGAATTATTTTAAATTATTTTGTGTAATAATTGTTACTAAAATATGTAATTATTGTTACAAAAGTAATTAAGGTTTGGAAATAGAAAATTGGATGTAATGGCGAAGATAAAAGGGTAAGAAAATGCAGAGGCTGTGTTTCTAAATGAATAGAATAGACTGTAAAACAAAAAGACCAAAAACATTAAAATCATTTTGTTTTACAGAGCTACTCGAGAGTATAATTTAATTTGAATTTTTAATACTAATTAGAAATTATAGGATCTAGTAATATTAAATCCAATCATAAAATCTCCATTAAAGAAATCATTTTGATTAAACATAATATTTTTTTGTTGTACCAATCCGTTATAATTGGTTAAAATAATTTGGAAAACGTGTCCAGAAGTTGAAAATTCTGTTGCAATACTAATTCCAGGTTTAGGTTGAGTACTATCAAATTGTGTAACTGGTTGCGTATAATCAAATAGAATAGCTGTTTGAGGGCTTATTTTTATTCTACCTCCAAAGGCAATAGCTATCATATCATTTTTCATTGCGGGTTTATCCACTAAGTTATAATGGGAAACACTTGGTGCAAGTTGAAAGGATACATTTGGACTAAACCGTTTAGCAATAATTAATTGGTTAAAATAAGAATATCTATCTTGTTTTAAATTAAAGTTGTCTTTTTTAAGAGCACTCACCGTTAAATTACCGTAATAACTTACACTAATTGGCATGGTATTAGATCTAGTTTGTCTTAATAAAGCTACTTTCCAGTTAAAATCTTGTAATCTATCAAATTTTGTGGTTCCATAACCTATAGTTAGTCTTTCAAGCACGGCATAGGATAATCCAATTCTAATATTTGAAGGAGCCCAAAAACCAGCCATATCATTACTACCACCATTGATGACACCAAATCTGTGAGACATTTGGACTTCTAAGGTGTTTTTATGATACAATACATTGGTAGCATTATCAATTATAGAGGATCCTTCAAAAGCAGATCGTTCTAATTTTTCTTTTACTTTAGTTGAATCCTTTTGTTGTGCGTTTGTAATAAAAGGAACAATTAAGAAAATAAGAAATAATTTTATATAATTTTTCATATGTATATTCTAAAAGTTAATTATTTAATGCGCCTTGGTTAATCCAATTTTTTACTAGATTAATTTTAGTCGAAGACCATTTTGATCCAGGTGGCATTAGAGGAGCTCCGCTGCCAATAAGAGATTTATATAATATGCTATTTGCTGCATCATTAGGAGTTACATAGCCATTTAATAAGCTGGTATATGAATTTGCGTCTCTTAAATCTGGTGCCGTATTTCCGCTATGACATCCAACACATTGTGCCCATAATGGCATAATATCTGTTGCATATGAAACTGGAGTGGCAGTACTACCTCCTCCATTATCTGGAGCAATTTCAGGGTAATCATCGTAATAACAAGAGTTTAAAGAAAAACCAATTACTAGCACAATGAGTATTTGAAGTATTTTTTTCATTATATATATTTTTTAAGAGTAAATTTTAAAGAATGTAAAAGTGCATTTTATTTATTGTTTATTCCATGCACTTTTACATAAAAATGTTACTTTAATAATTATTGTAATGCGTCTATTGAGTTTTGAGCTAAATCTAGTGCATATTCTGGGTTGTGGATACCATTACTTCTATCTTCATTTAACAAAATGTAGTTAAAAGCAGCTTGTGAAACTTTTACAGGATATACTCCAGTTTGTAATTTACCAGTTGCATCAAAAATATATTTAGTTCCAGTTGAATCTAAACCTTTAGTTTGTAATTCAGTTAATAAAGTAGCTCTAAGTGCATCTAAAGTAACACCACTAACATTCATTATTTCACTTGCTTCTGGTTCAGCATCATGACATTTTAAACAAGCGTTAGCTGTTGGTCCCCAAGTATGCCCACCATCATCAGCTGCTGCTGGTTCTCCCATATGGCAAGCAATACATGAAGCTCCTTTGGCATGAGGTGCATCACCAATAGCTGGCATAGCGCCTGGTAATATTGCTCCTCCTATACCATATAAAAAGGTTCCTTGTGGACCATGGTGAGGTCCCCAATGTGAACTACCAACCTTATAGTTTCCAAAGGCATTAGCCACTGGTGCAGGAGTTCTTGGTTGGTGACAGTTAACACATGTATTGCTGTAGCCTAATAAATCACTATCATTTTTCATGTCTAATGAAGTAGTTGGATCAATTATTAATTGTACTGGGTCTAAAGTTCTTAAAGCGTAATCATTACCATCATTTGCAAAATCGAATGAACGGTGACCACTTACATCATCATGACAACCTGAGCAAGAAATTGCTTGATTTGATGTTGTAGAATAAGGACCAACTAAATCGATATCTCCAAGTGTAAATCTATCAGCAAAACCTTGATTAGTATGGCATGCAGCACAATTTGCTCTATTACCATATTGCGATAGTTTTCTACCATCGTACATAGTTGTTTCTGTGCCATGAACTGATATATCATATTGTGCTTGAATTACATCTCTATGTTCGTTAGAGTGACATGAAATACAAACGGCAGCACTGCCATCAACACCGTCTATACCATTAGTACCATTAGTACCATTAGCACCAGGAAGTCCTGGAATAGGGTCACTTGTACATTGAATGAATAAGAATGCTGATACAAGAACCATCAATAAACTTAGTAATTTAAAATTTTTCATAATTATAATATTTGTTTGAATAAAATTGTTTGTTTAAACTTAAGTAAAGTTAAGCACAAATAACAACCAAAATAATGACATTAATCATATTTTTAAAAAAACTAAAAGGCTGTAAATCATATATATAAGTTTTATTTATACTTATTCTATATAAATTATTATAAAATCAAAGGTAATAAATGTTACAATAAATTTATATATATTTTAAGGATTAAAACCGATAAGTAAAATCTCATACTAACTAATATAATTTTTTTGAGGTCAGTAGATAGTTTCATATCTTAGTAGTCAATAAAATAAGGTAAATATGGATATTTTTAAAGTTCAAAACCTTCTAGAGTTTAGTGAACATCTCCAAACAGACGATAATTGCAAAGAATATTTAGCAAATATTAAATGAAAAAATGGTTTTAAATGTGTAAAATGCGAGCATTCAGCAAGTCAAATTCGCAAGAATTTTGCAAGAACTTGCAATAAATGTAGTCATACAGAAACAGCACCAGCAAACACACTTTTTCATAAGGTAAAATTTGGTTTGCGAAGAGCATTTTTTATCTGCTTTGAGATGTCAACTACCACTAAAAGTTTATCGGCAAGTTATATGGGAGTTCGCTTTGGAGTTACAGAAAAGACAGCACGTTTGTTTATGCATAAGGTTAGAGAAGCAATGAAATCTAGTGAGGATTACCCAATGGATGAAACTGTTCATATTGATGAATTTGTAGTTGGCGGAAGAGAAAAGGGGAGAGTTGGCGAAGTTATAATAGTAAGAAAAAGAGGGTTGTTACAGCCTTAGAACTAACAGATAAGGGGAAATAAAAAGAATGTATGCTTTGAAAATTGACAACTTTTCATCCAAGGAATTAGAAAAAATATTTGATAAACATATTGATGAAAATGTAAGCATAACAACAGATTTATGGAGAGGTTACCGCCCTTTGTTTGAAGATTATAACATCACACAAATTGAAAGCAATAACGGAAAAAACTTCATTGCATTACACACAATGACTCATCAAATTAAATCTTGAATTAGAACAACCTACTCTTGGGTAAGTGATTTTAATATAAACAGATATTTAGATGAATTTTGTTATCGTTTAAACAGGTCTCAAAGTAAAGGAAGCATCTTTAATAATCTAATTGAAAGAATGGTGAAATCTGATAAAATGTATCAAACCAAAATTATATGTTCGTAACTACTGACCTCAATAATTTTAATACCTTTTATTTTTTTGTAAATTTGTAGTTCTAAAAAAAATCAATGGCAAAATTTGAAGTAAAACTCCCTAAAATGGGCGAAAGTGTTGCAGAAGCAACTATAATTTTATGGTTAAAAAATGTTGGAGATACCATTGAATTAGATGAGGTACTTGTTGAAATAGCTACAGACAAAGTAGATTCTGAAGTCCCAAGCGAGGTGGAAGGTACTTTATTAGAAATTAAATTTGATGCAGATGCTGTTGTTAAAGTAGGAGACACTATTGCAATTATTGAAACTGCAAGCGAGGTGTCAGACTCAGAACTTGATGTTGAGAAAACAAATTCTAATAAAGAAGATTTAGTTGAAGCTAGAGCACATGAAATAATAGAAAATAATGGTATTGAAAAAGTATCTTTATCTGGCAAGTTTTATTCACCATTGGTTAGAAATATAGCTGAAACTGAAGGTGTTTCTATGGATGAATTAGAGACTATTATTGGTACAGGTAAAGATAATAGAGTTACAAAAAATGATATTTTAGCCTATATTGAAAGTGGAAGAGTAATTAGCCATACCCCTAGTAAAAATGAAATTACAGCTACCGCTATAGAAAATAAATCAACTTTAATGGAACCAAAAGCTGCTATTCCAGTATCAGTAAACGGTGAAGATGAGGTAATTGAAATGACTAGAATGGGTAAATTAATTGCACAGCATATGGTGGCTTCTGTGCAAACTTCAGCCCACGTACAATCTTTTATTGAAGTAGATGTTACCAATATAGTTACTTGGAGAAATAGGGTTAAAGATCAATTTTTTGCTCGTGAAGGAGAAAAAATAACCTATACACCTATATTTATGCAAGCTGTTGCAAAAGCTATTAAAGATTATCCGATGATTAATATTACTGTAGATGGTGATAAAATAATTAAAAAGAAAGCTATTAATTTAGGAATGGCGGCTGCATTGGCTGATGGTAATTTAATTGTGCCAATTATTAAAAATGCTGACCAACTTAATTTGGTAGGAATGACAAAAGCTGTGAATGACTTAGCAAATAGAGCAAGAAAAGGACAGTTGCAGCCAGATGAAATACAAGGAGGAACTTACACAGTAACTAATGTTGGTAGTTTTGGAAGTGTTTTTGGCACTCCAATAATTAATCAACCACAAGTTGCTATTTTAGCGTTAGGTGCTGTTAGAAAAGTACCTGCTGTTATTGAAACTCCTGAAGGAGATTTTATAGGAATTAGGTACAAAATGTTTATATCACACTCTTACGATCATAGAGTGGTTAATGGAGCATTAGGAGGGATGTTTATAAAGTCTATTAAAGAAAATTTAGAGGCTTGGGATGTAAATGCAAGTTTTTAAGTTTATTATTATTTTAGGAAAGCAAAATTAATTATCTGTTACTTTTAGGCGTGAAGTTGCTGTAATAGTTGTGTTAGAGAAGTTGTTTTCTAAATATTTTAAATATCCAACAATAGCAATCATTGCGGCATTATCGGTAGTATATTCAAATTTTGGGATATAAGTTGTCCATCCAAATTTTTCTTCAGTAGCTTTTAAATCGTTTCTAATTTCTGAATTTGCACTAACACCACCTGCTATAGCAATTTGATTTATTCCGGTTTGTTTAACGGCCAATTTTAATTTATCAAATAAAATTTCTACAATGGTTTTTTGAATGGAGGCACAAATATCATTTAGATTTTCCTTAATAAAATTTGGATTTTCTTTTACTTTTTTCTGAATAAAATATAGGATACCTGTTTTTAATCCGCTAAAACTAAAATTTAAATTAGCTACTTTGGGTTTGGTGAATTTAAATGCGTTAGGGTTTCCAAGTTTTGCGTGTTTATCAATTAAAGGACCACCAGGATAAGGCAATCCTAAAATTTTGGCAGATTTATCAAAGGCTTCTCCTACAGCATCATCTAAGGTTTCCCCTAAAACTTCCATAGAAAAATAATCGGATATTTTAACAATTTGAGTATGTCCACCACTAATAGTTAAACACAAAAAAGGAAAGGTTGGTTTTTGATGATTTTCAGTATCAATAAAATGAGCTAAAATATGTCCTTGCATATGATTTACAGGGATTAACGGAATATTTAACGCTAAGGAAAGTGACTTTGCAAATGACGAGCCAACCAATAATGAACCCATTAATCCAGGTCCGCGTGTAAAAGCTATGGCATTTAAGTCTTTTTTGTCGATATTTGCCTGTTGAATTGCTTGTTGAACAACGGGAACAATATTTTGTTGATGTGCACGTGAGGCTAATTCAGGAACAACGCCACCATATTTGGCATGAATTTCTTGACTAGCGATAACATTTGATAGTATTTTTCCGTTACAAATAACAGAAGCACTGGTATCATCACAAGACGATTCAATACCAAGGATATAAATTAATTTATTTTTGTTCATTAATTAATAATAAAGGCATAATAATTGCCATTGAAATGCAAATTTAGGTCATATCAAACGAACTAAAAAAATACTAGTTAAAATTTTAGGCATTTTATTGCTGCTATTTTTGGTGGTTAGTATTCTGTTATCTATTCCTTCTATTCAAACTAAATTAGGAAATAAGGCAACATCGTATTTGCAAAAAGAGTTTAATGTTGCAATTAATGTGAATAAAGTAGATTTATCCTTTTTAGGAAAAGTACAGCTAAAAAATGTTTATATAAAAGATCATCATAATGATACTTTAATTTTTGCTAAAAAATTAACAACTTCCATTTTAAGTTTTCGAAAAATGTTGAATAACAAAATGGAATTTGGTACTATTTCATTAAGTGATTTTAAACTTTTTATAAAAACGTATAAGGGAGAGCAAGATGATGCACTTACCATTTTTGTGGATAAATTTGACGATGGAAAATCTACAGGTAAACCTTCTGGTTTTTTACTAACCGCAACAAAACTGCATTTTAATAATGGATTTGTTTCTGTTTATGATGAAAATGTAGATGAAAAACCACTCGATTTTAAAAGTATTTCAGGAAATTCTACGGATTTTGTAATTCAAGGCCCAAATGTTTCTACTAAAATAATAGATTTATCGTTTATAGAAAATCATGGCATATTAATTACAAGTTTGGCTAGTGAATTTGCTTACACTAAAAAAAATATGAAGTTTAAAAATACGGTGTTGCAAACTAAGACTTCAAAAATTAATGGGGATATTGAATTTAATTATAAAAGAGAAGATTTTTCAGATTTTAATAATAAAGTAAATTTAACTGCAAACATTAAAAAAGCAGATTTATCGATGCTAGATTTGAAGCATTTTTATAATGAATTAGGAACAAAAGACGTGTTGCATTTTACCACAAAAATAAAAGGGCAACTAAATAATTTTACTGTTAAAAACTTAAAACTAAAAAGTGATGAAAATGCAATAATTAACGGAACACTGTTATTAAAAAATTCATTCAATCAAGAAAACGGATTTTCCTTAAAAGGAAATTTAACCAATTTAACCTCAAACTATAATCATTTAAAAATGATGTTACCTAATATTTTAGGAAATAAATTACCATCATCATTTAAAAAATTAGGACGATTTACTTTAGTTGGCACCACTTATATTACAAATAGTTTAATTGATGCAGATGTTTCAATTAACTCAGATTTAGGTGAGGTAGCAGCTAATTTAGAACTTACCAATATTGAAAATATTGATGATGCTTCCTATAAAGGAAATATTAAATGTTTTGATTTTAATTTAGGAGAATTGCTTAATAATTCATCTGTGCAAAAAATATCTGCGGATGGAGATGTTGAAGGTTCAGGTTTTACTTTAGAAAAAATAAATAGTTCAGTTAAAGGAGTTGTTTCTAAAATTGACTTTAATAAATATACTTATAAAAATATTACTATAAATGGACTTGTAAAAAACCAGCACTTTAACGGATCGTTAGAAGTTAATGATAATAATATTAAATTAAACTTTAAAGGTTTGGCCGATTTATCTTCTGACATTTACCAGTTTAACTTTAAATCAATTATAGATTATTGCAATTTAAATGCTATAAATATTTATAAAAAAGTTAGTATATCCAATATTACAGGTGATATAAACATAAATGTAAAAGGTAATTCAATTGATGATTTGGCGGGTAAAATAAATTTTAAAAACTTTTTATATACAAATGCAAAAGATGATTACTTTTTTAAAGATTTTAATATTACTTCATCTTTTCAGGATAGTGTTAGAACCATTAAAGTAAATTCTTCAGAAATTATAAATGGAAAAATCAAAGGAAATTTTAAATTTAATGAATTACCTAAATTAGTAAGAAATTCCATTGGAAGCATTTATACAAACTACAAACCTTTTGAGATTTCTCCAAACCAAAAAATTGATTTCAATTTTAAAATATATAATAAAATTGTAGAAATATTTTATCCTGAAATTCAACTTTCTACAAATACCACCATTAAAGGAAAAATAATAGCCGATAAAAATTTATTTAGATTAACTATTAAATCGCCAAAAGTTATTGCATTTAAAAATGATATTGAAAACTTAAAAGTTCAAATTGATAATAAAAACCCGATTTTTAACACACAAGTTTTAATAGATAATATTAATTCCAAATATTATAGTATAAAACAATTTAAACTAGTAAATGTTACTTTAAATGATACCTTGTTTTTTAGAACAGAGTTTAAAGAAGGAATAAAAAATAACGAAAAATATAATTTATCCTTTTACCATACTTTTAATTCCAATAGACAATCCGTTTTTGGAATAAAAAAATCAGATTTTACATATAAAAACAAAAAATGGTTTATTAATGCTACCAATAATATTGAAAATAAAATTGTGTTTGATAATAAAACCAAAGAAACGCTTATAAAACCAATATCAATATCTTCTGAAAATCAAAAAATATCTTTTTTTGGAAAAATTTCAGATAGCATTTCAAAAAATATTCAATTCAATTTTAAAAATGTTCAATTAGCCAATGTAATGCCTAAAATTGATAGTTTAAATTTACAAGGAACTATAAACGGAACTATAAATTATTCGCAAATAAAAAAGCAAATTAGACCTACAGCTAATTTTGAAATCAGCAATTTTTATATCAATAAATCTGAACAAGGAAACTTAAAAGTAAAGGTTAATGGAGAAAATTCTCTCACAAAATATGATGTTAATGTTTATTTAGAACGGAACAATGGAAAAACACTATTGGCAGTTGGTAATGTAGATTTTACGCCTAAAAAGCCAACCATTGCTATGAACATTGATTTCGAAAAGTTTAAACTAGATGCTTTTAGCCCTTTGGGTGAAGATGTTTTTACCAATTTTAGAGGTTTTGTTTATGGAAGCACAAAATTTTCAGGATTATTAGAAAATCCAACTATGAGTGGTGAATTGTATTTAGATCAAGCAGGAATGTATTTTCCGTACTTAAATGTGGATTACGATTTTGACGGAACAAGTATTATTAGTTTAAAAAATCAAACTTTTAATTTTGAAGATGTTACCTTAAAAGATAAAACATATCAAACTAAAGGAAAATTAACAGGAACTTTATCGCATCATAATTTTGATAATTGGAAGTTGAATTTAAACATAAGTACCAAAAATTTATTAGTATTAAATACCAAAGAAAAAGAAAATTCACTCTATTATGGTACAGGTTATTTAGGAGGAAATGCTAGAATACACGGGTTAACAGATAAATTGGTGATTGATGTAGAAGGTAAAACCAATAAAGGAACTTATTTTGTAATTCCTATTAGCGATGTAAAAACCGTTGAAAGTACACAGTTAATACGTTTTGTTAACACCAATAAAAAAGTAGATGATTCTAAAAAAAGAAAAGAATTTATATCTGAAAAACTAAAAGGTCTTTCTATTAATTTTAATTTAGAAGTAACCAAAGATGCCGTTGTAGAAATGGTGTTAGATAAGGCAACTAGAAGTTTTTTAAAAGGAAGCGGTACAGGTAATTTGCAAATAAACTTAGATACTAAAGATAAATTTGATATGTATGGCGATTTTATTGTGGATAACGGAATTTATAATTTTAAGTACGGCGGCTTTATAAATAAACCATTTACAGTTAAAAAAGGAGGAAGCATTTCTTGGAGTGGCAATCCATACACCGCCGAAATTAATATAGAAGCAGTTTATAAAGTTTATGCAAATCCAAAATCCTTATTAGAAAATATTACCACAAATCGTAAAATCCCAATAGATTTAACAACTCGTTTTTCGGGTGAATTGTTTAATTCAAAACGTAGTTTCGATATTGAAATTCCAAACTCTAGCTCAACAGTAGCTTCAGAACTTGCTTTTAAACTTAATAATAGTGATAAAAATATTAAAATAAGGAATTTTGTATCTTTGTTAGCCTCAGGTGCTTTTTATAATGAAAATAATTTTGGAGCAAATACTAGTGGTTTTGTTTACGGAACAGGTTTTGACATGTTATCAAATGCTTTTGATAATATTTTTAATAAAGCAGATAGCAAGTTTAAACTAAAACCTGTTTATACTGTAGGAGAAAAAAATAAAGTTGACAACCTAAATATTGATGATCAATTAGCCTTAGCTTTAGATTATCAAGTAAATGATCGAATTTTAATTAACGGAAAAGTTGGAGTTCCCATTGGTTCTAAAAAACAGTCTAGCGTAATAGGTGAAGTTAACATTGAATTTTTACTAAATCAAGAAGGAACCTTGAGATCTTCTATTTTTAATCGTCAAAATGAAATTCAATATACAGATGAAGAAGAAGGCTATACACAAGGCGTAGGTTTAAACTATCAAATTGACTTTAATAATGGAAAAGAATTATTGGAAAAACTTGGACTTAGAAAGAAAAAAATAAAAGATACAACAAGCATTAAAAAAAGATTAGATACTTTTATAATCAAACAAAAATTGATAAACTTTAAAAACAAAATCAACAAAAATGAATAAACCAACATTGGTAGTGTTGGCTGCAGGAATTGGCAGTCGCTATGGAGGATTAAAACAATTAGATACATTTACAAAACAAGGAGATACTATTTTAGATTTTTCTATTTTTGATGCCATACAAGCAGGTTTTGGTAAAATTGTTTTTATCATTAGAAAAAGCATAGAAGATGAATTTAAAGCTTTTTTTAATCCAAAATTAGAAGGTAAAATTAAAGTAGTCTATGTTTTTCAAGAAATTGAAGATATTCCTGAAAAATATAAAGACAACCAAAGACAAAAACCTTGGGGAACAGCTCATGCACTATTGATGGCAAAAAATGTGGTTTCTGAAAATTTTGCAGTTATAAATGCTGATGATTTCTATGGAAAAGAAGCTTTTGAAGTAATGGCAAATAAATTAATAAAAACCGATAAAACTTCCAATAACTTTTCTATGATGGGTTATGTGTTAAAAAATACAGTCTCAGATTATGGATTTGTTTCTCGTGGCGAATGTAAAGTTGATAATCAAAATTTTTTAACAGGCATAACCGAAAGAACGCATATTGAAAAAATAAATGGAGTGTTAAAATATAAAAACGAAAATGAAGAATTAATTGAAATTGATGAAAACACCATTGTTTCAATGAATTTTTTCGGTTTTACACCTACGTATTTTGATATTTCAACTTCACTTTTTGAAATTTTTTTGGCGGTCAATTATAAAAATCCAAAAGCAGAATTTTTTATTCCATTGGTAGTAAATCATGTTATAGTAAATAAACTAGCCACTATGGAAGTTCTTACTTCAAATGCTCGCTGGTTTGGGGTAACTTATAAGCAAGATAAAGCCTATGTAACTTCAGAAATTAATAAACTTAAGGAAACAAAAGTTTATCCAAAAAACTTATGGTAAATAGCTGGTTTTAAGCTGTTTGTTTTTGATTTATATTTCAGAAAAACCTAAAAAACACCAAAATTAATCATTAATTTATCTTAAATTAAAAATTAAGTTATAATTTTGCATTCCCTTTATGAGAAATAAAATTAAAAAAATAGGAGTAATGACTTCTGGTGGAGATGCACCAGGAATGAACGCAGCCATTAGAGCCGTAGTTAGAACTTGTTCCTATTATAATGTAGAATGTGTTGGTATTTATCGTGGATTTCAAGGATTAATAGAAGGTGATTTTACTGCACTAACTGCACGTAATGTCAACAATACTATAAATAGAGGAGGTACTATTTTAAAAACCGCTAGATCGGAAGATTTTAAAACTAAAAAGGGCAGAGAAAAAGCATATCAGCAATTGCAAAATAAACAAATTGATGCCATGGTTTTAATTGGTGGAGATGGAACTTTTACTGGAGGAATGATTTTCAACAAAGAATATCAATTTCCAAGTATTGGTATTCCAGGTACTATTGACAATGATATTTTTGGTACAAATTCTACTATTGGTTTTGATACGGCTTTAAATACGGTGGTGGAAGCAATTGATAAAATTAGAGATACTGCAAGTTCTCATAATCGATTGTTTTTTGTGGAGGTAATGGGTAGAGATGCCGGATTTATCGCATTAAATTCAGGTGTAGGTTCTGGAGCAGAAGAAATTTTAATTCCTGAAGAAAATTTAGGTTTAGATCGATTATTAGAATCGTTAAAACGAAGTAAACGTTCTGGAAAGTCATCAAGTATTGTAGTAGTTGCTGAAGGCGATAAAATTGGTAAAAATGTATTTGAACTTGCAAATTATGTAGAAGAAAATTTACCTGAATATGAAGTGCGAGTTTCTGTTTTAGGACATATGCAACGTGGTGGTAGTCCAAGTTGTTTTGATAGAGTTTTAGCAAGTAGGCTAGGTGTAAAAGCTGTAGAACTATTATTAGATGGAAAATCTAATTTAATGGTGGGTTTAATGAATAATAAAATTGAAACTACCGAATTAAGTAAAGCTGTAAAAGGAGAGCATCATATTAATAAAGAGTTATTACGAGTAAGTGATATAATGTCCATTTAAAATGAGAAAAAAGTATTATTTATTTACATTTATTTTCATGTATTGGTTTAACCAAAGCATAACTTATGCCCAAGATCATGCTCAAGATAATGTTGAAGAAATTAATTTTACGGCTAAAAAAAGTGGTTATATAAATTTTATTGATAGTTATGTTTCTCATATAAATAAATCTTCAAATGACACTGATTTTTTTACTGATAAAGAAATAAAATCTATAAATGCTTCTAAAGGATTTAAAAGGAATATAGCTAAAAAGAGAGTTATTTATAGAAATAATGAAATTATTAAAGTAAAATATATAGATTTTTTAGAACATAATTTTATTAAACTAAAGTCCTTTTATTACCAAAATAATCATTTGGTATTTGTTAGAATTAACGAACTATTACCTTCTAAAACTAAAAAAGCCCGAACTTACCAAAGAGCCTTATATTATCGCAACAATAAATTATTATTAGATTCTAAACAAAAGGATAAAAAATACAGTAGTAAATTCCTACTGCATTTAGGTCAAGAAAAACTTCAAAAAGAATATCAATAAAAAATCAATGATTAAAATAGGAATTAATGGTTTTGGAAGAATTGGTAGAATTGCTTTCAGATCTGCTTTTTTTAGAGAAAATATTGAAGTTGTTGCTATAAACGATTTATTAGATATTAATCACTTAGCTTATTTATTAAAATACGACTCTGTTCACGGCAGATTTAAAGGAACTATTGAAGTTAAAGATAATTTTTTAGTAGTAAATGGTAAATTTATAAGAGTTACCTCTGAAAAAAATCCAGAAAATATTAATTGGAAACAAGTAAACGTTGATTATGTAATTGAATCTACAGGTTTATTTACAGATAAAGAAAAAGCTAAACAGCATATTAAAAGTGGAGCTAAAAAGGTAGTAATTTCTGGTCCTTCTAAAAATGCACCAATGTTTGTGATGGGAGTAAATCATACCGATTTATCTAAAGACGAACTTGTTTTCTCAAATGCTTCTTGTACTACTAACTGTTTAGCTCCTATTGCAAAAATCTTAAATGAAAAATTTGGTATTGTAGAAGGTTTAGTTACTACTGTTCATGCTGCAACCACTAGCCAAAGTACAGTGGATGGTCCAAATAAAAAATGGAGGCGAGGTAGGTCTGCTATAAATAATATAATTCCTACAACTACCAATGCAGCTTCAGCAGTTACTACAATAATGCCTGAATTAAAAGGGAAATTATTA
>VAPM010528825.1_pt1 | contig 18345 bp, 19 predicted proteins | sample 3395091 | NCBI WGS metagenome assembly VAPM01 (sample SAMN08290445, study PRJNA428436) | hydrothermal vent metagenome | isolation source: Deep-sea hydrothermal vent chimney 3 | place: Pacific Ocean: Juan De Fuca Ridge | reverse complement strand
GGGCTGCAGCCAAGTGACTGGAAGCCAATGAATACCGTTGGTGCCGGGGCTGTTGAAATCCGCATTAAGGACGCGGCCGGTATTTACCGGGTGATCTATGTCGCCCGATTCGAAGAGGCCATTTACGTGTTGCATGCTTTTCAAAAGAAGACACGGAAAACACGCAAGGCGGATATCGAGTTGGCTAAAGCCAGATACAAGGCGTTAGTAGAAAAGAGGAAGCGGAAATGAAGATCTCAAAAAGTTACCGCAATGTATTTGAGGCGCTGGAGGATAATCCGGCGATGGCGCAGAATCTGAAGATTCGTTCAGAATTGATGATTGCACTGCGTCAATATATCGAGGATACAGGGCTGGGTCAGAAAGAAGCTGCAGAGGTGTTTGGCGTTCACCAGCCGAGAATCAGTGACCTGATGCGCGGCAAGATTGACAAGTTCACCATCGACAGACTGGTCAACATGCTGGCCCGGATTGGAAAAACCGTGAAGGTGAAGGCTGCATAGGCATACGGGAAAAGGTAAGGGGTGTGATAATGGCTTTGACAAAGGATCTTATGGATACCATCCAGGCACGTGCCCAACGGGATTCAGCGTTTCGCAAGGCCCTGCTGCAAGAAGGGGTTGAATGCCGGCCCGCCGGTGATGTCGATACTGGCAAGGCAGTGCTGCGCGACTATATCAAATCGACGATCGGGTTCGAGGTGCTGTCCCGGGTTTTCGAAAAGTCGAGCAAGAGCCTTATGCGTATGTTTGGGCCGAAAGGGAACCCCCAGGCGAGCAACCTGTGTGCGATGATCAGTTATCTGCAGGAGCAGGAAGGCATACACCTGGAAGTCAAAGCCCGGAAGGTGGTATAGGATGTTGTGTGCAGCGTTCTGCTGGCCACTTTTTCTACTCGATTAGCAACAAACATTGAACATGGTATTTTTTATGGTATTGACACTTATAGCCCCCTCAAAACCCGCGCCACTACTGGCTTTTCCTGGCTTGTTTACAGTCGAGTGGGAGTAGGGCGAGCGACCTTGGAAAGCCGCACGATTTCCGCGAGCCGGAATTTTAGCAAAGGCACGCCGCGCGACCAGCAGTGGATGCGCCACGCCATGGCGCTGGCACAACGCGCCGAGGCCTCGGGCGAGGTGCCTGTGGGCGCCGTTATCGTGTGCGACAACAGCCTGCTGGCCGAAGGCTGGAATCAGCCCATCGGCGCTCATGACCCGACCGCCCATGCCGAGATCATGGCCCTGCGTGCGGCAGGGCTGACCGCTGCGAATTATCGCCTCACCGGCACCACCTTGTACGTGACCCTGGAGCCCTGTGTGATGTGCGCCGGCGCCATTGTGCACGCGCGAGTTGCCCGGGTGGTGTATGCCGCTACAGACCCGCGCGCCGGTGCCGCCGGGAGTGTCTTTTCCCTGTTAGAGAATACCCCGCTGAATCATCAAGTGAGTGTGCAGGGCGGGGTGTTGGCCGAGGAATGCAGTGACATGCTGCGGCAGTTTTTTCGTGCACGGCGCAAAACGCCGGGAGAGAGGGAATGAATAACCGCCTGATATTGTGCGTCGTGGTTTTTCTGCTGGTTTCTCCCACTGCCATTGCTACTGATATCTGCAAGGATGCATTCTACGAAGCCACCGAGGTGGCCATGGCGCTGGTGGCTGGTGATGAGGGTGTAGTGGTCCTTGATACCCTAAAGGCTGTCGAACTTAACTGTTTGCAGCCAAACAGCGTTAAGTCCGACAGCCCCTGGCTGCTCCCTCGTTGGCTTGCTGGAAGGTTGTAAAAATGCTGGTGCCGAGACATGGGGTGACTTCTTACGTCTATTTCCGGCCTGGAAGTTGAATTGCTGGGTGAATAGCGTGGTATGTGTTGAGCGCGAAATCGATAGCGCGTATCCTATGCGCCTTGTTCGGAGAGGTGCCAGAGAGGCCGAATGGGCTTGACTCGAAATCAAGTGAACGCGCGAGCGTTCCGAGGGTTCGAATCCCTCCCTCTCCGCCATACAATACAACAGGCTACCCGTAAGGGTGGCCTTTTTTATTGTTTCAGAAAAGGATGACATGATGAGAGCCCGGTGTTCGACGATCGACGTGCACGAAGTATGCACAGGGAGAACGCCATAGCATCGCGGAGGTGACTCCGAAAGGAGTGAGTGCCAGTGGCGCGAATAATTCCTCCCTCTCAACTATACATACATGCGGTTAGATGCGGCCAGAATTAATGCGCCATTTCTGACACTTAATGAATCCTTTTACGAGATGCTCTTCACAGACTTATCGCCTTAATTATTTAATTTTTCTGTTATTTTACGTGGCATGAAATGCTACTATTCGTGGGCATATTCCACATTTTGATGTTTACAAATCCTCTTTTCTTTTCTAAATAAGCTAACAAGGAGTTTCTTCCTATGGATGCATTGCTTAATTCTAATGTAGATTATCTTGGTACCTACATTATTCCCTGGGCCGTTAATCTTGTTTTGGCACTGGTCATTTTCATTGTCGGGCGCTGGGTTGCGCGAGCGGTGACCAATGCGGTGGGGCGCCTGATGAAAAAGGGCGGCATGGATGAATCCCTGGTCGATTTTCTCGGCAATCTGATTTTTGCCGCGCTGTTGGTCGTGGTTATCATCGCGGCGTTGGATCAACTGGGTGTGGATACCACGTCGGTGATGGCCATCTTTGCGACCGCCGGTCTGGCCGTGGGTCTGGCTCTGAAAGATTCACTCGGCAATCTGGCGGCAGGGGTGATGCTGGTGCTGTTCAAGCCTTTCAAGCTCGGTGATTTCATCGAGGCGGGTGGCGTGACAGGTGTGGTGGAATCGATCCGTATTTTCAGCACGCTGTTGAAAACAGGGGATAATCGTGAGATTACGGTGCCCAACGGACAGATCTATGGCGGCACCATTGTCAATTTCAGCGCCCGTGATACGCGCCGTATCGATCTGATATTCGGCATCGGTTATGACGATGATATCCGTCAGGCCAAGCAGTTGATTGAGGAAGTGATGGCGGCCGATGAGCGTATTCTGAAGGATCCGGCTGCGGTGGTGATGGTTGCGGAGCTGGCCGACAGCAGTGTGAATCTGGCGGTGCGGCCGTGGGTGGAGTCTGCGGACTACTGGAACGTGCGAGCCGCGATGCTGGAGAATATAAAAATCACCTTTGACGCTGCCGGGATTTCGATTCCCTATCCGCAAACGGATGTGCATCTGTTTTCGGCGGACGAACAGGCTGCCTGATATTCTGCGGGAATCCTGATCTGGATGAAGGGGGCTTTTCAGCCCCCTTTTTCTTTGCCTGCAATGCCGGCGTGGGCCGTGCGGTAACATTTCCTTTAGGGCTAATCGGTTGTGCGGGTGAGGCAGCGTGTGGTGTTTGTCTTCGCCTTGTTAACGCATGCCAAGTGATTCTGCGGCTCATCCTGATACAGCCGGGTGCATATCTCATAACTGCGGATCAGGGCCCAGTTGCACTCCATCTGTTGTTCAATTCGTTGCAGGGCCGCCCGCTGTCTGTCGTTACCCTGCTCATGTTTATCGATGTCTTCGAGCAACTGGCGGAGCGCCTGCTCCGTCTGAGGAGTAGCGACTTCCGCCGCACCGGCAAGCGAAAGGGAGAGTAAGAACAGAACGGTGCTGCGAAGAACAATCATTGTGGCTACATCTGCGATCAAACGGCAAAGAATAGCAAATGTGGGGGCTGGCGTGCAGGTCCTTGGACCCCAGTTTGTCACTGCCTGGATGGGGCGGGTCTGGCGATCAATCTGAAACGCCCAGAATGAATAGAAGCCCCCTAAAGAATCATGTGCTTTAAGCCGATGGTTTTCCGGTGAGAGTCTTTTTGCGGGCAGAGTGTGCCGGTGGGCCTCATGGATGAGGGTGGCGTTTGCCACACGGGCCAATACAAGAAAATCAATGCGAGGGCTTCAAGGGGTGTCTGAGCTGCTAAATGTGCTACTGGTGGAAGATTCCGAGGATGATGCAATCCTGACTCGGCGCCAGCTATCGCAGGCAGGGTTCGAACTCCATTGTCAGCGGGTCGAAAGTGCCGAGCTCATGCAGGCTGCGCTGGATGCATACAGCTGGGATGTGGTGATTTCCGACTATCACATGCCCAGCTTTAGTGGTGCTGCGGCGCTGCGGCTGCTGCAGGCAACAGGGTTGGATATCCCCTTTGTCATCGTTTCCGGAGCGATTGGTGAGGAAATCGCCGTCGAGCTGATGCGCGCCGGGGCTCATGATTACATCATGAAAGACAATCTGGCGCGTCTGGCGCCGGCCATTGAGCGTGAGCTGCGCGAGTCCGGTGAGCGCCGTGCGCGCCGTGCGGCGGAGGCGGATTTGCGGCTGGCCGCCAAGGTCTTTGAGGGTAGTGTCGAAGGTATCCTGATTACGGACAAGAACGGCCGCATCCTTCGTATCAATCAGGCCTTCCTGGATATCACCGGTTATGATGAGGATGAGGTTATCGGGCAGAGACCCCGCATGCTGCAGTCCGGACGTCATGATGAGGACTTTTTCCGCCATCTGTGGGCATCATTGATCGAAACGGGTTCCTGGCAGGGTGAGATCTGGAACCGGCGCAAGAATGGCGAGATTTATCCCGAGTGGCTGACCATTAGTGCGGTCAGTGATGAGTCGGGCCAAGTGACGCATTACATTGGTGGTTTCACCGACCTGAGCCAGCAAAAGCAGGCTGAGGAGCATATCCAGCATCTGATGTATTACGATGCGCTGACCAACCTTCCCAACCGCACGCTGTTTCGTGACCGTTTTCAGCAATGTATGTTGCGGACCCGGCGCTCCAACGACCACACGGCCTTCATCCACCTGGATCTTGATCGCTTTATTAAGGTTAACGATACCCTGGGGCATGCCGTGGGTGACCAGTTACTGCTGCAAGTGGGGCAGAGACTGTCCAAGAATATTCGCCCCATGGATTTTGTGGCGCGTCTGGGTGGGGACGATTTTGCCATTGCCGTGCCGGCGCTGATGACGCGTGCCGAGGTGGAAGTTTTCCTGGAGAAGATTGTCGATGTCTTCGCTGAACCTTTCTGCATCGCAAAAAGGGAGATATTCCTTGTGCCCAGCATGGGGGCGGTGATGTACCCGGACGACGCCAGTAGCTACGACGAGCTGGCCTGCTATGCCGAGACGGCCCTGCAATATGCAAAGCGGCTGGGGGAGAGCTATCAATTCTACCATAGCAGCATGAATACCGATGCCGATGAGCGTCTGAACATGGAAAGTGCCCTGCGGCGGGCGCTGGAACGCGATGAGTTCCGCTTGCACTATCAACCTCAGGTGGATGTGTCGACGGGAGATATCATTGGCGTTGAGGCCTTGCTGCGTTGGGATCGATGCGATGAAGGCATGGTGATGCCCGGCCGGTTTATCCCCCTTCTGGAGGATACCGGATTGATTATCCCTGTGGGTGAATGGGTATTAAGATGCGCCTGCCAGGATCTGCAGACATGGCTGTCAGAGGGTGGCAGACCGGTGCCGGTTGCGGTCAACCTGTCGCCGCGCCAGTTCCGCAACCGGGATCTGGTGCGCATGATCGATAAGGTGCTGGAGGAAAGCGGTACGGATCCGCGCCTGTTGGAACTGGAAATCACCGAGAGCAGCGTCATGGATGATCCGGAGTTTGCGATGCAGACTCTGCAGGCCTGCCATGAACGGGGTATCCGCATTGCCATCGATGACTTTGGTACTGGCTACTCGTCACTCAGCTATCTGAAGCGTTTTCCACTGGATGTGTTGAAGATTGATCGTTCCTTTGTCGCCGATGTGCCCGAGGATGATGATGATGCGGCCATTATCGACACCATTATCGCCATGGCGCACCGCTTGAATTTGCGTGTGATTGCCGAAGGTGTGGAGACCGCGGCGCAGAAGGATTTTCTGCGTGAACACGGCTGTGACTGGGTGCAGGGCTATTATTTTGGCCGACCTATGCCGCTGTCAGATCTGCTGCAATATCTGCAAAAGCAGGCTGATATTCCTGCCCGGGAGGGCCTGTGAGACGGTTGAAAGGCAGCGGTGCTGCCTATAACGGCGAGAAACTGCTTATGATTGCTGGATAATGACCATTGAGTGCAGGGGGGGGGCATCGGCAATATTCTCGACGTTGGAGATATCTGCGGGAGAATCCGTGTTTATTACCTTACCGGCCTGAATTAATGCCAAAATAGTCGATTCCGCCATTGAATCAGGCGGGCTCTGTGGTAGATTCAGAGGTGCACGGGAAAGCTGGCATATTCCAACTGCTGTGCTAGGGTAAAGGAGGGGTTGTGATGGATTACACGATGTCAGACAAGGTGATTCTGCTGGTAGAAGATAATCCAGACGATGAGGCACTGACCCTGCGCGCCCTGAAAAAAAATAATATTTTGAATGAGGTTGTCGTCGCTCGTGACGGCGAAGAAGCCCTGGACTACCTGTTCGGCACCGGCAAATATGAAGGGCGCGATGCCAGCGTCCAGCCTCAGGTGATCCTGCTGGATCTCCAGTTGCCCAAGATTAACGGCATTGAGGTGCTGAAGCGTCTGCGCGCTGACAAGCGTACGGCATTTCAGCCGGTCGTGATACTGACCACCTCCAGCGAGGAAAAGGACATTGCCAGCAGCTACGAGAGTGGGGCCAACAGTTATATTCGTAAACCGGTGGATTTCAATCAGTTCATTGAAGCGGTAAAACAGTTGGGGTTGTATTGGCTCGTCTTGAACGAATCACCGGTAAGAATCAGGAGCTAGTCAAATGGGAAATCCGTTACGGGTTCTTGTTGTAGAGGACTCGGAGGATGATGCCCTGCTGCTTGACAGGGAATTGCGCCGTTCCGGTTACAGCCCCCGTTCCCTTCGTGTACAAACTGCTGAGCGCCTGCAGGCAGCCCTGCAGGAACACACCTGGGACGTGGTTGTAACAGATCATAACCTGCCCGGTTTCAGTTCCGAGGCCGCCCTAGACATCGTCAAGAACTCTGGCCTGGATCTTCCCGTAATTATTGTTTCCGGCAGTATTGGTGAAGACATTGCCGTGGCCGCCATGAAAATGGGCGCCCACGACTACATCATGAAGGACAACCTGACACGCCTGGTGCCCGCCATTGAGCGTGAGCTGCGTGAAGCCGAACTGCGGCGCTCCCATCGTCTGGCCGAAGCGACCATCCATCATCTCGCCTTCCATGATCACCTGACCGGACTGGTGAACCGGCATGAATTCGATCGGCGCCTCAAGGAAGCCTTGCGCAGTGCCAAGGAAAGTGAGCATGCCCATGTCCTGCTTTACCTGGATCTCGACCAGTTCAAGGTCATCAATGACACCTGTGGCCATCAGGCGGGTGATCAGCTGCTCAGGCAGCTGGCGGTGGTGTTGCGCGAAAAGGTGCGTTCCAACGATACCCTGGCCCGTCTGGGGGGGGATGAATTTGGTCTGTTGCTGGAGAGCTGTCCACTGGAGCAGGCCCATCAGATAGCCGAGGGAATCCGCGAGGCGGTCGCCAATTTTCGCTTTGTCTGGCAGGACAAAACCTTCAGTGTCGGCGTCAGCATCGGCATGACGCCCATCACCTCGGATGCCCGGGGTGTGGATGAGGTGCTCAGTGCGGCAGATGTGGCCTGTTATACCGCCAAGGATCTGGGACGTAACCGCGTCCACGTCTATCTTGACGATGATTCCGAGTTGTTGCGGCGGCATAACGAAATGCGCTGGGTATCACGCATCAAGCAGGCCCTGGAAGACGAACGGTTCGTGCTTTACCACCAGCCCATGCAGGCACTGGATGTGAATGCCTGCCTGCATTCGCACAGTGAGTTCCTGTTGCGCATGGTGGGTGATGATGGCGAGATTATTTTGCCTGGCGCCTTCATTCCTGCGGCGGAGCGCTATGGCGTCATGACCCTGCTGGATCGCTGGGTGGTGAAGTCAGTGATTGAATATCTTGCAGGCCTTTATCGGCAAACACCGGATACGGATATACTAGGCACCTTTTTTGTCAACCTCTCTGGCGCATCCCTCAATGACGCAGCCTTCTTTTCGTACATCGGCGAGCAACTGAAAGTTAACGAACTGCCGCCAGAGTTGTTGTGTTTCGAAGTCACGGAGACTGCGGCCATCTCAAATTTGCACCTGGCGGTGGATTTTATCCATGGTATACGCAGCCTAGGTTGCCAATTCGCGTTAGACGACTTTGGTTCTGGTCTGAGCTCGTTTTCATATTTGAAGGCGATGCCTGTGGATTATCTGAAAATCGATGGTGGTTTTGTGCGTGATATCACCAGTGATCCAATGAATTACGCCATCGTGCAGGCCGTCAATGAAATCGGCCACGTCGCGGGCCTGCGCACCGTCGCAGAATTTGTTGAAGATGACGAGGTGCTCAGTACATTGCAGGACATCGGCGTGGATCTGGCGCAGGGTTATGGCATTGCCAGACCAACGGCCGTAGTGCCTATTTCGCCGGTGTAGCGGCTGGCATCAGGCGAAGATGCTGAGTGTTGCCTGTGGAGACTTTTGGCTCGGGTGAAAATGCCGGCAAAGCGTGTTTCCCCTCATCCTTTAGAATATTTCTGATGATTTTGTCCGCGCCGCCATAGGTTTCGTCGCTGCTCGTCTGTCGACGGTACAGTACGCCTGCTGATTTGATCTCCAGTGATAGCAACGACTTGGCGCTGTCGCTGAGAAAGGAAAAATAACGCTCGCCGTGTTTCTCACTGCGTGCGTCGAGCATGATGATATTTACCGTGAGGCGGCTTCCCTGTTCCGCCAGCTGGGCCAGATGATGATAAGCCAGCCGTACTCCCGGCAGTGACGTCGGTACTGCCATGAGCAGTTTGTTGTGCGGAATCGCCAGGGTCGATCCGGGTGATGTCAGCGGTAGCAGGCAGATATCCGGGGCGCCTTCTTTTTCACCCGCCATTGACTTCGATATTGAGAGTGGATCGGGTTGATTCTCTATATTCAGCACCATGCAGCTCTGATGATGTTGCTGTAACGCGGTTTTCAGCAGATAGGCAACAAAGTCATCTTCACGACAGACAAGGAGCAGGGGGATGAGACAAGTTTTCTGCCACGGGGAAGGTTGCTCTCCCTTTTCACTCAAAAAATGGTGGCTGATATCCGCCAGCCGCTGGCGGGAGGTCAGGGAGGAAAATACATCGTCAGGTGCGGCGTGTTGCATGGCAGGTTGTTATGTTTCTTTTGTTCAAGATGGTGTGATCAGTGATTGCCAATGGACTGGTTAAATGTGCCGTTGGTTGTGACATGTAGAAGGGAGTTGTGGATTCCCAGCGTGCTGAGCGCCTGGCGTGGATTAGTGGGGTCATTGCGCCACTTTCCATCGACGATCAAGCGATACTGGTAATCTCCCGGTTCCACATAAAACACTTTGTGAATGATGTCATTCTCCGTGACGGTCTGGATGTCTTTGTCCGCTATCCACTCGTTGAATTCCCCCGCAATCCTGATGTCGCGTTGCTGATGATTTTGGAAACTGAGTACGACCCTTTGCACGTTACTATTTTCTGCTACTGGGCGCCCTTTGTGGAATGAGGCAATATTGGCAGGCCTGCTTTCTGTGGGCTCAACATGTGAGAGAAGCCAGGAGATATTGGCTTGCGTGGTATCCAGGGTCGTGTGGTTTCGCATGATGAGTTCATCGGCAAGATCGCTGAAATCACTTGCTGCGGGGGAGTTAGGTGCAAAATCTACGATAGATTGCCCGGCGCAGACAGACTCTTTCAGTCGCACGGTATGGTGAATCATCACAGGAAGCACCTTGTTTTGATATCGCTCCCAAATGCCTAACAGTAGATTGCGGCCCAGGCGAGTGCGCCTGTCGACCAGTGTGGGCAGTATATTCAGCTCAATATTGAGGTCATATTTTGTTGCTACCAGATCGACGGTTTCACTGAGTCGCTCGAGACCATCGATGGCGAACAGACTCATGTCGACCGGAACAATGACTCGCTGCGCAGCGCGAATCGCATTAATGGAGAGCAGGCCGAGTGCAGGGGGGCAATCGATAACCACATAGTCATAAATAGAGGCTACTGAGTGCAAATACTTGCTTAGCTGCCGTTCGCGCTCCGGCATGTTGGCCAGCACATATTCCACGGCTGCCAGGGAAACCGTTGCGGGGATGATATCCAGTCCTTGCGAAATATGCGGGATGATGGTCTCTGCGAGGGGAAAATCCAGCGCAAATATTTCATACAGTCCCGGCTCATCCTGTCGTCGTCCACCCAGCCCGAGGGAGGCATGGCCTTGTGGATCGGCATCCACCAGCAGTGTGCGGTGACCCTTTATTCCCAGGCTGGCGGCGAGGTTGATGGCGGTGGTGGTTTTTCCACAGCCGCCCTTCTGATTGACGATGGCAATGATGTGCATACTGTCCCCGGGCCTGTTATTCCGCCCATGCCTGGGCCTGGTTCGCGATGCAGTCCGTGCCTCTGTGGTCTTAAATCAATTATTAATTAATCATTGCGCGACGACTTTTGTGATGGCCGCCTGTGTGGATTCAGTGCTCCGGGTTTCCTGATCGGGAAATAACTCGACTTGCACCGCTTTGCCTGGGCAATGCAGGCGGCTGATTTCCAATTCCAGCTCAGCCACCGGCAAAATCCACTCCTGGCCCGTCAACGCTTCAAAGGCTGAATCACCGTGGAGCACCAGGATAACGTCACCGGTGGTGACCAGAGAAAGTTCCCGTAGTGGTGCCTTGCAGGTGGGAAGAAAGTTGAGAAGCGCGGCGATACTTTTACGAATTTTTTGCACTGAGACTCCCGCCTCGATCAGCTTTTTGGCCGTTTTCAACGCCAGCAGGTCGAGGAAGGTGTAACGCCAGTGGCCACCGCGGGTGCGTTGGCCGGGTACTATGAGCCCGGTGGTGCGCCAATAGGTTAATTGACGCCTGGAGAGTCCGCTTACGGACATGGCTTGCTGGCTGGTAAACCCGGATTCCAAACGGTTTCTCCCCTTACTCTGAAGCGGGTTTCTCCTCATTGTGCTCGGTCATCAGTGAATGTCAAGGCAAACCGTACAAAAAACATCAAAAGTGTTCAGTTTGTTCAATTTTCCGTTATTTACCAGGGACAATAGAAAATTATAGGCAAGGCGGTGAGTTTATTTCGGATTTTATGGATAATTACTTGTTAATTTCATGCTTCTGCGCTGACTCGGGCGTATTACAGCCTTATTTGCGCAGGATAAGTCATGCACCCTGACTCTCAGGCCGGTCATAATACCCTATAGTTACAGTCGCTTATTCCCTTCTCGATTAATAGCCTGTTCTTCTTCATAAATTATGATTTGACCTGTGTGCCCTCTTCGGTATGATCGTGCTGTATAGAGGGAGGGGGGGGTAATTAGCCCTGACTAGTTCAGGGCTAATTACTTTTTATTGTTACCACTTTCTCGATGTATCATCACTTCTTGCTCCGTTTTCTGTAATATCCAAACACTTCTTGAGTCCGCCCTTCGTTAGGAAATGGGTATTTCCATGCCTCTGACAAATCCGTGTGCCTGCAGGCACAGATAAGCGGGGATGCCATATCTTGATCTGAATTGTCTGCCAGTCCTTCAATGATTCTGTAGAATTGGCCTATCATGTCGCGATGGCTGGTCCGGATTGGCCAGACACCCTTTTGTCTCCGCCCCGTTTATTGGGAGTTACCGTGTCACAACAAGTTGTTGCAGTCGATGAATTGGAAATCCCCCAAGCCTCTGCCCAAGCGGCCAGGGTTCTGGAAATGCTTGCCGAGGCAGACCCGGATTTCAATGCCCTCGAACAGGCCTTGATGAATGACCCGGTACAGGCCGGCGAGTTGTTGCGCTATGCCAATTCTCCCTTGTTCCGGCGGGCCGGGGAGGTGACCAATGTGCCGACAGCCGTGCGCTTGCTGGGGCTGAAGAATGTCCGTAGCGCCATTGTCATGTCGACCCTGAACAGTGCGCTCCCGGTGGATAGTCCGGTGGCGAAGGATATCCTCAGTCACCTGGTTTCCATCGCCACGCTGTGCAAACTGATCGCTCAGGTTTGCTACCGCGCCAAGGTGGATGATATGGCCTTGCTGGGGCTGCTTCATGACGTGGGTATGATCGTGCTGGCGACAAATTTTGAAGACTCCTATCAGTCCATATGTGCCCGTTCGGTGGCGGAATCTCTGCCGCTGGATGTGCTGGAGTTGGAGGCCTACGGGCTCAGTCATGACGATCTGGCCGAGCGTGTGTGCCGGGCCTTTCGTTTGCCGGTTTCGTATCTGGAGGTATTGAGTTGCCTGCATCATCATCCGCCAGGGCTGACGGGCACCGAGTCACGGGAGTGGGGTATCTTGGTTCTGGCGCATCACCTGCTGCCGGAAACGGGCCTGCCGGGTGGGGATATCCTCGAGACCCTGACCGCCTCGCGGGAGGAACTAGCGGAAATGCTCGCCCTGTCGGATGGTGATATGGATGGCATTATCGCATCGGCCCAATCCATGCAGCAGGGCAGCTGAGTGTCACCCCTGTGTTTTTTTGATTTTTCTGGTTTTCTCTCATGTCGTTAATTCGTTTTGAAAAGGTCTCGCTGGCCTTCGGCCACTGGCCACTGTTGGATAATGTCGAGTTGCAGATTGAGCCGGGTGAGCGGGTCTGTCTGGTGGGCCGGAACGGCACCGGCAAGTCCACCTTGATGCATGTTATGCGCGGTGCCATTGTCCCCGATGATGGCAATGTCTGGCGCAAGTCCGGCCTGCGCGTGGCCTATCTGGCGCAGGATCTGCCCGTGGACGAGACGCGCACCGTCTTTGAAGTGATCACCGACGGCCTGGAGGCCATGGGCGCGGCAATGGTGGAATATCACCACGCGCTGCAGGTGGTGATGGAGGACCATTCCGAGGCCGCGATGGAGGCTCTTTCACGGGCGCAGCAGGCGCTGGATGCAGGCGACGGATGGCGCCTGGAGCAGCGCGTGGAAGAGGTGATCTCGCGCCTCGATCTGCCGGCGGACAAGAGCCTGGACTCTCTCTCCGGCGGCTTCAAGCGCCGCGTGCTGCTGGCGCAGGCGCTGGTGTTGGAGCCCGACCTGCTGCTGCTCGACGAGCCCACCAACCACCTCGACATCGAAGGAATCCAGTGGCTGGAAGAGTTCCTGCGCGGCTGGAACGGCAGCCTGCTGTTCATCACCCATGACCGCGCCTTCCTTCAGAACCTGGCCACGCGCATCGTCGAGTTGGACCGCGGGGCGCTGACCTCCTGGCCCGGCGACTACGCCAACTACCTCGTTAAGCGTGAAGAACGCCTGGCGGTGGAGGCCGAGCACAACGCAAAGTTCGACAAGAAGCTGGCCGAGGAAGAGGTCTGGATACGCCAGGGCATCAAGGCGCGGCGCACCCGCAACGAAGGCCGTGCCCGCGCCCTGCAGGCATTGCGCAATGAACGCATGCAGCGCCGTGAGCAGCAGGGCAAGGCGAGGCTGGAGATGTCGCAGGCCGACGCCTCGGGCAAGTTGGTGGTCGAGGTGGAGAATGCCACCGTGGGCTATGGCGAGACACCGGTGATCCGTGATTTTTCCGCCAAGATCGTGCGCGGTGACCGCATCGGCATCATCGGTCCCAATGGCGTGGGCAAATCCACCCTGCTAAAGCTGCTGCTGGGTGAGCTGCAACCGCAGCAGGGCACGGTCAAGTTGGGCACCAAGCTCAAGGTCGCCTACTTTGACCAACAGCGGGCGCAGCTCGATCTCGACAAATCCGTCATCGACAATCTCAATCTCGGTGGCGACATGGTGAGCATCAACGGGCGCGAAAAGCACGTCATGGGCTACCTGCAGGACTTCCTGTTCCCGCCCCAGCGCGTGCGCTCGCCGGTGTCATCCTTGTCCGGTGGCGAGCGCAACCGCCTGCTGCTGGCGCGCCTGTTCACCCAGCCGGCCAACCTGCTGGTGATGGATGAGCCCACCAATGATCTCGACGTGGAAACCCTGGAATTACTGGAAGAACTCCTCAGCGACTACAGCGGCACCCTGCTGCTGGTGAGCCATGACCGCGCCTTCGTGGACAACGTCGTTACCAGCACCCTGGTGTTCGAGGATGAGGGGCGGGTGAACGAATATGTCGGCGGCTACAATGACTGGCTGCGGCAGCGCAAGGCTGCGGCCCCCGAGGCGAAGGTGAATAAACCCGCCAATGCCAGGGCGGCGGCCGGGCCGGCACCGAAGCGCACCAAAAAACTCAGCTACAAGGACAAGCACGAACTGGAGTCCCTGCCGGCGCAGATCGAAGCGCTGGAAAGTGAACAGACCACCCTGCAGGAGCAGATCAACGAGGCCGGTTTTTACCAGCAGGACAAGGCCGCGATCGATGCCGGGCTGGCCCGCCTGGAGCAGCTGCAAGCGGAGCTGGCGACGGGCTATCAACGCTGGGAGGCCCTGGAAGCGCTGACGGCCGACGAGTGATGGATCGGCTGGAACGGGCAATAAAAAAGGCGCGGTAACGGCGCCTTTTTTATTGCCCGGACTTTATTGCCCAGAAACAGTGTGGGCGTTAATGGATGGACGGTGGCGACTTGTAACGATCGACATCGGCGGCCACCTCTGGCGCGGTGGGAACCTCCGGAATGGGTTTCTTCTTACCAGCATCTGTCGCCGTGGAGGTCTCTGGGGTGGATTTCTCCTCACCGGCCGCTGTTGCTGCGGAAGCCTTCGGGGCCGGTTTCTCCTCACTGACCTCTGTCGGGGCGGGGGTGGCATCGGCACCGAGATGGGTATCGTCGGCGACTGACTTGTCGACTTTGCTGACCTCGGTGGTCTCGGGCTGTGGTGCTTCGGCCTCGGCCTTTGCCTTCTGCTCCGTTGTCTTATCCGGGGAGGGAGTCTCCTCCGCGGGGGGGGCAGCCGCGGGCTTTTCGCCGCTCTCAGCCTTCACCGGCGCAGTGGCGGCGGTGTCGGGATGCGGCGAGTGTGTGGCGGCCAGCTCACTTTCGCTTTCAGCCTCGTTTTCGGCGGCGCTGGCCTCGATGGCCGGTAGAACGCGTGTTTCCGGCTGATCCAGCTTTGGTGTGCTGGTTTGTGGGCTGCACAGTGTCTGCGCCCCGGTGGCCAGGTGTTCGTAGATTTCGCGGTAATTGTCGGTCAGACGATTGAACAGCAGCGCCGTTTTGAGGAAATGCTTATCCACCTTTTCGCGCTGTTCCTTGATTTCAGCGCGGGCATTTTCCAGCTCGTCATTAAGTTTATCTCGTTGTTTATCAAAGCTTTGCAGGGCAAGGAAATAACCGGCGGCGGCACCGGCGGCAATCAGTGCCGCTCCTTGCAGGACCATAAGCAGGGTGATTTCTCCAAACATGGGCGTAGTCTCTGAAATGTGAAATTGTGAATGCCTCCCATAAAAACCTGGAGGATTGTCAGAAATCCTAGCGCAAACCGTGCCGGGTGGCTATGGTGCCGGTCAAGGAAGCCCTATGCCCGCCATCCGGCCAACACGGCCGGCAAGAAAACTTGAAACTGTCCGTTTACTGTATATACTCACAGATAAATACTGTGTGGATGGACAGAATATGGAACAACTGACAAAGCGCCAGCAGCAAGTGCTGGATATGATTCGAGAGTTTATTGAAGAGTACGATGTACCGCCGACGCGGGTGGAGATCGCCGATGCCATGGGCTTTCGCTCCGCCAATGCCGCCGAAGATCATCTCAAGGCGTTGGTACGCAAGGGAGCCGTCGAAATCTATCCCGGCGCCTCACGCGGGATTCGTCTGCTGACCGAAGAGGTCGATCCGGGTGTGCCCGTGGTCGGGAGGGTGGCTGCTGGAAACCCCATCCTTGCCGAGGAAAACATCGAAGATCATGTTCAGCTCGACCCCAACCTGTTCTATCCCGCGGCGGATTACCTGCTGCGGGTGCGGGGCATGAGCATGCGGGACGTGGGGATACTCAATGGCGACCTGCTGGCCGTGCATCGCACCACCGAAGTCAGAAGCGGGCAGATTATTGTCGCCCGTCTGGGGAATGAGGTCACAGTGAAGCGGTTTCGGCGGCGCGGAAACAAGGTGCGTTTGATGCCCGAGAATGCCGATTTCAGCCCCATCGAAGTTGATCTTCGCCATGAGGATCTGGTGGTCGAAGGTCTGGCTGTCGGTGTTATTCGGAGTGAGATGTAGCCATGAATCCTGCAGCCAATATGACGACCTGTGTTTCCCATTACCCCACGGGGGCCGCTGAAGATGTGCTTGCATTGACCGGCGGGCTGACCGAAATCCGCACCCGGCAGGCGAGCAATCGAGCCCTGGCCCTGGTTTTGCCGGCTTTGGCCCGCCTTAGTCAGGAGCGGCGCTGGCTGGCCTGGATCGCACCACCGGATATTCCGGCGGGGCCGTTACTGGCATCGGCCGGTGTGGATCTGTCACGGGTATTGGTGGTACATCCCCGCGCCTGTGCCGATGGCTTGCGCGCGGTGGAACAGGCCTTGCGGGCCGGCACCTGTGGCGCGGTACTGGCCTGGCTGACCCGCGCAGATGACGAAACCCTGCATCGCCTGCGTTCGGCGGCAGAGGATGGTCATAGCTGGGGCGTGATGTTTTATTCTGTTTAATTTTTCCGGGCCAGGATTCCCCGCAGCTTGCAACAAAACCTGTAGGAGCGCCTTCAGGCGCGACCTTGCGGCGTGTCGCGGCTGAAGCCGCTCCTACAATACAACCCCTCCCGCCAGCTCGCCTACCAAAAGTAGGTTCTTTGAGAAAAGTGCCTACTGTCGCCTCAGGGCGCCTACTTTTGGTCGTGCCGTCGCGTGGTTCACGGCATCATCGGATACTCATAATGCTTGGTATCCCGCCGTCGCCGGCTTGATCGCTGGGTAACGATGCCCTTCACCGTAAACCCGGCCGTGAGTTCGATATCGTCGAAGGCCGGGTTCAAATGATGCAGCCACTGGCGCTCGCCACGCCGCTTGTACTGGGCAAAAAAGAATGCATTATCCTGCTCGATCACCGCATAGGCACCGTTGACCAGCGGATGCCCGGGATCGACGATGATGATGTGCCCGTCTTCGAATTCCGGTGACATGCTGTCGCCGATCACGCGAAGGGCAAACGCCTCCAGCTCCTCTGCGCTACAACCTGTTTGTTCCATGATGGACTTCCCTCCGCCAAAATGTATTCAATAGTATATTGAGTGAGTGTCGGATGCAGGGGGCACTTTGCCAATTCCGAAGGCTCGGTTTTCTACTGATATAAACAGAGAAATGAAATAAAAACATGGAGTTAGAGGAGGGTGGTGGCAAATATGGAGACCCCCTCATTAACAATAATATGGGGAAAAACTCGCTTTTTATTGGGGGGGATGGGATATGTTGGTTAAATGCTATGGAATCATGGGCTTGCATGCAGGCTCGGAATTCCGGAACTCTGCAAAATGAGCGGGCTTGATATACAAATGTTAACTGTTAAAGGATGAAACATGGGTGAAGAAGAAAGTCCAAAACCTACGTGTTTTGTGATTCAGTCATTCGATGGTGGTATGTATGATCGCCGCTATAAAGAGACTATTCGTCCAGCACTTATAAAAGCTGATGTTGATCCACAAAGGGCAGATGAAATTCTTGGTCTTAATCCAGTCATAGATAAAATTGAAACAGCCATTGAATCAGCATCGATTTGTATTGCTGAGGTAAGTGAAGATAACCCGAACGTATGGCTTGAGCTAGGCTATGCATTAGCTCTGGACCGGCCAACAGTTATACTTTGTGATAAATCAAAGAGACAAAAGCTACCCTTCGATATTCAACACCGCCCAATAATATTCTATCGAACTGACTCCCGCAGTGGATATGAAGAACTCGAAACCAAAATTATAAAATGGATTAAAAATGAATTAGAAACTTCAGTACGTATTAAAGGGATAAAGGTATTAAAACCAGGCAGTGAATCTAAAACTGATTTAGAAGAATATGAGGTTGCAGTCCTCTCGTCAGCGTTCGCATTTTGGCCGACTACAGAAGGAAGTATAAGCCACTGGAAGTTAGAGCAAAAATTAAAAGAAATGAAATTTACAGAGATTGCATTGGCACTAGGAGTGTCTGGATTAATCGAAAGGGGTTTTTTGACAGAAAAGTTACTTATAGACCATGGTTATAACAATGATGAAGAATATAAAGCTTATTTTGTAACCAATGCGGGCATACAATGGTTGCAGGAGAATAAAGAAATTTTGGGCGTTAAAGAACCCGAGTCACCGAAAGCTGAATTTGACGATGACATTCCGTTTTAACAACCAAGTAAATAAAACAGAACCCGACGCCGGGGTCAGGCCGCACGCCGTCATCGGCGATTAATCTAGCGGGTTAAAGTCCCGTCCGGGGAATTGCTCAT
>VAPM010435410.1_pt1 | contig 18346 bp, 16 predicted proteins | sample 3395091 | NCBI WGS metagenome assembly VAPM01 (sample SAMN08290445, study PRJNA428436) | hydrothermal vent metagenome | isolation source: Deep-sea hydrothermal vent chimney 3 | place: Pacific Ocean: Juan De Fuca Ridge | reverse complement strand
GCGGGGTTGCCGTAGTCACTATTGACCGTGAGGTATTTCATCATCACGTCGGCTACGCGCTGGTCTACCGGGGTGGTGGCGGCGTAGTCGAAATATATGGGTAGGTTTAAGTCTGTCTTGTCACTCACGATATCTTAATCTCTATAGTTACAGTTGCTGGTTAATTTCATTAAGCGCGGCAATAAATTGCTGCACATCTTCAGTTGTATTCTGTTCGCCAACGCTTACGCGAATAGCGCCTCTAGCGACTTGCGGTGCTACGCCCATCGCCAGTAAAACATGACTGGGTTCAGTTTTTGCGCTATCGCAGGCAGAACCACTGGACACGGCAAAGCCTTTTCTATCCAGCTGCATTAGCAGGGCCTCACCATCTATACCCTCTAACGCGAACATAATTGTATTCGGCAATCGCGCCGCATCCTGCGAAAAAACGCAAATATCCGGCATTAATTGTAGCTGTTCCATTAACTGACTTTGTAATATCGCCATTGCCGATTGCCTTTGCTGCAATACCTGCGTGGCTAATTCAGCCGCTGCACCAAAACCCACAATCGCCGGTAAATTTTCTGTGCCGCTACGTCTCTGCTTTTCCTGCCCGCCGCCGACGATTAAAGGCGCTAAATCGACATGACTGGCAGCCACTAACGCACCTGCTCCCAGCGGGCCATACAGTTTGTGCGACGACAGGCTCATTAAATCAAGCTTAAGCTGCGCAAAGTTAAGCGGCATTTTGCCCGCCAGCTGGCAGGCATCTGTATGAAACAGCACATTACGATTAATCGCTTTTGCCGATTCAACTAATCCGCCAATATCCTGTAAAACACCGGTTTCATTATTCGCTGCCATCACCGATAGCATTTGTGTAGTATCGCTCATACTCGCCTGTAACGCGGCTTGAGTGATAACGCCCTGAGCATCTGCAGGAATTAAATTCAGTTGCCACCCCTGCTCGGCCATAAGCTTAGCGGGCGCCGTTAACGAGGCATGTTCAATAGCACTAACCGCAATTCTGGCTTTAGTTGCTGTTGCGGCCAATGTACCGCGTATTGCTAAATTATTGGCTTCCGTACCACCCGAAGTAAATATCACTTCTTTAGGTTGCGCACCCACCAGGTTCGCCACCTGCATTCTCGCCTGCTCCAGTGCATCCCGGGTTAATCGTCCATAACGATGTACACTCGACGGGTTACCGTAAAGCCCCGTCATATAAGGCATCATGGCTTCCAGCACATCTGGATTGAGGGGGGTTGTCGCGTTGTGGTCCAGATATACCGGCATATTAATTATAATTCGTTAATTCAGGCTTATTGCATCATGACTCGACAACAATAGCGCCAATTTTATCATCAATATGAGCTTTGTCTAAACTACTTTCATGACCTTCTTTTTGCTGACGCCGCGCCACTTGCACTACATCACTGCGGGATTTCATTTCCGCAAGTGAGATGCCATTTAAAAATTCGTGTATTTCCGTACTCAGCTCCTGCCATAGATCATGGGTCAGACACTGATACTGGTCGCCACTGCAGGAGCCTTCTCCACCACAGCTGGTAGCATCGTAACTTTCATCTACCGCATTAATAATTTGCGCCATAGAAATTTCATCTTCTGCTCGCGCCAGCGAGTAACCACCACCAGGACCACGGGTACTGGTGACAACATCATTACGTCGTAAGCGGGAAAATAGCTGTTCGAGATAGGAAAGTGAGATACCCTGACGCTGGGAAATTTCCGCGAGCGAAACCGGGCCGGTCTTGTGATGAAAAGCAAGATCTAATACAGCGGTAACCGCATAACGGCCTTTGGTGGTCAGTCTCATAACTCGTCTCTTGAACCTGGGGCAACCCGAAAATCGGGTTACTTAATCGTGGCGCAAGTATACTCAAACCCGAGTAATTTAGTCAAGTATTATAAAGCGAGCTAAGTCGCTAAAATTTATAGCTTTTCAGTAGTGACTTGAGATGACTCATGGCTAGCATCGTCAGATTCGGTTTTAATTTCCAGATCACCCAGCTTTGGAATCTGAATATCATCCAGCTCCGCATCCAACGCCTTCAATGCCTTGCACATACGCTCCATCTTTTCGTCCATTACATGAATGTGATCGAGCATGCAGTTAATAGCAGTAGCCACCGGATCCGGTGCATCCTGCGCCACACCGTAGGCATCAAAGCCCATTTTTTTGGCGGTTTTGGCCCGTTGATCGAGTTTTTCATCCGCTGCCTTTTCAATCACCCGCCCTGGCACACCGATCACCGTTGCGCCTTCCGGCACATCTTTGGTGACCACTGCATTTGAACCAACCCGGCCCCCGGCTTTAATGGTAATTGGCCCCAGCACTTTTGCACCGGCACCGATAACGACATTATTTTCCAGTGTCGGATGGCGCTTGCCTTTACTCCAGCTCGTACCCCCCAGCGTTACGCCATGGTAAAGCGTAACATCATCGCCTATTTCAGCGGTCTCGCCGATGACAATACCGGTACCGTGATCAATGAAAAAGCGTCGGCCAATTTTAGCACCAGGGTGAATTTCAATGCCGGTATACCAGCGCACAAAATTGGATAGCACCCGCGCCAGCCATTTAAAATTCCGCTTATATAGTCCATGGGAAAGCCGATGAAAAATCAGCGCATGCACACCGGGATAAGTGGTAATAATTTCAAAAAAATTACGCGCTGCCGGGTCACGGTCAAATACGCTATTTATATCTTCTTTCAGGTCTTTTAAAAATGAAGACACAGGCTCTCCAGAGAAACTCTCAATATTAGTTAACGTTAATCTTTATATAATGTAAGAAAATCACCAATGCGGTCAAGTGCCAACTGCAATTTTTCTATCGGCTGGGTATAGGCAAAGCGCACATATTGACTGGCAGCATGCTCGCCGAAGTCGATACCGGGCGTAATCGCCACATAACACTGATGCAACAAGTTATGACAGAATGCAAAACTATCATCACTAAATCGGGTGATTTTTGCATAAATATAAAATGCCCCGCCGGGCTTTACTCGCACCTCAAAGCCTAACGCAGTTAAACCATGCAATAAAAAATCCCTACGTTTCTGCAATTCACCCCGCTGTGCATCCAGCACTTTCAGAGTATCGTCATCAAATGCGGACAATGCGGCATATTGCGAAATTGTCGGTGGCGCTAAAAACAGATTCTGCGCAAGACGATCAACCGGCTCTATAAAATCATCCGGCACAATCAACCAGCCAAGTCGCCAGCCGGTCATCGAGAAGAATTTTGAGAAGCTGTTAATCACGAAAATATTCCGGCTTAACGAGGCGGCACTAAAGTCCGGCTGGTCGTATACCAGTCCCTGATAGATTTCATCCACCAGTAAAATGCCATTTTTACGCTCTACCAACTCAATAATTTTTTGCATTTCATCTGCAGAAATTAAGGTACCAGTCGGGTTGGACGGCGATGCGATTAACACGGCAGCCGTATTTTGTTGCCAATGCTGCTCGATAATGTCAGCGGTGAGCTGATAATCGCTCTGCGCATCAACCGCAATACAATAGGGAACCGCATCCAGCAAGCGCACAAAGTGTCGATTACAGGGGTATCCGGGATCGGCCATCAACACACTTTGCCCGGCATTTATCAACACCGACAGTGCCAGTTGTAAAGCACCGGACGCCCCGGGAGTAATTATAATATTTTGCGCATTGACTGATGTGTTTAGGCGTTGCTGATAATAATCAGAAATTTTCTGCTTTAACTCAGGCAAACCGGTGGCAGCGGTGTATTTGGTTTTTTGCGATTCAATGGCGTTAATGGCCGCCGCACTTATATTGTCAGGTGTTGGAAAATCCGGTTCCCCCACCTCAAGGTGAACCACATCATGACCTTTGACCTCCAGCTGTTTAGCCTGTGCCAGTAAGTCCATCACATGAAATGGACTAATACCCAGCATGCGCTTAGAAATAAAATGTGGTTTCATCATGCAATCGTAACTCGAATATTATTTAAAACTAAACTATGATTAAATCGAATTTAATATTTAATTATTTTATACAGGCTCTGCTGACTATATGAAAACACATCTTAAAGCCGCACTCATACTTTCACTGATTTTTTATGGATTCGCTTTCCACTCAATTGCAATGGCGTTTCCACAATCCAACCCGGTCCCCGGGGGCATTGTACTGTTAGCGATCAATAAAAACCACAAACCGGACAGCGCCCGCTTTAAAAATAAAAAACTGGCGATGGTAAGTGATGCTGATAAACGCTATTTACTGGTAGGCTTATCCCTCAGCACCAAACCCGGCAACTATACGATTAACATTGAAAATACCCAGGGCACAACTGACAAACTGAGTTTTGAGGTTAAGCCCAAAACCTATAAAGCCCAGTACTTAACCATTAAAAACAAGCGCAAAGTTAATCCTTATAAGAAAGACATGAAGCGCATTGAAACCGAAAGAAAACGCAAAGCAGCAGCAAAAACCAACTGGACAGACCACTCACCTGCGACAAGTTTCACCGTACCGGTCGATGGTCGCATCTCCAGTATCTTTGGCTTGCGTCGTTTTTTTAACCAACAGGCTCGTCGACCGCACACCGGACTGGATATTGCCGCCCCTGAAGGCACACCGATAAAGGCGGTTGAATCCGGCACAGTAATAGAGTCAGGCGATTTTTTCTTTAGCGGCAATATGGTGTATCTCGATCATGGCCAGGGTTTAATCAGCCTGTATGCCCATATGCACAGCATTAAGGTAAAGCCCGGCGATAAAATCGAAAAAGGCCAGATCATCGGTACTGTCGGTGAAACCGGCCGGGTGACGGGTCCGCATCTTCATCTCGCTATTATTGCCAATCAAACGCTGGTCGACCCGCTACAATTTTTACCTCAGCTTGAGGAAAAAGCAGCAGAATATTTTAAATCTGAATAATATATCCATATAATTAGCAAAAAAAGACTTAAAGCGCTTGCTTAATGCGTCAATTTATTGATAATTGGGCCGCATTATTATATGTTGAGAAGCTTAATGGCAAAAGAAGAAGCATTACAGATGGACGGCACGGTTTTAGAAACTCTGCCTAATACCATGTTCCGCGTAGAACTTGAAAATGGTCATGTTGTAACGGCTCATATTTCAGGCCGTATGCGTAAGCACTATATTCGTATTATGACCGGCGACAAGGTGACGATTGAAATGACACCTTACGATCTTGAAAAAGGCCGGATTGTATATCGCGAAAAATAGATTGATATAAAATTTCCATGAAAAAGGCCGTGTAGTTATTACACGGCCTTTTTTATCTCTACCCGGCAACCGTCTCCTTAACCTGCACTTCAATCTGCAGATCATCGGTTTCCTTATTCAACGTCACCTTCACCTCGCCACCTTTTGACAGGCTACCGAATAATAACTCATCCGCCAGCACACGCTTCAGGTGCTCCTGAATAACTCTGGCCATAGGACGAGCCCCCATATGCGGATCATAACCTTTCACCGCCAGCCAGTTACGCGCATTATTATCGACGTGCATGTTAACTTTCTTCTCTTCGAGCTGATGCTCAAGCTGAATAATAAACTTATCAACCACATTGCTGATAGTTCGCTCATCCAGCGCTTTAAACTGGATAATGCCATCGAGACGATTGCGGAACTCAGGCGTAAACATGCGCTTCAGCTCTTCCATACCATCGGTGGCATTGTTCTGTTCGGTAAAGCCCATGGAGCGACGACTCATCATTTGCGCACCGGCATTGGTGGTCATAATTAAAATGACATTACGAAAATCAGTTTTGCGGCCATTGGTATCGGTTAAGGTACCGTGATCCATAACCTGTAATAACAGGTTAAACACATCAGGATGGGCTTTTTCAATTTCATCCATCAGTAATACCGCATGCGGGTGTTTATTAATGGAGTCGGTTAACAAACCTCCCTGATCGAACCCCACATAGCCCGGAGGTGCACCAATCAAACGTGACACCGTATGGCGTTCCATATACTCCGACATATCAAAACGAATCAGCTCAATACCCAGTACTTTGGATAATTGCTTGGTGACTTCTGTTTTACCCACACCGGTAGGGCCGGAAAACAAAAATGAACCCACTGGCTGATCCGGATTACCCAGACCCGAACGCGCCATTTTAATTGCATCCGACATGGTATCAATCGCTTCATCTTGCCCGAACACCACCAGCTTCAAATTACGTTTAAGCTTTTTCAACACCGTAGTATCTGAAGATGACACGGTTTTCGCTGGAATTCGGTCCCGTTTGGCGATGATATTTTCAATATCGGTTACATTGATATTTTTTGACTTACCGTCGGTGTTATTCATATTGCGAAACGCACCCGCTTCATCAATTACATCAATCGCCTTATCCGGCAAAAAACGGTCCATCATGTACCGACTGGATAACTCCACCGCCGATTTCAGTGCATTAAGACTGTATTTCACATTATGATGACTTTCATAATGAGGCTTTAGGCCGCGCAAGATGTCTATTGTGTCAGCGACACTCGGCTCATCTACGTCGATTTTCTGGAAACGTCGGGTTAACGCACGATCTTTTTCAAAAATCCCGCGAAATTCCTGATAGGTGGTTGAACCAATACATTTCAGCTCACCAGACGCCAGCATCGGTTTAATTAGATTAGACGCATCCATTACCCCTCCGGACGCAGAACCAGCTCCAATTATGGTGTGAATTTCATCAATAAATAAAATCGCCCCGGGGTCGTCTGCTAACTGCTTCAATACGCCTTTCAAGCGCTTTTCAAAGTCTCCACGGTATTTAGTGCCCGCGACCAGTGCACCTAAATCGAGCGAGTAAATGGTTGAGCCATGCAGGATTTCCGGCACTTCATCATCCACCACTTTTTTAGCCAGGCCTTCCGCAATCGCAGTTTTACCTACTCCGGCTTCTCCAACTAGTAACGGGTTGTTTTTACGCCGCCGGCATAAAATCTGCACCATCCGCTCAACCTCAGCACTGCGACCAATCAGCGGATCAATCTTGTTTTCCATGGCCTTCACATTGAGGTTTACCGCGTACTTATCTAAAGGCTGATTCTCTGTTTCTGCGGTATCGCCGACAGCCGGATCAATTTCGGGCTGATGCTCATCTTCTTCAGATATTTTAGAAATACCGTGGGAGACATAATTGACAATATCGAGACGATTAACATCCTGCTGATGCAATAAATAAATGGCCTGAGATTCCTGCTCACCATAAATCGCGACCAGCACATTGGCACCGGTCACTTCTTTTTTGCCGGATGACTGCACATGAAATACAGCACGTTGCAACACTCGTTGAAAACCCAGAGTCGGCTGCACTTCACCCACCTGATCTTCATGAAATACTGGTGTATTATCGTCAAGATACTGGGAAAGATCGCCTTTGAGGCGCGGTAAATCAGCACCGCAGGCTTTTAATACGGAATTGGCACTGCTGTTATCCAGTAAAGCCAATAACAAATGCTCTACCGTAATATATTCGTGCCGCTTATTTCGAGCTTCATTAAACGCAACGTTTAGTGATGCCTCTAGCTCCTTACTCAACATAACTTCGTCTCATCTTGTTATGAGTGGCGAGCCATCTAAATTGTGGCCCAGCCACTTTAATCAATTGATTAACCGATGCACTCGGCACAGATTAATAGCGTATTACATCGCGGTTTTGACACCGGCCGGTTTTATGCCTCTTCCATTGTGCACATCAACGGATGCTGATGCTGACGGGAATAGTCATTTACCTGTTCTACCTTGGTTTCTGCAATCTGGTAACTAAATTCACCGCAGACCGCTTCGCCTTTGGTGTGTACCTGCAACATAATCTGTGTTGCCTGTTCCTGATTCATCTTAAAGAACTTAGACAGGATCTGCACCACAAATTCCATCGGTGTGTAATCATCATTTAATAATACGACCTTGTACTTTTTGGGCGGTTTCAATTTTGGTTTGGCTTCCTGTACCGCCAGACCGTCTTCTGAGTCCCAGTCAGATTCATGATCACTCATGTCTTACTCTCATTGTAGTTCAAGCTTTTTAGGTTTTCCGAAATCAGCTTTATTTAAAACACGCATAATCAAAATTATCATGCACAATTCTTTTTAGGCATAAAAGCCTGAATCTGACATTTTACATGAAAAGCAAAACAATTAGACACACCATTTATAGACTCATTCGTCTGGCTAACAAATTATTATTGTGCAAAATTTGCTCAAACAGGTGATTTAAACCATCTACAAAAAAGGTTATAGTATAGCTATCTGGTATATTTATATGATTTTGACCTATGACGGTACACACGGTTCAAAATCAGACTATATTTAATTAAAGCACCCCATTTCCCTTACTACCGCAGGGCGCTTTGTAAATAACTCATAAATACTTTAATAAACTAACAATATGAATACCCGCTTTAAAGCAAACAAATGAAAAATACATCAATATCATGGAGCATCATATTAGGGCTGATTACACTCAGTCTGCATTTAACCATAAATGCAGATGAGTATGACCCTTCCGCTTCCGTGTTTCTTTTTCAAAAGCAAATGGCAAAACGGGGTAATGCAGAATCCCAATTTAAACTGGGACTTATGTATGAAACCGGCTCCGGTGTTAATACCAGCATAGCACTGGCCACCAGCTGGTATAAAAAAGCGGCGAAACAAAGCTATAAGCCGGCCAGTAATCGTTTAACTTATCTGGAAATAAAAAAAACCGGCTTTAAAGACAATCACGAAAAATGGCTGAAACAACTAAAAGCCGATGCCCGCTTTAATGAAGGTGAAGCCCTGTTCTTGCTGGGTCAAATGTATTCTGAGGGTACGGGTGTTAATAAGAGCCTGAGCCGTTCACTAAAATATCTTAGAAAAGCTGCCGGTGGAAACATCCCCGGCTCGGAAGCTGAAATCGCGCGCGTTGAAGAAGAATTATCATTACTTCAGGATCAGTATATCACCGAAGATAAAAACAAGATGGCTATTAGCGCTATTGCTGTCACAAAAATCGCACCACCCATTGTTAAACCCCCCGTCGTTAAACCAACCAGGGTTAAACCCGTCACTGTCAAAACAGCCGTTATTACTAAAAAAACCAGACCTGAAGTTGCAACCGTTAAAAAAATATCACCGAAACCAACTCCAGTAAAAACCAACTCCGCCAGAAACACCGTCGCCGTTAAAAAGCAACCTGCCAAAAAAATAGTTAAAAAAACCACCGCATCAAATAATATAAAAATGGCAAAAACAAGCAAAAAGAAAGCGGCTGTCATTAATAAACCACCGGCAATAATAATCGCTAAGGAAGAAGAGACTCACCCAATGGATACCATCTGTGGCGGACGCAACCGATTCAGTCGTGGCTGCCGCTAATCATTGAATTTTTATTTTTCGATAAATAGCCTTTAGCCTCCCATAAAACGATCATTTCTAATCAGCGCTATCTGTTCTATAATCATCTATTCAGATAATTATTTATCAGCATTTCAATCTACGCTAATTACACTATTCACAAAGGGCTTTAATCATGGCAGATAAATTCAGCTTAACCAATGAGTCAAGTGGTGACTCAGTAGACCTGAGTTTGATAATCGGCACAGATGGCCCTGCAGCACTCGATATAACAGCCCTGTACAAAGAAAAAGGCCTGTTGGCATTTGACCCGGGATTTGTTTCAACCGCCAGCTGTACCAGCTCAATTACCTTCATTGATGGTGAAAAAGGCATACTGCGATACCGTGGCTACCCGATAGAACAACTGGCAGCGAACAGTAATTTTCTGGAAGTTGCTTATTTATTACTCTATGGAGAACTCCCCACCACAGAACAGCTGGTTGAATTTGAAAGCGTCATTATGCACCACACAATGATTCGCGAAACCATGCGAACATTCTTTGATGGCTTTCATTACAATGCTCACCCAATGGCAATAATGATTGGTGTTACCGGCTCTATGTCTGCGTTTTATCACGACTCGCTGGACATCCATAACCCGCGTCACCGTGAAATATCGGCACACCGGATGATTGCAAAAATTCCTACGATTGCGGCGGCCTGCTATAAGCATAATGTTGGCGAACCCTTCATCTATCCACGTAATGATCTCGATTATTGCGGTAATTTTTTACATATGATGTTCGCGACTCCCTGTGAAGAATACACGCCGACTAAAACCGCTATCGAAGCGATGAACCTGCTGTTTATACTACACGCTGACCACGAACAAAATGCCAGCACCTCAACAGTTCGCCTGGCTGGTAGCTCTGGCGCTAATCCTTTTGCCTGTATTGCATCCGGCATTGCATCATTATGGGGGCCGGCACATGGTGGCGCCAATGAAGCAGTATTAAAAATGCTCGAGGAAATTGGCGACGTATCGAATATTGATAAATATATTGCGAAGGCTAAAGATAAAAAAGATCCATTTAGATTAATGGGTTTTGGGCATCGCGTTTACCGTAACTTTGATCCCCGCGCCACCCTCATTCGCGAGATGTGCCACCGCGTACTGGCGGAACTATCCGACATAGATAACCCATTACTGGAACTTGCCAGCAGACTGGAGGAAGTGGCCTTAAAAGACGAATACTTTATTGAAAGAAAACTCTATCCGAATGTTGATTATTACTCGGGCATTATTTATCGGGCATTAAATATTCCGGCAAATATGTTTACCGTGATGTTTGCTATTGCCCGAACCGTTGGCTGGGTTGCACACTGGAGTGAAATGATATCCGATCCGTCACAACGTATTGGACGCCCGCGGCAGATTTATGTGGGTGCAACAAAACGCGACTATGTATCTATAGATAAGCGCTAAATTTAACCTTGTGACTCCTAAAAGTCCGTATACGTTGAAGCAGACACTGTCGTTTAATTTACCCATAACTGCAGGTCTGCTTTAACCCCTGAAACAAATTCAAACCTTATCAACAACCGCTTTCATATAAGCATAAGGAATCAGCTTAGGCACACCTTCTTTGTTCATTCTAATCTGAATCGATTTACATAATGCCCAATATGTTGACCAGTAATCACTGGTTTTCACCCATGGACGTACAATAAATTCCAGATGGGTTTCATGCTGTTTATTCAATGCAATCGTTGGTGATGGATCCGTCAAAACAGCGTCTAACTTATTAACTTCTTCGGTAAATATCTGTACTAACGGCTCTATATCTGCTTCTAAGCTAACCTTAAATACCAGATCAACCCGCCGTGTAGACTCACTGGTAATATTTCGAATTAAATTACCCCATATATTATTATTGGGTATTACCAGCCGCTCATTATTAAACGAAAGCATGGTAGTCGATACCATACTCATCTCTTTAACTGTGCCTTTAATTTTGGCAATTTCAACCACATCTCCCACATCATACGGCCGATAAATTAAAATCATTAGACCAGATGCAAAATTAGACAACACCCCCTGCAATGCAAAACCCACTACAAAACCCAGCACACCTAAACCGGCTAATAACGGTGCAAGCTCAACACCGGTTTGTGACAAGGCAATCAGCACACCAATAAACATCACAAAGCGGCGAATGCTGACAACAAAAAAATCTCGCAATAATTTTGAAATTTTTATTTTTGAAGAATCTAATGCACGACCAAAAACACGCCCGGTCAGTCCTGAAATCAATTTAAACATAAATAAAATCAGAACAATAATAATCGCACTAACAATAAAGCTTGATGCATTCAGCATAAGCCACTTTTCAAACTCGCTCTGCCACTGAGAGAACAACCCTACAATCACATCTTTATTAAAGATCTGTTGATTGATTGTGCCCGATGCAGTAATTAACAGCTGACTTAATTTAACCGTATCTAAACCATGTTTCTGCATTAAAGTAATCAGCAATGACAGCCCGTCAATAATTCCGTCACGTTTTTCGTTTAAAGCATTAAGCCCTATCTCCAGATCTTTTTTACCTTCTTCATTAGAGTTAGATATTTCATTTTTTTTGTTTTCAATCTGCTGAGAAACCAGCTTCAGTCTTGATGATGATTCCGTTGCCATCTCCTGCAATACATCAGAAAAAACTCGTACATCATGACCATTATCGATATTTAACAGCTGTTTGGCTTCAATTACATTTTGATACGAAAGCAAAATACCGGAAATAATACTTCTTCCTTTGTTCAGCTTTTGTTCAAAAACAAAGCGCTTGGTAATGTCGATCGTCGCTGATTTTTTATTTAGCTCTGCCAGATTTAAAACGACAAATTCATAAATTTTATTGAGCTGTTTATTACGCTTATTCAAATGACGATGCAAAGAAGTTACATACTCACTCACGTCCTGCGACTTCTCCCTAACTCTTTCAAGCAAACTAACAGCAGCATCAATTTCATTTGATATTTCTTTATCAAGCCCAAGCAGCTGTACGCCTAACAGCGACCTTTCATCGCCCTTTGCCGGGGCCATCTCCTCAAATTTAGTTTTGATATTTAATTCAAGTGTTTCTATATTAAGAATCAGCTGATGCATAACTTCGTCATCAGAAAGCACTTTTTCAGATATTTTCTGCTCTGAAGTAGAAGCAGTATCTTCTTGCTGTTCAGCTAAAACACTCTGGGGGAAAAATAAAAACAGGCCACAAATTATTACAAAAACTTTAATCAACTTCATTTAGACAGGCTTTTAAGTTCATTACAGTCACCGTCACAGTAACTGGTTACTTCAGGACTTGCACAGGCCGCACAGGAGTTCGAAAAAGTTTTATAATTACCGTCATCCTCAAATCCGCACACAGGACGATGCTCACGGGTACATACCTGCGGCTTCGGACTAACACACTGAATTAATTCAGCTTCAGAATTTTTTTCTTGCGGCGTAGAGGCACATGACACCAACAACGGTGACAACAGCAAAACCACATAGACCAAATTGATTTTCTTAATAAATTTAAACATTACTTTTTAATTAACTCCTGTCGAAAATTCTAAAATTGCCGGTTTGATATCAGTATTCAATTTTTTGCTCACCAGTGTCATTAGGCGGCTTTCCGCATCATTGTGCTGCAATGCAGATACTTTCAGCTGCCACTGCTTACGTCCGCGAATTTTACCACTCGCACTCACCATTTTTACGCTCAATTTTCCACGCAACCAGTACCAACCCTGCCGAAAACCCAGATCCTGCACATCCAGACTAGCAACCAGCGTGTATTGCGCTGAACCATTCACTGCCGGAAAACCAGCATTACCCATTGCTGACTTTAACGACTGATTTAACTTACCAATGGGATCGTTATCAACTGCAGTTGCAATCTTTAATGATTGTAATTTACTTTCAAGCTGGCCGGAAAGGTCTGCCAGATTCCATTGGGCCGGTGAGCCTTTACCACGGGTATCAATAACCTTCAGTGTCTTTTGTAATGCCTTACGCTCGTGCTGTAAAGTCACCGCTGCATCCAGAGCAGACATGGATAACAGTACATCCGACTGCGACCGACTACGATCCAGTTCAACCTGCGTTTCACTATCAATACGCCGCATTTCACTTTTAATATTATTACCAGCCTGCGTACGATCTAATACAGCCAGTGCATAGTGTGTAAATACAGTAGTATCTTTCCAGGTCTCGGCGATACGCGCACCATTAATTATTTTATCACTACTCACCTGTACCTGTTGTACAAGATGCGTATTTTTAGTATAGCTTTCTGCACCATCTTTAATTGAAACGCGGGTATCAGATTTAGTCGTTGTTAAGTCTTTTATGTGTGCTTCAAAAATTTTGCTTAAATTCCCCAGCGCTCGGTTTTTAGCTAACTCCGCATTTGATGCAGACCCGGTTGCTGTCATATATTGACTATTCGGGTAAAAGCCAGCATCACCTTCAACCCAGTCGGGTTTAGATTCTGCCACTACCGCAGCAGAAATAAAAAACAGACCTGTAAACAGGCCCATAATAATTTTATTTGTATAGTTCATTGTTAACAATTCCATTAAACAATATTTATGACAAACTCATCGAAAAATTTCCCGAGGAGCCCGCCAATTTAAATCACTAAGATTTTTTTTCTTCTTTGATGGTTGAAGCCTGTCCACCAATCGGGTGCAAATGAGATGCCGGTCCTTCTGGAGCGGTCCAACGTTTCGATACCACAGATTTAGCACCCGCTTTAATTTTTACAGAACGATTAATCGTATCAACAATGACACCGGTAGGTCCAATGACTTCAATTTTTACGTCATGCTGGCCTTCCGGTAGAAAAACCCGTGCCAGCTCAAACTCCTGCGGTAAGGTATTCCAGCAACGAGTATCTGCAATTTCAGTGCCGTGGTTAATCGCCATCAATGCTAACTGACCTAACATTCCGCCCTGTTTTCCTGCTTCTTTTTCAGCCTTTTTCTTAACCACTGCACGGGATATTGCGCGGGTAGTAATGATAGGCATATCTTCGGCAAGTGATGCACGTGCCAAACCATCAATATTCGATACGATTTCTAATGGGTAGTATTTATTATCAACATTTAAGCGCACCCTGTTTAGCACAACAGGTGGATCAGGGTAATCCGGAACTGCAACTTTAATATTTAAAGCTAAAGCCGGTGAGTAAGTTTGAAAAACTTTTTCATCACGCTGCGGAGCTATGCCATTACCGAATACAACAATTAGTTCACCCATGCCTTGTGTTTTGGGTACTTTATACTTACTTAACCCAAACTGTTTTTTATAATCTTTATACTCACCCCAAAGTCTCATTTTAGCCAGCATTCTTAAAAGATCATGTTTCAATGTCAATGGCACACTTAAGCCATGCTTTTCTTTGGTGTTCATATAGGCATCAACAGCTTTTCTATAAGAAACGGTTGCGGTGTCATCTTCACCCAGCAACTCAAACATAATGCCGGAGAAATAACGCATGAATGGAGTTTCATCTTTAGGCTCACCCCATTCGTCCATTTTAACCTGCGATTGCAATAACTCTACGCGAGCGGCATCAAGGTCACCAAGTGACAAATAATTAGATGCCATATATAAATGAATAATGACCTGTTCAAACTTATCACCTTGAAAACTAATACTTTCATCATTTATTAAAATCGCACTAGCCTGTTCACTGACAGATGTTGTATAGAGTTCAGATATTTTTTCTTTTGCTAGTTGAAAGGCATCGTTACTGCCCTTGTAGTCTTTGTTTAAACGTCGCAACAAACCGACATTCATATTTTCCATTACACCTTCCACTTCATCAGACAGGTGTTTTTCAGCTTCAATTAATGCCAAATCATTACGATTTAACTCCATCATTTCACGCATGCCAGCAGTTTTATCAGCTGATGTTGCACAACCCTGCAATATTAAAAGAGCAAGTGCTGCCAGCACTGTGCCTAATCGAGCGAGTAGACGAGTACTCATAGTGATATCCTCATAAAAACTTATCATTTTGGATTTTATAAAAACACTAGAGCATCCCTGCTCATTTATTATTATGTCATCCATGCTTTTGTACTTAATATTGTTGTGCTAACTATTTATTATAGTTTCCAGCCACTTTTTTCGATTGTTTTCTTGATTTTCTTCTGCCCTACCCAGACCTTACGATTGCTTTCCAGATCAATTAAAGTCAGGTCTATCTGATAGAAGCGCGCCTGAGAACCGCCTGCCGCATCAACGATTGTATTGATTGTGCCTTTGAGCATAAAGTCGGCACCGGCTTCATTACCCATCGCTTTACGGGTTGACTCACTGGCATTTAAATCCTGATCACGACGTTCGGAACGAATCTCTTCACGTTCAGAGGCAGAAGCAACAAACTCAACTTCGCCTGAATTAATTAAATCTTTTTCAAGATCATTAATAAAAGTACGTGTGTTTATATGCTCATGACTGAGATTACGAACCGTACCAACAATAACTGTCGGTGTTTTGCCCTTGGCACGGTTAAATTTGGATAACCAGCGACGCGATAAAACATCATCTATCATTTCACGTGAGACCAGTCGTGAATCGGTATCATTCCATTTACCGCTTAAATCCGTAACTGCATCTGATTCAACACGCGTAACCTGTTTAGAATTGCAACCCGCTGTAAACGCCATTACCGCACTTAGTGCAACTACCGGCATAATCTGTCCCAGCTTTAATAATTTCATATTTTGTTCTCCATTTTTATATGTGATTTCTAATTTCACCTGCGCTTAAAAACACCTGTGTACTGCGGGCTAAATTACATTAGCTAATGCCTTTAAAATTACCGATATTTATCATAGTTATAGCCAGTAATAAGAATAATAATTTTTATATAACACGTAGCAGATCAATAAGTTGCCGGCTTAGGCACCTGCGAAGGCAATAAACCAGCATTTTAAGTGTGCTATTTATACCACTATTTATACCTAAAAACAGTCTTTTAAGCGTAATATTTATGTTATCTTGCCCGCCATGAAAACAGTTGACACAATTTTACACGCCCGCTGGGTATTGCCGGTAACCGAATTGGACCCCGTACTACACAATCATAGTATTGTGATCGATGACGGACGCATCACTGACATTCTGCCCAGCGAAAACTGCGCTCAACAATACACCACCAGCATCGAAAAAAACTACCCCCAGCACCTGCTAATGCCGGGCCTGATAAATGCCCACACCCACAGCCCGATGAGCTTACTGCGTGGTATCGCCAATGACCTGCCACTGGAAGACTGGCTGCACAATCACATCTGGCCAGCAGAAGCCAAATGGGTGAGTGATGAATTTGTACACGATGGCACTCAACTGGCCATTGCCGAAATGCTGCGCTCCGGCACCACCTGTTTTAATGACATGTATTTTTTTCCCGAAGTCACCGCACGCCTGGCACGGGATATCGGCATCCGCGCCTGCATTGGTTTAATTACCATCGACTTCGCCAGTGCCTGGGCCAGCAATGCCAATGAATATATTGATAAGGGCCTGGAACTACGCGACCACTTTCGCAGCGACAGTCTAATCCACACACCATTTGCACCCCATGCACCTTTCAGTGTTTGCGATGAAGCCCTGCAACGCATTCGTATGCTGGCAGATGAAATGGATTTACCCATTCACATTCACCTGCACGAAACCACCGAAGAAATTGAGCAATCAATCAAACAATACGGTAAGCGTCCCTTAGAAAGATTAAACGACCTTGGACTGGTTTCGCCCAATTTAATGGCCGTGCATTTGACTCAGGTCACTGATGATGAAATCACTTTACTGGCAGAATCCGGTAGTCATGTGGTGCATTGCCCCGAATCCAACTTAAAGCTCGCCAGTGGTTTCTGCCCGGTGAGTGAACTGATGAATGCCGGTATTAATGTGGCCCTTGGCACCGACAGCTGCGCCAGTAATAATGACCTGAATATGTTAGGTGAAATGCACAGTGCCAGCTTATTGGCCAAAGGCGTTAGCCGGAATGCCCGCGCACTGAGTGCCATGCAAACCGTTCGCATGGCAACCATTAATGGCGCTAAAGCCCTCGGGCTGGACCAGGTAACCGGTAGTTTAGAGAGCGGGAAATACGCAGATATCATCGCCATAGATTATTCCAGCCTGGAAATGCAGCCGGTGTACGACCCGGTGGCCAATTTAATTTACAACAGCAGCCGCGAACAGGTCAGCGATGTATGGGTTGCAGGTAAACACTTACTAAAAGACCGTCAGCTCACCACATTGAATGAACAGGAAATAATACAAAAAACTCAGCAGTGGAATGATAAGATAGCGAGCACCGATTAATATTAAATTGAATAGAACAAGCACCGCTAAAAACGCAAATGCACGCGAAACAGTTTATAACTGCATCACTGTCATGTCCGAGTAATTCTGGCGAAAATAACGGTAACTCTGGATATGGCAAAGCCACTGGATTGCCGATAGAGCACCTGAGTTAGTCTTTTGCTTACAAAAAAACCATACCATTAGAAATTTAAAGACTGTTATAAAGATGAACACACTAAACGTAGACCCCGCTGAAATCGCCAAATTCGAACTACTCGCCAGCCGCTGGTGGGATAAACAGGGTGAATTCAAACCCCTTCATGAAATTAACCCGCTGCGCCTGCATTTCATTGATGAACGAGTTCAACTCAATGGCAAACGAGTTTTAGATGTTGGCTGTGGCGGTGGTATTTTATCGGAAAGCATGGCTCAGCTGGGAGCCGATGTAACCGCCATCGATATGGGAAAAGCGCCATTATCAGTGGCTAAATTGCATGCCATGGAAACCGAAGTTGAGGTTAACTATCAGCAAATCACCGTTGAAGAACTAGCCGAGCAGCAGCCCCACTCATTTGATGCGGTAAGTTGCATGGAAATGCTCGAGCATGTACCCGACCCCAGTTCTGTAATTAAAGCCTGTCAGCAACT
>VAPM010383116.1_pt1 | contig 18353 bp, 11 predicted proteins | sample 3395091 | NCBI WGS metagenome assembly VAPM01 (sample SAMN08290445, study PRJNA428436) | hydrothermal vent metagenome | isolation source: Deep-sea hydrothermal vent chimney 3 | place: Pacific Ocean: Juan De Fuca Ridge | reverse complement strand
CCTAAGAAGAGGTGAGATTTGAAGTGTAAAATTAAAAGGAATATCTAGATATTTTAATAATTTTACCCAAAAAGATTGCCTTTTCTTTGGGTTTCCAAAAGTATTTGATGAATTTTTTCCAATTACTCACTCCTATTTTAATTTTTTTAATGGTGTTCGTGAACCTCCTTTGTCGGTTTCTTGCCATATTTTTTCAAACTAACCGCCTGCCCGCCGAAGGCTGGTTAGTACTTCAAAAAGATACCTACGAATTGAATAAAATTCATTCAAACTGTAAACAAATATTAGGTCAAACTCAGGTTTAAAGATAATAAAAAGAAGTAGATATGAAACATTTAAAGATCTAAATTAAAAGTTTTTTTCAATTTAGCCAATGCCTTATTTTTTTCTAGTAATTTATTATATTTTTCTTGTGGAGTATAAGCAAACTTTTTTTCATTTTCTTCATTTATTTTGATATCAAAATCAATACTATAATTATTCAATTTTTCACGAAAATGCTTGAGTAGTTTTGGTCTAATTTTTAGTAACTCGGCTTTCATCATACTATTTGGGAAGGTCAATTCAATAGTATGGTTATTTACTTTAGGAATATCAGTATTCATTATAGATGCTGATATTTTTTTGCCGTTTTTATTTAATCTTTCAATATAATCATTCCAAAGTTCTATAAACTGAGATTCGGTAAAAGGATCTTTAGGTTTATTTTCATTATCAGATTCTAGATCAATATCAACACTTTTACTTTCCTTTTTCTTGTGAATACTTTTTAATGATAGTGCAGAAGAACGTCTTCTTTCAGTTTTTAGTGTTGGTTTTTCAAGGTCATCTTTTATGGTTTTGCTCTCTGTTTCTTTTTTAACTTCAGTGGTTTTATATGAATTCTCATTTGGTTCAGCAACTGCACCAATTACATCTTCTTTAGTTACAGAACCTTTACTAACTACCGATAAGTTAGGAGCAACACTAATAAAATTATAAGAAGGAATTATAAAGGGTTCAGACTTTTTTTTTTCTCCTGATCCTGAATTACTCGGGGCGGAGTCAAAAGTGATAGATGCCAATTGCATCAAAGCTAATTCAACTAATAAGCGTTGATTTTTACTAGTTTTATATTTTAAGTCGCAGTCATTTGCCAGTTCAATGGCTTGTAATAAAAATGTAAGACTACAACTCTCAGCTTGTTTTAAGTATTGTTTTTTTGTATTATCGCCTACTTCTAGTAATTCGATTGTAGCTTTGTCTTTTGCTACCAATAGATCTCTAAAATGAGAAGCCAAACCGGCAATAAAATGATGACCGTCAAACCCTTTTGCTAAAATCTCATTATAAGATATCAATAGTTGCGGAATATCATTTTCAAGAATTAAATCAGTAGTTTTAAAATAGGAATCGTAATCTAACACATTCAAATTTTCTGCTACTGCTTGTCTGGTTAAATTATCACCCGAAAAACTGACAACTCTATCAAAAATTGAAAGTGCATCACGTAATGCACCATCTGCTTTCTGAGCAATAATATGTAATGCATCATCATCTGCATTGATGTTTTCTTGTACAGCTATTTTTTTTAAGTAATCCTTAATATCGAGTACTCCAATACGTTTAAAATCAAAAATTTGACAACGAGACAAGATAGTAGGAATTATCTTGTGCTTTTCTGTAGTTGCCAATATAAAAATAGCATGAGCCGGTGGTTCTTCCAGCGTCTTTAAAAAAGCATTAAAGGCAGCTTGTGAAAGCATGTGTACCTCATCAATAATATATACTTTGTAATTACCGGTTTGAGGCGGAATTCTAACTTGGTCTGTTAAATTACGAATATCATCAACCGAATTGTTTGAAGCGGCATCAAGCTCAAAAATATTAAAAGCAAAATCTTCATCAGGACTGGCCTCTTGTCCGTCTAGATTAATTTGTTTTGCTAATATTCTGGCACAGGTAGTCTTACCAACACCTCTAGGACCTGTAAATAATAAAGCTTGCGCTAAATGGTTATTTTTTATAGCATTTTCTAAGGTGTTGGTAATGGCTTGTTGCCCTACAACATCTTCAAAGATTTGTGGTCTGTATTTACGAGCAGATACTATAAAATGTTCCATTAATTATAATAAGTTGAGATATTACAAATATATATAGTGTTTATAAGAAAACAGATAAATTTTATAAATTTTCTTATTTTGGAAGAGATTTTTATTTTCTTTATATGAGTTGATGCCTTAGTATCAGAGGATTAGAAAAAAATAAAAATATCGCCAAAAGAAATAATTTTAATTTTGTAGTATTTCCCTATTGACACTAAGCAATTAACAGTAGATTTTATCGTACAAACCTTGATATTTTTTTTGAATTTCTGTTCTTTTTGGTTTAAAGGTTGGGGTTAATAGATTATTATCTACGGTCCAAATATCCGGAGTCAATTCAAAACGTTTGATTTGTTCCCATTTTGCAAATTTAGTATTACAAAGAGTTACTTCTTCTTGAATTCTATCAAGAACTTGTTTGTTACTTATTAGATTGTCATTTGATTCAAAAGAAAGGTCATTCTCTTTTGCCCAAGTGTTAACATAATCAAAATTAGGCTGTACAATTGCTGCAGGCATTTTTTCACCTTCACCAACAACCATTACTTGCTCAATAAAGAGAGATTGTTTTAATTGATTTTCAAGTAGAGCAGGTGATACATATTTACCACCCGAAGTTTTAAATATTTCTTTTTTACGTCCAGTTATCTTTAAAAATCCGTCCTTATCAATCTCACCTTTATCTCCTGTATGGAAATAATCTCCAGTCATTACTTCTGCAGTTTTTTCCGGATCTTTGTAGTAACCTTGCATTACATTTGGACCTTTTATCAATATTTCACCATCCTCGGCAATTTTAACCTCTACATCATCAATAGGTTTTCCAACAGTACCAATTTTAAAGCCATAATTATCAATTTTTCCAACTGATACTACAGGTGATGTCTCTGTTAATCCATAACCTTCTAAAACAATCATGTCAGCTGCAGAAAAAACTTTAGACAACCTAGTTTGCAAAGCTGCACTACCCGAAACCATAGAATTTAAATTTCCACCGAGTGCTTCTTTCCATTTATTAAAAATTAACTTTCTAGCGACTGCCAACTTTTTTTCATACCACCAACCATTTTGCTCATAAGGCTCATATTTATTGCCAATTTTAACCGCCCAAAAGAAAAGTAATTTTTTAATACCTGTTAACTTATTTCCTTTAGCAATAATACCGTCGTATATTTTTTCTAATAACCGCGGTACTACAGTCATAAAATTAGGATGTATTTCATTTAAATTTTGTCCTATTTTATCAATAGCCTCGGCATAATAAATTGAAGTTCCTGTATATTGATATAAGTAAATTATCATTCGTTCAAAAACATGACAGATAGGTAAAAAACTGAGTATTTTTTCACCTCTAACTAAAGGTAGTCTATCCTTACAAGCTAAAACATTACTTACAATATTGTTATGTGATATCATCACGCCTTTAGGTAATCCTGTAGTGCCTGAAGTGTAAATAAGTGTTGCTAAATCATTAGGTTTTACCTCTTTTTTTAGTGCTTCAACCTCATCTTGATTCCCGGTGTCTTTCCCTAAATCTAAAATCTCTTGCCAATTTTTGCCATTTTCAATTTCTTCAAAACAATAAATTTCTTTTAGTGAAGGTACTTTAGCAGAAGCTTCTTTCGCTTTTTTATATAATGCCGCATCAGAAACAAAACAATATTTTGACTCTGAATGATTCAATACATAGGCATAATCATCAGCAGTAATTGTTGGATATATAGGAACATTTTGTGCACCTATCTGTAATACACCAACATCCATTATATTCCATTCGGTTCTGTTAGATGAAGATATTACAGCAATTTTATCGTTAGGTTTGACGCCTAGCCTTAATAGAGCTCTACTAATTGTATTAGCTTTATCAATATATTCTTGAGTTGAGGTTTTAATCCATTCTCCATTCTTTTTTGTTACAAGAGCATCTTGAACATTTCCGTTTTCTAATTGATAATAAGGGAAATCAAAGAGGCGTTTTATTTCGATTGGCATATGTAGTTAGTTTTGAGGAAGTGCAAAATATAAAAATTATAAGGATTATGCAAATGAGAAAGTTAAGCAAATAAATTTGTTAAAAAGGTAGTATTGGTACTCGAATCTATTCTTTATCTTTGCTTGCTTAAATAAAAGAAGTTATAGCTATGAAGATTTCATACAATTGGTTAAAACAATTTTTAGAGATAGATTTAGAAGCTGAAAAAGTTGGTGAGATATTAACTGATTTAGGTTTAGAGGTAGAAGGGATTGAAACTATAGAATCTGTTAAGGGAAGCCTAAAAGGTATTATTGTAGGAGAAGTTTTAACTTGTGTAAAACATCCAAATGCTGATCGGTTAAAAGTTACTACTGTTGATTTGGGGAATGGAGAACCTATTCAGATTGTATGTGGTGCGCCTAATGTTGCAGTTGGTCAAAAAGTACCTGTAGCAACTATAGGAACCATATTGTATGATGCTGAAGGAAATGATTTTAAAATTAAAAAAGGAAAAATTAGAGGTGAAGTAAGCAACGGAATGATCTGTGCCGAAGATGAATTGGGCTTAGGGAATAATGGTCATGATGGAATTCTGGTGCTGGATGATGAAATTGAAGCAGGAGAAAAAGCTTCATCCATTTTTAATATTACTACCGATCAAGTTTTTGAAATAGGATTGACACCTAATAGATCTGATGCTATGAGTCACTTTGGTGTTGCTCGTGATTTGAGAGCCGGGTTATTTCAACATGATATAGATTTACAACTATTCAGACCTTCTATTAGTGATTTTCATGTAAAAGAACGAACGCTAATAATTGATGTTGATGTTGAAGATATAGAACAGGTTCCTCGTTATGCAGGTATAACTATTAGTGATATAGATGTAAAAGATTCGCCCAAATGGTTACAGGATAAATTAAAGGCAATAGGTGTCACTCCAATTAATAATATAGTTGATATCACTAATTATGTATTACATGAATTAGGGCAACCTTTACACGCTTTTAATGCAGATAATATTAAAGGAAATAAAATTCTTGTTAAGAATTTACCAACCGATACTAAATTTGTAACTCTAGATGGTGTGGAAAGAAAATTGCATGAAGAGGATATTATGATTTGTGATGGTGATTCAAACCCTATGTGTATTGCTGGTGTTTATGGCGGAATAAATTCGGGTGTAACAGAACATACTACTTCAATATTTTTAGAAAGCGCATATTTTAATCCGATTGCTATTCGCAAAACAGCTAAAAGATTTGGTTTAAATACCGATGCTTCCTTTAGATTTGAAAGAGGTGTTGATCCCGATATGACTGAATATGCTTTAAAAAGAGCAGCATTGTTAATTGAAGAAATTGCCGGAGGTAAGATAACTTCTAATATAGTTGATATTTATCCTAAAAAAATAGAAGATCATCAGGTCAATTTATTTTATGAAAATGCATTTAGATTGATAGGTGAAGAGATATCTATTGATACAATTAAGAATATCATAGTATCATTAGATATTAAAATTAACAACCAAACTGAAATGGGTCTGGGCTTGATTATACCTGCCTATAGAGTTGATGTTACCAGAGAAGTTGATGTTATTGAAGAAATTTTAAGAGTATATGGGTATAATAATATTGACACTTCGCAAAAATTAAATACCTCTATATCTTATTCTGATAAATTGAGTGCTGATAAATTGCAAAACTTAGTTTCTAATCAATTGGTTGCTCAAGGATTTTATGAGATGATGGCAAATTCATTGACCACACCTAAGTATGCAACGTTCTCAGATAGATTAAATGAAGCTCATAATGTAGAGATGTTGAATCCGTTAAGTGCAGATCTATCAGTATTGAGGCAATCAATGTTATTTAGTGGTTTAGAAGCTATTGCTTATAATATCAATAGAAAAAATACAGGATTGAAGTTGTTTGAATTCGGAAAGACCTATCATAAATATGAAAGTGGATATGATGAGCAAAAGCATGTTGCTTTGATAGTATCTGGTAATAGAACGGATGACAGTTGGTTAAATACACATAAAAGGTCTGATTTCTTTTACCTTAACGGAATAGTAAGAAGTGTTTTAGAAAGATTAGGATTAAATGCTGTAAGACCGAAACCTACCAAAAACGATATCTTTTCTGAAGGCGTTTCATTACAATTAGGAAAAAAGGCTGTTGTTGAATTTGGTGTTGTAAGATCATCAATATTAAAGAAATTCGGGATTAAACAAGAAGTATTGTACGCCGATTTTAACTGGGATACAATACTTGAAGTAGTTTCACATAAATCAATTAAAGTTAGTGACTTGTCAAAATTCCCATCTGTAAAAAGAGATTTAGCATTATTACTAGATAATAATATTTCTTTTGATGAGCTATATAAGTTGGCATTTCAAACGGAAAAGGATCTATTACAGTCTGTTGATCTATTTGATGTTTATGAAGGTGATAAATTGCCGGAAAACAAAAAATCGTATGCGGTTAGTTTTGTGTTGCAAGACGAAACAAAAACATTGAATGATAAACAAATAGATAAGATAATGCAGAAACTGCAACACACTTTCGAGACTAATTTAAAAGCGGAGTTGAGATAGACGAATGTTGTTCCTGCAAAAGCAGGAATCCAGAAAGAATAGATAGAGAATCAAAAAACTTTAAAGATTAATAAAATCTCAAATAACAAGTACCAAAACCCAATTTATAGATATAAAAAGTTTGCACTAGTTAATTATCATCTTTAATTTTGAATATTGATATTTAATTATTGGATATTATTTGGAATTTGGCTTTTGTAATTTGCTATTTCAGTAATTATTGGTCTTAATTATATTCAGTATTGAGTTCAAATAGTCATGTATAAAACAGTTATCAGAAAAATACTTTTTTTATTCGATGCAGAAAAAGTGCATCACTTTACTTTTTCTTTTTTAAAAATAGCTTTTAAAGTTCCGTTTATTTCTTCCATAGTAAAAAACAACCATAAGGTTAAAGATAAAAAACTAGAACGAAATTTATTTGGACTAACCTTTAAAAACCCTGTTGGTTTAGCTGCCGGATTTGACAAAAATGCAATACTATTTAATGAGTTATCAAATTTCGGATTTGGTTTTATCGAAATAGGAACAGTGACACCAAAACCACAAGATGGAAATCCTAAAAAACGATTATTTCGGCTAAAAAAAGATAAAGCCATAGTCAATAGAATGGGTTTTAATAATAAAGGTGTTGACGACGCTGTAAAACGATTAAAACACAGAAGAACTGACATTATTATTGGTGGAAATATTGGTAAAAATAAAATTACACCTAATGAAAATGCTATTGATGATTATGTAATTTGTTTTAATGAGATGTTTGATGTAGTTGATTATTTTGTGGTGAATGTAAGTTCACCAAATACGCCTAATTTAAGAGATCTACAAGAAAAAGAACCGTTGACCAATCTACTGAATAGATTACAAAAAGAGAATGATTTACAACAAAAAAGGAAACCTATTTTACTAAAAATTGCACCAGATCTTACTGATAGCCAATTGTTAGATATTATAGACATTGTGAAAATCACAAAAATTGATGGCGTTATAGCTACCAATACAACTATTTCAAGAGAAGGTTTACAGTCTGAGAATAAGAAAGAAACTGGAGGTTTAAGTGGTAAACCTTTAACTATCCGATCAACAGAGGTTATTCGTTTTCTGGCAGAAAAATCAAATAAGGCATTTCCCATTATTGGAGTAGGAGGTATTCATTCTGCTGAAGATGCATTAGAAAAAATAAAAGCCGGTGCAGACTTAATACAGATCTACACAGGCTTTATTTATGAAGGACCTCAATTGATCAAACAAATAAATAAGGAACTTCTGAGTTAGTTGTGTTCTAATAAATATTTCGAAAAACCTTTTCCGTTAATATCCGTATATTTTAAATTTTGTAATAAATTGATTTTTAAATCTACTAGGTCTTAATAATATCTTCAATTTAATTTTTACTGTCTATTAAATAGCTGGAAAGTCCTTTTCCGTTAATATCAGTATATTTTGAATTAATATCATAAGCTACTGACATTCCTGAAATATTAAAATCGCCTCTTACTTTAGTGTATTTAAAGTTTAAGTCTTCTTCAAAACGAGCATTTTTAAAAGAAACACCTTTTTTGAATTTGGTATATTTAAATGTTGCAGATTCTTCAAAAACTGTATTGGCAAAACTAACTCTATTGTCAAATTCAGTATACTTGAAGGTGGTGTCTTCTTCAAATTTTGAGCCACTAAAATCTGCGTTGCCTTCAAAATCAGAATACTTAAACATGGCATTTCTTTTAAATTGGCAATTTTTGAATCGTACATCATTTTCAAAATCAGCAATAAAAGTATAGCCACTATCTTCATCATGAATATATGCTAAAACATCATCTTCAAAAACACAATTAACAAATAGAATTTTACTTTCTACAGTTTCTTCAATAGTATTACTGCCACCATTATTATACCATCTATGCTTTTTTGGTAGATCAGGTAATTTATCATCCATAAAGGTCATATCTAAAATACCGGTAATGGTTGCATTTTCATAAGATATAGTTTTTCCTTTTTTGATATCTTTTAAGATATCACTAGCTTTAATAGTTTGCTGTGCTATTATACTCGAAGTTAGAAATAGAACTAAAAGGAATGATAATAGTCGAATTGAATTGTTAAATGATTGAATTTTCATAAGAATATAGTTTAAATTTATTTTAGTAGTACCTTTCTTTAATAGACACATAAAATTTATTATTGTTACAGTTAAGGGTACCTCTATTAATTCTTTTTATTAATTGAATTTTGATGATTCTTAAAAAGTTAAAACAAAACTTGTTTCAGTATTTGGAATTGAATACACTTCAATTGTACCTCCATGCAAGCGCAAAATTTGTTTAGATAAACTTAATCCTATACCGGTTCCTGTATTTTTTGTGGTGAAAAAGGGTACAAAAATTTCTTCTATCAATTCAGGAGGTATTCCTGAACCATTGTCAGATACTTTGATGAATTTTTTCTTTGAACTATTTATTCCAGCAGAGAAACTGATGATACCTTCTTTACTTTTTCCTAAAGATTGTAATGCATTTTTACTCAAATTTACCAATACTTGATTAATCTGTTTTTTATCTATAAACAGTTCTAAATTTTCAGGTAGCACCTTTACATTGATTTTTATTTTATTATTCTCTTGTTTCATCAATACAATTACTTTGTCTATCAATGTCTTTGCAAGAATAATTTCCTTATCAGGTTCAGGAACACTTAATAAGGTTCTATACGATTGTACAAAACTCATTAAATTATCACCTTGTTCGCTAATTACTTCCAAGCCTTTAACTGTATTTTCTATATGCTTTTCATCAAAATGATCAATAGTAACCAATCCATTTTCAGTTTTGTAGTATTTTAAAATTGATTCTGAAATGGAAGTCATAGGTGTAATTGTATTCATGATTTCATGTGTTAAAACGCGGATAAGTTTTATCCATGAATCGGTTTCTTTTTCATCTAATTCCTTATGAATATTTTGTATTACCACAAGTAAAATATTTTCTTTATTTATGCTAATAGTGGTAGATTTTATGGCTAGTTGAGTTTTTTCTCTTTCATTGCTTAGCTGAAAAAGTTTTTGGTCAAAAGGCTTTAAACCATCAAGTAATCCATATAATTTTTCATCAACTTGTGACAATTGTTTAATATGATTTAAAGGACTGTGATTTAGTAATTTTTCAACAGTTGGGTTAGAAAAAATGATATGTCCCTTCTCATTGAAAGCCAAAATTCCAATATTGGCTTGTTTTAATATTATTTGATAATATTGTTCTTGTTCTTGTTTTTTTAAATGTACTTCTTGTATCAAAGCATTTACTCTATTGAGGCTATGATTGAGATCTTTAAACGATTTTATAAGATCTTTTTCAGGAAAGTGAAGTGTGAAATCTTCATTTTTTATTGCATCAAAAAAATACGCTATCTTTCTGTTGGTATGATTAATATAGTAGACTAATTGACTTCCTTGTAATACAAGCAATACCAATATGAAAATAGACAGAGCATAATGCTCTTTTACAAATAAAAACGCCAGCATGAGTGCAGAGATAATAATTAAAGATACCCTCAAGATGATCTGTAGATAAAAATTTCTGCTTGCCATCAGCTATTCATTTTTTTAACTTTATTATACAGTGTTTGCCTTGTAATTCCCAATTGGTTTGCAACAGCACTATAATTACCATCATGTTTGTCTAAAGCGTTAGTAATCATTAGTTTTTCCATTTCGTCTAAGGTGTTTGATCCGGCTTCCAATGAAAGTGATGTCTTTTTGATAGTTAGTAAAAAATCGTTTTGTTTTAACACATTTCCTTCACATAAAATTACTGCCCTTTCCAGAGTGTGTTGTAGCTCTCTAACATTTCCAGGCCAATGATGAGCCATTAATTTTTCCTCAGCATTAGTATTGATCCTAATTCCTGATTTGCCATATTTGGATGAGAATTTTTTTAAATAAAAATCAGCTAGTAAGAGTATATCTTTTTCCCGTTCTCGTAATGAAGGAACTTCTATATGAATGGTATTGATTCTGTATAATAGATCCTCACGGAAAACTCCATCAGAAACCATTTTATTTAAATTGCAATTAGTCGCACAAACCAATCGAATATCTATTTTAATAGGTTTATTAGAACCTACTCTAACAATAATTCTATTTTGTATTACTGATAATAATTTTGCCTGTGTTTGCAAAGATAAATTACCTATTTCATCTAAAAATAAAGTTCCCCCATTTGCTGCCTCAAATTTCCCTGCACGATCTTCCTTTGCATCTGTAAAAGCACCTTTTGTATGCCCAAAAAGCTCGCTTTCAAATAAGGTTTCAGAGATAGACCCCATATCAACAGGAATAAAAATTTCATCTTTTCGAGTTGACATACGATGCAGTTCACGTGCAATTAATTCTTTTCCTGTACCATTTTCACCAGTAATCAAAACATTGATATCTGTTTTGGCTACTTTTCGGGTAAGATTTAATACAGTTGTTAATGCCTTAGAATTACCAATAATATAGTTGTTACCTTGATTGATAACTTGTTTTAAATTGCTTTCTTTTTCTTTTAATTGATAAATTTCTTTTTGAGATTTACGTAACCTATAAGCAGATTTTACGGTTGCTATAAGCTTGTCATTATTCCATGGTTTTAATACAAAATCTGATGCACCTTCTTTTAATGCCTCCACAGCTAGATCAATAGCTCCATAAGCAGTCATCATAATTACAGAAGTATTAGGAGCTCTTTTTTTTATTTCTTTTAACCAAAACAAACCTTCATTACCGGTATTTACACCCGCAGAAAAATTCATATCTAGCAAAACAATATCAAAATCAATTAAATTATTAAGAGATGATATTTGATTGGGATTAAATAATGTCTCAATAGTTTTATATTCAAATTGTAACAAGATTTCTAAAGCACTTAATACGCTTTTGTTATCATCAACTATCAAAATTTTTCCATCAGTCATAAGAATACTATTTGTTTAAAAATTAAATATACTGATAAGGGTTTGATATCGCAAAAATACTGTCAAATTATTTGACAGTATTTGTATGAATATTTTACAATTCAAAATACTTATTTTTAATATTTTTAACATAACTTACTGTATTTCAATAAAATAAAATTTTGGCATAACATTAGGATACATTTTGGCATTATAAAGAGATACTTTACCATAAAATTGAATTTTGATAAAGCATGAATAGTAAAAATCTAATTATCCTCATACTACTAATAGTAGTTTCAAGCCCAATCTTCCCGCAAGAAAAATGGTCTTTAAACGAATGTGTTGCCTATGCGGTTGATCACAATTTAGAATTGAATAATTTTAAATATAATTCAGATTCAAATAAAGAAAGCCATAGACAAGCTATACGGAATTTATTACCCATTATTGAAGGGTTTTCAAGTTATGATATCCGTTATGGTCGTTCAATAGACCCTAATAATAATGATATTATCAATACAGATTTTTTCTCTAATAATTATTCTTTAAGATCATCTGTTGAACTCTTTCAAGGGTTTCAAAAACTAAATATGATAAAAGCATCTAAGCTACTCTATAAAGCAGCGCAAGAAGATGTATTACAGCAAAAGTATCTATTGGCATTTAGAGTGATGTCAGCTTTTTATGATATTCGTTATTATGAAGGCTTAGTAAACATTTCAAAAGAGCAGACTGAAGCATCACAGCTAAATTATAATTCATTTAAAAAACAAATTGAATTAGGTTTAAAGGCCGGTGCTGATTTATACGAAGCAGAATCAGTTTTACTTTCTGACAAATTAATTGTTACCCAAAGTAAAAATAGTTTGGAAGCAGCTCAATTAAAACTGATACAGGAAATGAATTTAAATGGTGTTACTACTATTTCTATTACCACCACATTAGAAGAAATTGCTGAAACCGAAAATGATTCTATTGAGACCTACCAAGATTCAATATATACTATTGCTAAAAACTTTATCCCATTGATTAAATCAGAAGAGTTGAAAGTAAAAGCGGCAAAAAAAGAGGTAGCAATAGCAAAAGGAAGCTTATACCCCTCTTTATCATTATTTACAGGTTATGGAACAGGTTATTTTGAAACCTTTGTAAATAATGAAGGTGATATTATTCCTTTTAACAAACAACTAAAAGATAACGCTTCCAGATACGTAGGTCTCTCTTTAAATATTCCTATTTTTAGTCGTTGGTCAAGTCGTTCAAATATAAAACAACAAAAAATAGAGTTGCAAAAAGCGAATAACAATCTAGACATACAAAAGCAAGAGCTGTACAAGTTGATTCAAGAATTGATTCAAGCTCAAAAAGCAATGAAGAAAGAGGCTGAGCAGAGTTTACAGAAAATGAAGGCTCAAGAGTTAACATATGTAATTGCACAAAAAAAATATGAAAAAGGAATGATTAACGGTTTAGAATTATACCAAGCTAAAAACTTATATGCCAATTCGCAAAATGAAAATTTACAGGTGAGGTTACGATTAAAAGTGAATATAAGTACACTTGATTTTTATAAAGGATTGCCCGTTTTTAATAGTATAAGAAATAACTAATATGGATATACAGCTCGAAAAGAAAAAAGGATTACGTCCAAAACACTATGGATATATAGCATTCGGTCTGCTAGTACTTTTTGTTGGATGGAAAATGATCTTTAGCACTTCGGTAGCTACGTTTAGAACTGAAAAAGACAAACTATCTATCACTGAAGTAACACAAGGAAAGTTTGATGATTATATAACTATCAATGGTTCTGTTGCTCCAATTGCTACCATCTATATGGATGCATATGAAGGTGGGCGTGTAAGCGAAAAATTAATTGAAGAAGGCGCTATAGTTAAAAAAGGAGATATTATTCTGAAGCTGGAAAACATGAGTTTATACGAGCAAATTTTAGCAAGCGAAAGTAATCTGGCTTTAAAACAAAATGATTTGCGTTCAACAAGATTAACTTTCGATTCTCGTCAAGTTGATGGTAAAAAATCTCTGGCAACTTCTGAATATGAATTACAACGAAAAAAGAGGAATTTTGAGCAAAACAAAGAACTATATAGTGAAGAGTTGATTTCCAAAGAAGACTATTTAATTTCAAAAGAAGATTATGAGCTTTCTATAAAACAATATGATATTATTAAATTACAGACCGAACATGATAAAAAACTTCGTAACACTTCTTTAACAGGATTAGATACTGATTTAGAGCGAATGAAAAAAACATTGACTATGGTTTATGAACGACTTGACCATTTAAATGTAAGAGCTCCGGCAGACGGTCAATTGGGTTTTCTAGATGCTGAAATAGGACAAAGTATTAATAAAGGAGAGCGTATAGGGCAAATTAATGTCTTAACCGATTATAAAATTGAAGCGACTATTGATGAACATTATATTGATCGTGTAAAACGTGATTTATCAGCAAGTTTAGAGCGTAACAATACCAACTATCCACTAAGATTACGTAAGGTTTATCCGGAAGTACGTAATGGAAAATTTAAAGTTGATCTAATATTTACAGCTAAAAAACCAGAGACCATTCGTGCAGGTCAGAGTTACAATATTAAATTACAATTAGGAGCTTCTAGTGATGCACTGTTATTACCAAAAGGAAGTTTTTTTCAAAGCACAGGCGGACAATGGATCTTTGTGGTAAACAGTGACGATCAAGCCTTAAAAAGGTCTATTCGTATTGGCAAACAAAATTCTAGGTATTATGAAGTACTAGAAGGCCTGTCCTCTGGAGAAAAAGTAATTACATCAGGCTATGATAGTTTTGGTGATGCAGAACGCATTGTACTGAAATAACTATGTTGGCTCCTAAGGAGGGGTGGGTTCGACGATAGGAGAAGTCGGGGAGGTTGAGAAAAGTGAACAAATTACAAAGTAAACTGTCATATGATCAGAATGTGTTTTAAATAAAACCCTCCCTTTTTTCAAGGGGAGATGTCAGCCAGAAGCGAGCGGAGGGGTATTTGAACATAAACCTCAAGGTCATAAAAAAATAATCAAAGAATAAAGACTAATAAAATGATAAAAATCCAAAATTTAAAAAAGAGTTTTAAAACCGAAGAAGTAGAAACATTAGCTTTAAATAATGTCACTTTTAATATAGCTGAAGGCGAGTTTGTTGCCATTATGGGACCTTCGGGTTGCGGAAAATCTACACTATTGAATATCATCGGTATGTTAGATAATCCAACTGAAGGAAACTACCAGTTTGGTGGTCATGAGGTAGGAGGATTAAAAGAAAGACAACGGACACAATTACGAAAAGGAAATTTAGGTTTTGTCTTTCAGAGTTTTAACTTGATAGATGAACTGACCGTTTTTGAAAATGTAGAACTGCCATTGATCTATCTTAAAATGAAAAAAAAGGAACGTAGAGAAAAGGTAATGAAAGTGTTGGAACGGATGAAAATTGCCCATAGATCAAAACATTTTCCACAACAATTATCTGGAGGACAACAACAACGAGTGGCAATTTCTAGAGCGGTTGTTACCAAACCAAAATTAATATTAGCAGATGAACCAACAGGAAATTTAGATTCTAAAAATGGTATCGAAGTAATGAACTTACTTACTGAACTTAACCGAGAAGGAACAACTATTGTTATGGTTACGCATTCAGACAGAGATTCACATTATGCACATAGAGTCATCAACCTATTTGATGGACAAGTGGTTACTGAAAGCCAAAACAAACCTTTTGCAACAACTATTTAAAATATATGACCATGAAAAATATATCTTTTTTTCTTTTACTATTGTTTCTTTTTAACATTGAAAACATACAGGCACAATCTAAAACCATAACCGTTAATCATTTTGATAAAGTGATTATTAGTCCGCATATTCAAGTAACTTTTATTGAAGGAGATAAAGAAGCTGTTTATATAGAAAATATAAGTGTTCCCATAAAAAAGCTAAATGTAGAAGTTATAGGAAAAACATTGAGAATATACTTAGATGATGCCAAAATGGTCACTAAATCAGAAAAGGTTGATGACGAAAAATGGAAAGGAAAACGGTCTATTTATAAGGGAACTATAGCTACGGTAATAGTTACTTACAAAAATTTGGAAGAACTGTCTCTACGTGGAGAGGAAACTATTATATGCGAGAGTCTTTTAAAGGTGGAGAGATTTAGACTAAAAATTTATGGAGGGTCACAAGTATATTTAAATAAAGTAGCATTGGGCATGCTACAAACTACTATTTATGGAGAAAGTTTTTTAGAAATTAAAGAAGGAACCATTGAAAAACAAAAAATTACCGCTTATGGAGAAACCAAGGTGAATACCCTAGGTGTACATAATACGACTACCAAAATAACAGCATATGGTGAAGGTAGCTACCGAATCAATGTTTCAGAAAACTTAAAAGTGACTGCTTACGGAAAAGCGACAATTGCTTATATGGGAAATCCAAATGTGAATAAAGGAATTATTATTGGAGAAACAACTATTCAAAAAATATGATGAATTATGTTTAAAAATTATTTTAAAATCGCATTCAGGAGTCTTTGGAAAAATAAAGGCTATAGCATCCTTAACATCTTTGGACTGGCAATTGGTATTACTTGTGCTAGCTTGATATTTCTATGGGTAGAAGACGAAATAAATTTCAATAGTATTTTTCCAAAACAAGATGAAGTTTATTATGTACCCACTAATCAAAACTATGAAGGAACATGGCGTACCTTTTACTCCACACCAGGGCCTTTAGCAAAGGTCTTGAAAGATGAAATACCAGAGGTTATTAGGGCAGCAAGAACTTCAAGTGAGAACTTATTGTTTACTCAAGGAGATAATAGAATCAATAGAAGAGGAAGGTTTGTGGATGCAGATTTTTTGAAAATATACAGCCTTCACTTTGTAGAAGGGAATTTAGAAAATGCCTTTGACAAACCTGATGCTATTGTCTTGACCCAAAAAACCGCAACAGAACTATTTGGTAAGAATACCAAAGTTATAAATAAAGTATTACGTGTTAATAATAAGGATAATTATGTAATTACCGGTGTTGTTCAAGATTTACCTGAAAATATAAGCTTTAGCTTTGAATGGCTCGCTCCATTTGAACGCTATTCAGCGGGTGCGGAATGGATGAAAGAATATGGGAGCAATTTTGCCGATACTTTTGTAGAATTGACTCCTGGAGCAGATTTTGAAGAGGTAGATGCCAAAGTACAAAAAATACTTCCATCAAAAAATGAAAACTCCGACACTTATGCCTTTTTGCATACGATGAAAGATTGGCACTTGCGGTCTAATTTCGAGGGTGGAAAAAAAGTAGGCGGACAAATTGTTTACATACGTTTGTTTATGCTTATTGCCATTATCATTCTATTGATTGCTTGTATAAATTTTATGAATCTGTCGACAGCTAGAAGCGAAAAAAGAGCTAACGAAGTGGGTATTCGTAAGGTATTAGGTTCTGGTAAAAAAAGATTGATTTTCCAGTTTATTGCAGAAGCTTTGATTACAGCAACCTTGGCAGCTGTAGTAAGTATTCTCTTGTTAATTCTCCTGTTACCTCAGTTCAATATCCTTATTGAAAAGCAATTGGAACTTCAATTTTTTGATGCCACTCATTTGCTTATACTATTAGGTATCACGTTGACCTGTGGTCTTCTCGCCGGATGGTATCCTGCCTTCTACCTTTCCTCCTTTAAACCAGTTGAAGTACTCAAAGGGGTACGAGTAAAACAAGGTGCTGCTACTCTTATACGAAAAGGACTAGTTATTACCCAATTTACGGTTTCTATAGTATTTATTATCGGTACTATTATAGTCTACCAACAGGTACAACATATTAAAAGTCGTAATCTTGGATATGAGAAGGAAAACCTTATAAAGCTACCTGTAAATGGAGATGTGATCAAAAATTTCATACCCATAAAACAGGATATGATTGCCTCGGGTATGATTGAAAATGTAGCTTTGAGTAATTCTGATGTCCTCTCTGAAGGGAATAACGGTTCAGGTTTAGAATGGCAAGGTGGTACAGATACTGAAGACATACTCATTTCTTTTAGATATATAAGTTACAATTTTCTGGAAACTGCGGGTATGGAAATTATTGAAGGTAGAGGCTTTAGCGATAATATGGCTAAGGACAGTACTAATATTTTAATTACTCAATCTTTTGCTAAGTTGATGGGATCTGGCACAGCTTTGGGTAAAACGGTAACGAGGGATAAATCATATACAGTAATAGGTGTGGTAAAAGATTTTCTTTATGGAGATATGTATGGCACCAGTGATCCTGTGATGTTTTTTAACTATAATAATTATGCACGGTTTATATATGTAAAAACAAAAACAGGTATTAATATAACCAAAGCCCTTACTACCATCGAAAGTGTTATGAAAGAACTGAATCCCGCCTTTCCTTTTGAATATAAATTTGTAGATGATGTTTTTGATGCCAAATTCAAAAGTGAAAAACTTATAGGTAGTCTTTCGCAAATTTTTGCGCTACTTGCTATTATTATTTCTTGTTTAGGATTGTTTGGACTTTCGGCTTATACCGCAGAGCAACGTCGTAAAGAAATAGGAGTACGCAAGGTTCTAGGGTCTAGTGTTTCAGGTATTGTGCGGTTATTGTCAAAAGATTTCATGCGTTTGGTACTTGTCTCCATTGTGATAGCTATACCATTTGCCTGGTGGGCAATGCAACGCTGGTTAGAGAGCTTTGCCTATCGTAT
>VAPM010063522.1_pt1 | contig 18366 bp, 18 predicted proteins | sample 3395091 | NCBI WGS metagenome assembly VAPM01 (sample SAMN08290445, study PRJNA428436) | hydrothermal vent metagenome | isolation source: Deep-sea hydrothermal vent chimney 3 | place: Pacific Ocean: Juan De Fuca Ridge | reverse complement strand
GGTATAGCACCTGGTTCTACGATGGATTGACATCCAGCAAAATTGGCCTGACCGGTGCCGAGTTTACCCGTAACGATGGCTATAAGAATAGCGCGATAGCTCAACTAAACAGCCTCAATACTGCCGGACAGGTAATAGGCAGATCCGAGCGCTACAATGGCAGCGCCACCTTTCTTGGCACCGGTGCATGGTTATACAAAAGTGGCACCACGACCAGGATCGGTTTGCTGGATGCCGAGTATACCGGCAGTGGTGGTATGCAATCCAGTAATGCCTCAATGCAAAACCAGGCCGGCCAGATACTGGGGATATCCACGCGCTATAACGGGGGCGCGACGTCCCTGGGAAGCACCTTCTGGGTATACGACGGTGGCACTACAACCGCTATTGGCCTGACCGGCGCTGCTTACGCCCGTGATGATGGCTTCAGGCAAACGAACGCGCTTCTGTTTAACGGTCTCAACGAGGCCGGGCAGGTGGCGGGGATGTCCACGCGCTATGACGGTACGGCGGGCGTGAAAGGGTTCAGCGCCTGGTTTTATGGTGCGGGTACTACCACCGATATCAGCCTGACTGATGCCGAACATACACGCAATGATGGTTCCTACTCCAGTCGGATTGATTTCTTTTCCGAAAAACAATTCAATCGGGCTGGTCAGGTACTCGGCACGTCCGACCGCTAGAATGGAGGGGCGACTGGTCTTGGCCGCACTGCCTGGCTCTATAATGGTAACGACGCAAGCCGGGTTATCCTCGGGTTCACCGATGCGGCGTATACCAGTAGCACGGGATACCGGTCCAGTAACGGCAGATTGCTGAACGAGGCAGGGCAGGTGGCCGGCACCTCTACACGCCTCAATGGAGGAACCGCTTTTGCAGGAAGTACTGCCTGGCTGTATAGCGGTGGTACCACAACTGCCATTGGCCTGACCGATGCCGAACATACCCGCGATGACGGCCGTCAGGTCAGCAATCCCTCGCGACTCAATGAGGCTGGGCAAGTGGCCGGTTCTTCCATGCGTTACAACGGCACGGATGGCAGTGTGTATCTCGGGGAGAGTATATGGATGTACGATGGGGCGAGCACGACCCGGGTCAACCCGACTGGCACCACCTTTACCCGCGCCGATGGTTCGCAGGCATCCGTACTCCTGTCACTCAACGAGCTCGGACAGGTTACGGGCTATTCCAGACGTTACAACGGCACGGATGGCAGTGTGGATCTCGGGCAGACCGCCTGGTTCTATGATTCGACCATTGGTCAGACCTACGATATGGATTTCTCAACCCGGTCCGACGGTTATGCATTCAGCACGTTTTCCTTTCTGAGTGATGCGGGGTTTGCGCTGGGTTACTACGAACTGTTCGATACCAATGACACTTTGCTCGGCAACCGTGCTATCTATTTCTCACCGGAAGATGGCTGGCTGGAACTTGGTAGCCTGGTCGATGGCGGACTGGCCACGGCCGGCTGGGACTACCTTGCCGATGCGATCCTTGCCAACGGAGTGGGTCAGATCATCGGAGCGGGGTCGCTGGACGGTATGACAGGCGGGCAAATGACATACATGATGACAACACAGGCGGTTCCAGTACCCGGTGCGGTGTGGCTCTTCGCCTCTGGTCTGGTTGGGCTGCTTGGCGTTTCCAGGCGCAAGAAAACCGCTCGATAATTTTATTCAGAGACGGCCCTTCGGGGCCGTTTTTGATTGCGTGGAATTTCTTCCGGACCCGTGACGATTCCAACAACCCAGCCAAGGTTCTGTCGGCCGATCAGGGTTAATTTAGTCAAAACTCTGTCACCCTAAATTTAAGCGTTTGTAACCCGTTGTAATAATTAAATATTCATCTGGCCTGTTTCGTGGCATATGTTTTGCTATTCCTGTAGCAGAACACATGACGGGGAACTCAAATGGCAAAGGAAGACGATCTGGATCTTGATGTTGACGGCGACGAAGAGAAGCCGAAATCAGGTTCCAAGAAAATGATCATTATTATCGCGCTGGTTGTTGTGCTGCTGGGTATATCGGCGGCGGCAACACTGATGCTTACCGGCGTAATAGGTGGTGACGACGAGGTGGCTGCTGAAGAAGTCGATGGTGATGCCAAATCGGCAAAGTCAGCCAAAAAAGGTGACAAGAAAGCCAAGAGCAAGAAAAAGAAAGAGCCAAGGGCACCACTCAGTTACGTCCCACTGGACCCTCCGTTTGTCGTGAACTTCAGCGCAGACTCGGATATACGCTTTTTACAAATTACGATTGAAGCGGGTACTCGTGACCCGGCCGTTGTCGAGCAGATCAAGGAACACCGCCCGGCAATTCGCAACAACCTGGTGTTCTTGTTCAAAGCCCAGGACCCCGTCGTACTTGATACCCGTGAAGGCATGGAAGCACTGCGCAAGGAAACACTTGCTGCGGTGCAGGAAGTGTTGAAAGCCGAAACCGGCTCGTCAGGTGTTGAGAATGTTTATTTCACCAGCTTTGTGATGCAATAGGGGCTACCGTGAACGATCTTCTTTCACAGGACGAAATTGACGCGCTGTTACACGGTGTTTCCGGCGGCGATGTTGAAACTGAAACAGATGAGGACTTGTCGGACGGCGAGGCTCGTGGTTATGACTTCGCCAGCCAGGACCGCATTGTTCGCGGTCGTATGCCAACGCTGGAGATGATCAACGAGCGTTTTGCCCGCTATTTCCGCATCAGCCTGTTCAACATGTTACGCCGTGCCGGTGAGATTTCGGTATCCGGTGTTCAGATGCTCAAGTTTGCCGAGTATGTTCACAGTCTGTTTGTACCAACCAGCCTTAATCTTGTCAGGATACCACCACTACGGGGCACGGCGCTGTTTGTCCTGGAACCCAAGCTGGTATTTGCGCTGGTGGATAACTTTTTTGGTGGCGGTGGTCGCTTCCACACCAAGATTGAAGGGCGTGAATTCACCCCGACAGAGTTACGCGTCATCAATATGGTGCTGGAAATTGCCTTCAAGGATCTGATGCAGGCCTGGAAGCCGGTTATGGAAGTAGGGTTTGAGTACCAGAGTTCTGAAGTCAATCCTCACTTTGCCAATATCGTCAGCCCGACGGAAGTGGTGGTGGTCAATACCTTCCGCGTGGAGCTGGAAGGTGGTGGTGGCGATCTTCATGTCACTATGCCGTATTCAATGGTTGAACCCATCCGCGATTTACTTGATGCCGGTGTTCAGAGTGACCGCTCTGATCGTGACGAGCGCTGGACGCGCTCAATCCGTGAGGAAATGAAAGAAGCCCGGGTCGAACTAAGTTCGACACTTCTGGAAACATCGCTGTCATTACGCGAAGTCAACAGTTTGCGGGCCGGTGATGTGATACCGGTTGATTTGCCGGAGCTGGTAGTGCTGGAGGCAGAAGAGGCACCTGTATTTCGCGGGAAGTACGGAAACCATAACGGAAGCCGTGCCATCAAGATTGTTCAAAAAATTATCCCTAATCGACTCGATTAGCGGGATTGGCAGTGGGAGAAGCCGATGAGTGAAGAAAACGAAAACCAGGAAACAGAAGCGACGGACGACTGGGCCGAAGCGATGTCAGAACAGGCGGTGGCTGAAGCCGAAGACGGTAATGATACAGCTGCGGCAGAGTTTGACAATCTTGAAGATACCTCGGGTGGCCCGGCCGGTGACGAAGCCAATATGGACGTCATCCTCGATATCCCGGTCACCATATCCATGGAAATTGGTCGTACGCACATCAGTATTCGCAACCTGTTACAGCTGAACCAGGGTTCTGTTGTAGAACTGGACAGGCTGGCAGGTGAGCCTATGGACGTCCTGGTCAACGGTACACTGGTTGCGCACGGTGAGGTTGTTGTCGTTAATGAAAAGTTCGGTATCCGCTTGACGGATGTCATCAGCCCCGCCGAGCGGGTCAAGAAGCTTAAGTAGGCCGTTAGCATATGTTCCCAATCATGCAAAGCAGGATATTCGTGCTTGCAGGAATGCTGTTGAGTGTATCGGTGCATGCCGCCGATGAGACCGGTGGCACTTCACTTGCAAGCGGAACTGATCCGATGGCAGCAAGTAATCTCTGGCAATTAACGCTAGGGATGATTGTGGTTCTCGGTGTCATGCTGGGGCTGGCGTGGATATTGAAGCGTAGCGGAAAGTTTCAGATGGCTGCCGGCGGCAGCCTCAAAATTCTTGGTGGTTTGTCGATGGGAACACGGGAACGCGTCGTGTTATTACAGGTCGGGGATACACAGTTACTGGTCGGAGTGGCACCCGGCCGGGTACAGACCCTGCACGTACTGGATCAACCGCTTGAGGCTCATGATCAACCGGCTGGCGGCGGTTTTGCCGATCAGCTAGGCCGCATGATGGGCAAAGGCAGCAAACAATGAAATTTCGATTTGCGCTGATACTTGTGTTGTTGACAGCCATTCCTTCGCTGGCTTCTGCGGCCCCGGGTTTTGCAGCACTGACGGTCGAGCCAACGGGCAATGGTGGTGAAACCTATTCCGTTACCTTGCAGGTGCTGGCGTTTATGACAGCACTCAGCCTGTTACCTGCTGCACTGATGATGATGACTTCTTTTGTCCGCATTCTTATCGTACTGGGCATACTGCGTCAGGCACTGGGGACACAGTCCTCACCATCCAATCAGGTACTGATTGGGCTGGCCCTGTTTCTAAGCCTGTTCATAATGACACCGGTATTCGACGACATTTATGACAATGCTATCGAACCTTACCTGGAAGAACAGATCCCCGCCTCGGAAGCCTTGCAGAAAGCAGCGATACCATTACGCGGCTTCATGCTTGCACAGACACGTGATGAGGATCTCATACTGTTCTCGGATATTTCGCGCAGTGGTGACTTTGAAACCCCTGACGACGTGCCATTTACCTTGCTGATGCCGGCCTTCGTCACCAGTGAACTGAAGACCGCATTCCAGATCGGATTTCTGGTGCTGATTCCTTTTCTGGTTATCGATCTGGTTGTGGCAACTCTGCTCATGTCGATGGGCATGATGATGTTGTCGCCGATGATCATATCCCTTCCATTCAAGATCATGCTGTTTGTTCTGATTGACGGCTGGTCACTGATTATGGGCACACTGGCGGCGAGTTTCGTCGTTTGACCCGGAGCAGAAAATCATGACCCCGGAAACGGTTATTGAAGTAGGTACGCAGACGATGATTATCACGGCAACACTGGCGGCGCCATTGTTGCTGTCAGCACTGGTGGTCGGCCTGTTGGTCGGGATGATCCAGGCCGCCACCCAGATCAACGAAGCGACACTGACCTTTGTACCCAAGCTGGCTATTGTCGTGCTGGTCCTGTTGTTTGCAGGCCCGTCCATGCTAAGCGCATTGCTTGATTTTGCTACTGGCATGATCCAGAGCATACCGAACAGAATCGGTTAAACGGGACTGGATCGATGCTGTTTACCACTGCGGACATAACATCCTGGATTGGCACCTTCTTCTGGCCTTTCGTGCGCATTGCGGCCATGCTGGCGATTGCGCCGATTTTTGGCGCACGAATGATCCCGGTGCGTGCCAAGCTAATGGTTGCACTGTTGATAACCTGGGTTGTCATTCCCTTATTACCCCCCATTCCTGCCGCTGATCCCCTGTCCGCATCCGGTGTTCTGATCACCATCCAGCAGATGCTTATCGGTATGGCAATCGGTTTTAGTCTGCAACTGGTGTTCGCCACGCTGGTCATTGCCGGACAAACCATCGCCATGGGTATGGGGCTGGGTTTTGCACAAATGGTTGATCCGCAAAATGGCATCAATGTGCCGGTGATCGGTCAATATTATGTTGTGATTGCAACGTTGTTATTTCTTGCATTGAACGGACACCTGGCATTAATACGTATTCTGGCTGACAGCTTTCAGTCACTGCCGATTGGAACTGACAGCCTCACGCGTGAAGAAATGCGTGGGATAGCGATGTGGGGAACTCGCATGTTCGCTGATGCCATGATGGTAGCCTTGCCGGCGGTTGCATCCATTCTCCTGGTTAATTTGTCCTTCGGTGTCGTAAGCAGGTCTGCACCGCAGCTCAATGTGTTTGGTGTCGGTTTCCCTGTAACACTGACACTCGGGTTTGTTGTTCTGGTCTTTGCTATCTCCAATCTGTTGCCACAGATGCAACACTTGCTGGACGGTGCCTTTGGTGCGGCCAGCAGTTTCGGATACGGAGGGCGTTAGCATGGCCGAGAATGAGGACGGTCAGGAAAAAACCGAAGAAGCGACCCCCAAACGCAAAGAGGAGGCACGCGGCAAAGGTCAGGTTCCTCGTTCAAAGGAACTCACGACCATGGCGATGTTGCTCATCGCATCCATTGCAATATTCATGATGGGTGAAACCATGGTTGTACAACTTGGAAAGATCATGAGCCTCGGACTCGATTTTGAACGGGAAAAAGCGTTTGATCATTGGGCCATGCTCGAATCCCTTCAGCAAGGTATCTACCAGGGTATTTCACTGTTGTTGCCGTTTATGCTGGTTATGGTAGTAACGGCTGTGGTGGCACCGGCAGCGCTGGGAGGATGGAACTTCAGTACGAAAGCACTTGAGGTTAAATTAGACAAGTTGAACCCGATAGCGGGCCTGAAGCGTATCTTTGCTGTCCGTGGTCTGGTTGAACTACTCAAGGCACTGGCCAAATTTATTCTCATTGGCAGCGTGGGCGCCTGGCTGCTCATGGGCTATTTCCCGGAGCTGATGGGGCTGGGCCGGGAACCGATTGAGAGTGCTCTTGCCCATACCGGGCATATCCTTTCTCATTCTTTCATTATACTGAGTGTCTCGTTGCTGGTGATTGCCGGTATCGATGTCCCGTTCCAGTTATGGGACCACTCCAAAAACCTCAAGATGACTCATCAGGAACTCAAGGACGAGGGTAAAAACACAGAAGGCAAGCCGGAGGTTAAATCGCGTATACGCAATATGCAGCGTGAAATCTCACAGCGCCGCATGATGTCAGAAGTGCCGAAGGCGGATGTCATTATTACCAACCCCACCCATTTCGCTATCGCATTGCGTTACGACGCTAAAACCATGGCAGCCCCGCTGGTGGTCGCCAAGGGCGTGGAGCTGGTTGCCAGCCAGATACGTACCGTAGCGGTCGCCAACAAGGTGCCGTTGTTTGAAGCGCCTCCACTGGCACGTGCGCTCTATTACAGCACAGAGATAGATCAGGAAGTCCCTGGTGGTTTGTATCTCGCTGTGGCACAGATTCTTGCTTACATTTTCCAGCTTAAGGCCAGTGTACATGGCGTTGCCGTACCTGAAAGGCCAGATGATATTCCGGTCCCGGAAGACTTTTTCCAGGGTCCCGGATCAACAACAGAAGGTGATTAAACATGGCAACTGAAGCAGCAACTCTCAGTTTACGGGATATCGCCCGCAATGGACTCGGTGCACCTATCCTGCTGGTCATGATGTTGGCGATGGTTATTGTGCCGCTTCCACCGATTGCGCTGGATATGTTCTTCACTTTTAACATAACGCTGTCACTAGCCATTCTTATGGTGACTGTGTATGCCTTGCGGCCGCTGGATTTTGGTGTTTTCCCCACGGTGTTGTTGGTGACGACATTATTGAGGCTTGCACTTAACGTGGCTTCGACCCGCGTCGTCCTGCTTAACGGTCACACGGGTACTGCGGCGGCCGGCAAGGTGATCGAGTCTTTCGGTGACTTTGTGGTTGGTGGTAACTACGCCGTCGGTCTGGTGGTGTTTTCCATCCTGGTGATTATTAACTTTGTTGTGGTGACCAAGGGTGCCGGGCGTGTTTCGGAAGTCAGCGCACGATTTACTCTCGATGCCATGCCCGGCAAACAGATGGCCATCGATGCGGACGTCAACGCCGGCCTGATCACCCAGGACGAGGCGCGTACCCGACGTGAGGATGTCACGCGTGAGGCTGATTTCTACGGTGCGATGGACGGTGCATCCAAATTTGTACGCGGTGATGCGATTGCAGGCATCCTGATCCTGTTTATTAACATTATCGGCGGACTGGCTATTGGTACTCTGCAATTTGACCTGCCAGTTGCTGATGCTCTGCGCAATTACACGCTGCTGACGATTGGTGATGGTCTGGTCGCCCAGATTCCTTCGTTGGTACTGTCCTCGGCGACGGCCATTATTGTTACCCGTGTTTCCGGTGAGACCAAAATGTCTGACCAGGTGATGAGTCAGTTGTTTGGTAACCCGATGGTGCTGGGTGTGGTTGGCGCCATCATGACGTTTATGGGGCTGATACCGGGGATGCCGAACTTTGCTTTTCTGACTCTTGGTATTGCAGCCAGCGCGGGGGCTTATTACACCTGGAAAAACCAGCAGCAGGAGCTTGTTGCTGCTGAAGAAGCGCCGGTCGAGCAGGAAACGTCACCGGAAGCCCGTGACCTGAGCTGGGAGGATGTCGGGCCCGTCGACATCATCGGTCTCGAAGTGGGCTACCGGCTGATTCCACTGGTGGATCGTACCCAGGGTGGACAGATGATGGATCGTATCAAGGGTGTGCGTAAAAAACTGTCGCAGGAACTGGGTTTCCTGATTCAGCCTGTACACATTCGTGACAACCTGGAACTGGCGCCGAATGCCTACCGTATCCTGTTAATGGGTGTACCGGTTGGCGAGGCAGAGATTTATCCGGATCGCGAACTGGCCATCAATCCGGGCCGGGTATTCGGTACCCTGCAGGGCGTTGAAACACGTGACCCGGCATTCGGCCTGGAAGCCGTGTGGATTTCTCCCTCCGAACGTGACAATGCAACGACACTGGGTTACACCGTGGTCGATGCCAGTACGGTTGTGGCCACGCACCTCAGCGAGTTGCTGCAGAGCCATGCTCACGAACTGATCGGTCATGAAGAAGTCCAGCAGCTACTTGATGTGCTCGCCAAAAATGCACCCAAACTGGTCGAAGACCTGGTACCCAAGACACTGTCTATCGGTATTGTGCTGAAGGTTCTGCAGAACCTCCTGGAAGAGCGTATCCCCGTCAAGGATATGCGCACTATCGCAGAAACATTGGCCGAAGCCGGCGCCAGAAGTCAAGAACCTGGCGCTTTGACGGCCGCTGTACGTGTCTCACTGGGTCGCTCAATTGTCCAGCATATCAATGGGATGGGGCCAGAAATCCAGGTCATCACACTTGATCCATCGCTGGAACAGATATTGCAAACTTCAATTCAGGCCATCTCGGAAGGTGGTGCCGGAATCGAACCCGGCCTGGCCGAAAGGATGCATCAGTCGCTGGCAGAGAGCACGCAGCGACAGGAGTCGGCAGGGCAGCCGTCCATCCTGCTGGTGACGCCGGCTATTCGGGCCTGGTTGGCGCGTCTGGTCAGGCACAGCATCCCGATGCTGCAAGTGCTGGCCTATAACGAAATACCGGACAACAAACAGATCAAGGTTGTTGCCAATATTGGAACCGACGTACCGAGTCTCGGTGCACAACCGGGGAATGCAGCAGCATGAAAAAGGATACCAGGCGTGTGAAGACAGAACGGATGGTAAAACACATTGACGAGGTGCAGGTATGAAGGTGAAACGATTTTTTGCACCGGACATGCGTCAGGCCATCCGCCTGGTACGCGAGGAGCAGGGACCCGATGCGGTTATTCTCTCCAATCGCAAGGTCGATGGTGGTATCGAGATTATCGCATCGATGGACTACGATGAATCGCTGCTGGACAGTGGTTCGAACACACCGGAAGAACAGGCTGATGAAGCCCGGGTGCCGGAAGAAATGACTGAAACGGCAGTGACAGACAGGGCTGCCGACACCTACACACGACAGGCGGAACCAGTGGCACGGCAAACGACAGCCAGGCCTTCCGTTTCCTGGTCACAGGATCCTTCCATTGTCGCCATGCGCGATGAAATCCGGCAGTTGCGTGGTTTGCTGGAAGATCAGCTGGCACATCTTGCCTGGGGCGATATGAAGCGTCGTGAACCCCTGCACGCCGACGTCATGCGACGTCTTGGCAGCATGGAACTCAGCAGTACACTCGTCGAACAGATTTCTGCACCCGCCGTGCATGCCCGGGATGAGGATCATGCCTGGCAGCTGGCCATGACTGAATTGGCAGCCAGTATACCAGTGGCCGATAACGATTTTATGGATGAAGGTGGTATCGTCGCGCTGGTGGGTTCCACCGGCGTCGGCAAGACAACCAGCATCGCCAAACTGGCGGCGCGCTATGTGCTCCGTCATGGCCAGCGGCATGTCGCCCTGGTGACCACCGACAGCTACCGCATCGGTGCCCACGAACAACTGATGACCTATGGCCGCCTGCTGGGTATCCCGGTACAAGTGGCCTCTGATCATAATGAACTGCGTTCCACACTCAACAGCCTGTCTGACAAACGACTGGTGCTGATTGATACAGCGGGGATGAGTCAGCGCGATGTACGCCTGACAGAACAGTTCGCCACACTGGCCGATACCGGTCTTCCGATTCGCACCCTGCTGGTGTTGTCTGCCACGGTACACCCCTCGGTCATGGATGAAACCATCCGGGCCTTCTCCGGTGTGCCGCTGGACGGCGCTATTCTTACCAAGCTTGATGAAGCAGCCAGTCTGGGCGGTGTACTTTCTGCCGTCATTGAACAACAGCTTCCGCTACGCTTCGTGACCAATGGCCAGCGGGTTCCGGAAGATATACAGGTCGCACGGGTCAGTGAGCTTGTACAACAGGCTACTGTGCTCGCGAGTGAACGCGAGCTTCCCACGGAGTCGGTAATGGCCGAAACATTTGGAGGGTGCCGGGCAAATGTACATGTCTGAAATGCGGGTTGATCAGGCAGCCGGGCTACGACGTATGGCACAACCGAATCCAGTAAGAGTAATTGCAGTAACCAGTGGTAAAGGTGGTGTGGGCAAGACCAATGTGTCGGTCAACCTCGCCGTTGCACTGGCAGACACAGGTAAACAGGTTATGTTGCTCGACGCGGACCTCAGTCTTGCCAATATCGATGTGTTGTTGGGATTGCATCCTGACAAGAATCTTTCGCACGTCATCGATGGTGAGCGTTCACTGGAAGAAATCATCGTCACCGGACCATCGGGGATCATGGTTGTTCCGGCGTCATCCGGAGTGAAGCGCCTGTCCGAACTGTCCACGATGGAGAATGCCGGCTTGATTCGGGCGTTCAGCGAGCTGAATCATGATGTCGATATATTGATTATCGATACAGCCGCAGGAATCAATGAAAGTGTTACCAGTTTCAGTCGTGCTGCCCAGGAGGTTGTGGTGGTGGTTTGCGACGAACCTGCATCAATAACGGATGCCTATGCGCTCATCAAGGTGCTGAATGTGGAATACGGCATTCAGCGATTCCGGGTGCTCGCAAACCAGGCCCACAGCGCCCAGGAGGGAAGGGAATTGTTTAACAAAATATCACGGGTTACTGATCGTTACCTCGATGTGACGTTGGAATTTATGGGGACTATTCCCCACGATGACTATCTGAAGAAGGCTGTCCGCAAGCAGCGTGCCGTTGTGCAGGCTTACCCGCGTAGCCGTTCTTCGATGGCCTTCAAGAATCTTGCACAGAAAACCGATAGATGGCCTGTGCCGAGTGCCGCTGGGGGACACCTTGAGTTTTTTGTAGAGCGCCTTATCCAGTCGCACAACGGACACATGGAGATGCCGGTATGAATGGAGCTGCTATGTACGTCGCCACCCCCGATCCTGACAGTGATGACCTGGTCATAAAACACGCTGCCCTGGTCAAGCGAATCGCCTATCACCTGATGAGCCGATTACCACCGAGTGTACAGGCCGATGACCTGATACAGGCGGGCATGATTGGTTTACTCGAAGCATCCCGAAACTATGATGCTACCCAGGGTGCCAGTTTTGAAACCTATGCGGGTATCCGTATCCGTGGTTCCATGCTCGACGAAATCCGTCGGACCGACTGGACACCACGCTCGGTACACCGCAAGGCCCGGCAAGTCGCCGAAGCCGTGCGTTCAATCGAGAATGAGGAAGGTCGTGATGCACGGGATGTTGAGGTGGCCGAGAAACTCGGTATTGGCCTGAATGAATATCATCGTATCCTCCAGGATGCCACAGGCTGTCGGGTATTCAGTATCGATGATGCTGGTATCAACGGTGAAGAATCACCACAGCAGTCATCTGGCGCCCCTCGAAACGAGCCGCTCGACTGCCTGCAGACCTCTGATTTCAAGGATGCCCTGGCACTTTCCATTTCCGGACTGCCGGAGCGGGAAAGGCTGGTTATGGCGATGTATTACGATGAAGAGTTGAACCTGCGGGAAATCGGTGAGGTACTCGGGGTGAGCGAATCCCGTGTCTGCCAGATCCACGGTCAGGCACTGATACGCCTGCGAGCTCGCATGGGAGAATGGACGGGCAAGTGATGGTTATGAAAATCCGCTATTTGCCGAAACAGGGAACGACTAACAGCGTGAGACAGGAGAACACCCTTGGATACTGATATGAAAATCCTCATTGTGGATGATTTTTCCACGATGCGACGCATCATCAAGAACCTGTTGCGTGACCTGGGGTTTAATAACACGCAGGAAGCTGATGATGGTAATACGGCCTTGCCGATGTTGCAGAACGGCAATTTCGATTTCCTGGTAACCGACTGGAATATGCCGGGAATGACAGGTATTGACCTGTTGAAAGCGGTGCGCCAGGACGAGAAGTTGTCCTCCATGCCAGTACTGTTGGTTACAGCTGAGTCAAAGCGCGAGCAGATTATTGAAGCGGCGCAAGCCGGGGTAAACGGCTATGTTGTCAAGCCATTTACTGCCGTGACGCTGAAAGAGAAAATCGACAAGATTTTTGAACGCATTGAAGCCGAAGCGGGTTAATGATATGGAGGCTGCAAATAAAATAGAAAACGACACCCTGCTGGAGAACGCCCGTGCGCTGGTCGCCGAGCTCGAGTCCGGTAACAGTGATCAGGCAGAAAAAATTATCGAGCAGCTGGGGCGTATGCGTGAACAGAGCCTGTTCCAGGAGCTGGGCAAGATGACGCGTCAGTTACACGAGTCTATCAACAGTTTTGTACTTGATGATCGTATGCAGTCACTGGCCGAATCTGATATCCCCGATGCAAAGACCCGCCTGAACCATGTCATCGAGATGACAGAGAGTTCCGCCAACCGCACCCTGACGGCTGTCGAGAGCGCCTTGCCGGTTTCAGAAGACCTTAAAGTACGTGCCAATACTTTGCACGAAAAGTGGGATCGTTTCCGTAACAAGGAAATGGATGTCAATGAATTTCGCGCTATGAGTAAGGAGATCGATGAATTCCTTACTATTACGACACAGAGTACCGAGAGCATTCACAGTGGTTTGTCTGACATCATGATGGCACAGGATTTTCAGGATCTTACCGGACAGATTTTACGCCGTGTGATAACGCTCGTGCAGGAAGTTGAAGATAATCTGGTGGGACTTGTACGGCTGTCCGGTGGCATTGATGATGAGCCGAAGGCCGAAGTAAAACCGGTCGGAAAAGCCAGGGAAAATCAGGACATGATGCAAGGTGTCGGCCCTGCCGTACCTGGCGTTGAGGCCAGTGGCGAGTCAGTGTCCGGCCAGGACGAAGTTGATGATTTACTATCCAGTCTGGGATTTTGAGGAAACAGCATAATGAGTCTTGATACCGACGACGAGATTCTGCAGGACTTTCTGGTCGAGGCAGGTGAGATACTCGAGCGGCTCAATGAAGAGCTGGTCGAGCTTGAACAGAGTCCCGATGATATGGATATGCTCAATGGCGTATTCCGAAGCTTTCATACCATCAAAGGTGGTGCCAGTTTCCTGGGTCTGGATGGCCTGGTCGAGGTCTGTCACCGTGCCGAGGATGTCTTTAACGTATTGCGCAATGGAGAACGCTCCGTTGACGGCGATCTGATGGATACTGTGCTTCAGGTGCTGGATGTTGTAAACAGCATGTTTGTCGAGGTGCAGGACGGGGAACTGCCAACACCTGCAGAGGCAACGTTGCTCAGCGCCCTGGAAACACTTGCCGTTCCTGCAGGTGCCGAGCCTCCAAAACCCCCGAAAGTTACAACAGAGGCTTCTGTCGGCGGTGGTGATGATATCTCCGAAGAAGAATTTGATGCGCTGCTGGATCAGTTGCACGGCGATGGAAAAGGCCCTGCACCCGCTGCCAATACAGAAAACAAGGTTGTAGCGAAACCGGACAACGAAGATATCACTGAAGAAGAATTTGATGCATTGCTGGATCAGTTACACGGTACAGGGAAAGGACCAAAGATTGTTCCCAACGCATCGGCAGAAACGCCGGCTTCACCTGCGCAACCTGCCGAGAAGAAACCTGAACCGACAAAACCGAAGGCCAAACCTGCCTCGGCGCCCGCCAGCAAGGCGGAAACATCGGTGCGAGTCGATACAAGCCGTCTTGATGAAATTATGAATATGGTTGGTGAGCTGGTGCTGGCAAGAAACCGTCTCTCCAATCTCAAGGAGACGCTGGCCAACGAGGACGTCTCCAAGGCAATCGCCAACCTGGATGTGGTGACGGCAGATCTACAAAACGCCGTGATGAAGACACGCATGCAGCCGATCAAAAAAGTATTCGGCCGTTTCCCCCGCGTAGTACGTGACCTTGCCCGCAGCCTCAACAAGGAAGTGAACCTGGAAATGCAGGGTGAGGAAACCGATCTCGACAAGAACCTTGTCGAGGCACTGGCTGATCCACTGGTTCACCTGGTACGTAATTCTGTCGATCATGGCATCGAAACACCCGAGGAACGCGAAGCGGCGGGTAAACCCAGACAAGGAACGGTGGTGCTGGCTGCCGAGCAGGAAGGTGACCACATACTGCTGTCTATCGATGATGACGGCAAAGGTATGGACGCCGATGTACTGCGTCGCAAAGCGGTCGAGAAAGGCATGATGGATGCTGATTCAGCTGCCCGTCTGGATGACAAGGAATGTTACAACCTGATTTTTGCAGCAGGTTTCTCCACCAAGGATGTCATCTCCGATGTGTCCGGTCGTGGTGTGGGCATGGATGTGGTCAAGACCCGTATCGGTCAGCTTAATGGCAGTGTTGAGGTCGATTCCGAGCTGGGGAAAGGCAGTCGAGTGACGATTCGTGTACCACTGACGCTGGCCATTATGCCAACACTGATGGTGATGCTGGGTGACCAGCCGTTCGCCTTGCCGCTCGGTAGTGTCAACGAGATATTTGACCTGGATACCGGGCATACCAGTATCGTGGATGGCCAACTGGTTGTTATGGTCCGTGGCAAGGCGCTGCCCTTGTTCTATTTACGTGAGTGGTTGGTGAATGGTAGTGCTGCATCGCAGGAAGCGACAGTCAACCATGTGGTTGTCGTTAATGTCGGCAGTCAGAAAGTGGGTTTTGTTGTCGAACAGCTGGTGGGTCAGGAGGAAGTCGTGATTAAGCCGCTAGGTGCATTCCTGCAAGGGCTTGCAGGTTTTGCCGGGGCAACGATTACCGGCGATGGACGTATCGCACTGATTCTCGATGTGCCCAGTTTGATGAAAGCCTATTCGAGCTACCTGTAAAAAGGAATGGAGTGTGAACTGCTGTTTCAGGGAATACCGGGCAGTTTTGCCACGAGATAGATCTATCAATGACAGTTATGCGCCGTTCGGTGCAGGATTCAAAGGACAGGGTCCATGGTAACGCGTGTACTGGTCGTCGATGATTCCGGGTTTTTTTGCCGGCGCATCGTTGAAATACTTGAAGCAGACCCCGCGCTGAAGGTGATTGGCACGGCCTCCAATGGTCGGGAAGCTATTGACCAGGTTGCTGCGCTGAAACCCGATGTCGTGACGATGGATATCGAGATGCCGGTCATGGATGGCATCACAGCGGTTCGTCATATCATGCGATTGAATCCCCTGCCAATACTGATGTTCTCTTCGCTGACGCACACGGGCGCACAGGCGACACTCAAGGCACTGGAAGCAGGCGCTGTCGATTTTTTACCCAAACGTTTTGAAGATATCGCCAAAGATCGTGACCAGGCGAAATTGTTGCTGTGCCGGCGTATTCACGAGGTGGCAAGGCAAGGTTCACCCGCCAGGGCAATGAAGTCTTTGCAACGTACGGAGCGTACAAAAACCATCCCGCCCACTGCCGTGCCGGTACACGCTTCGGTGACACTGGCACGACGGAGCCAGCTTCAGGTTGTGGCGATTGCCAGCTCTACGGGTGGCCCGGTTGCACTTGCGCAGGTGCTTACCAAACTTCCCTCCAATTTCCGGCTGCCGGTCCTGGTCGTTCAGCATATGCCGGCGAGTTTTACACCAGCGTTTGCCTCACGGCTCAATCAACAGTGTGCAGTGACGGTTAAAGAAGCCCAGGACGGTGATGTTATTCGTGGTGGTGAGGTATTGATCGCACCAGGCGGTCGTCAGATGACATTGAAACAGCGGGCGGGTGAAGTCCGGGTTGTTATCAGTGACGGTCAGCCGGATTTGCATTACAAACCCTGTGCGGATATTACCTTTGATTCTGTTGCGAAGATATTTGGTGGGAAAACCCTTGGTATCGTTCTGACCGGCATGGGGGCTGACGGACGTGAAGGTGTCCGTGCCTTGAAGAAGCAGGGTTCGACCATCTGGAGCCAGGATGAGGCGACCAGCGTCATCTATGGTATGCCGATGGCCGTTGCCGAGGCTGGATTGAGCGATCAGGTTATGGCGTTGCACGATATCGGGCCAGGTATCGCGCAGATGGCGGGGTACTAGCGCATGGATATCCTGACCCTGACCGGTATTTTGCTCGCACTGTTTGCCATACTGGGTGGCAACGTGCTGGAAGGCGGGCACATATCTTCGTTGATACAACTGACGGCTTTCGTCATCGTTGCCGGTGGTACTTTGGGTGCGGTTATGGTGCAAACACCCATACGCACCTTTGTACGTGCCATGAAGATTTCGATATGGGTTATTTTCCCGGTGAAGTTACAGCCGGAAGAAGCTGCAGAAAAAATTGTCAACTGGAGCAATATCGCCCGACGTGAAGGGCTGCTGGGTCTGGAGGCGATTGCTGAAGAAGAACCGGATGAGTTCGCCCGCAAGGGTTTGCAATTGCTGGTCGATGGCAGTGAGCCGGAAGTGATCCGTTCAATTCTGGAAGTTGAAATTGACAGTAAGGAGCATCAGGACACACAGGCTGCCAAGGTCTTTGACGGTCTGGGTGGCTACAGTCCTACCATCGGTATTATTGGTGCAGTGATGGGCCTGATTCACGTGATGAATAATCTGGCAGATCCTTCCAAGCTGGGAAGTGGGATTGCAACGGCCTTTGTCGCAACCATTTACGGTGTTGGTTTCGCCAACCTGTTTTTTCTCCCGATGGCCAACAAGCTGAAGAGCCAGGTTCATGCACAGAGCCAGTTTCGCGAAATGATTGTAGAAGGCGTGATTTCAATCGCCGAGGGTGAGAATCCGCGCAACATCGAAACCAAGTTACAGGGGTACTATCAGTAACGAGTACCGGTACTGTGAGATACAGCGCATGGCAAGAAAAAAACGCATAGAAGAACCTGTGAACCACGAGCGGTGGCTGGTTTCCTATGCCGATTTTATTACCCTGTTGTTTGCCTTTTTTGTGGTCATGTATTCCATCTCATCAGTTAATGAAGGCAAGTACCGTGTGCTGTCGGACTCGATGGTTGCTGCATTCTCTGATCCGGCGCGCAGTCTGGAGCCTATACAGGTCGGTGATCTGATGAGATCACCGTTACAATCTGAAACACCCGTGGACCGGAACAAGCCAGTCATCGAACTGTTCCGGATTCCGCTGCCGGAACGCGATATTCGCAAGAAACTGGAAAAGAAACTGAAAGAAGCGCGTGACAAGGCAAAGCGTGAGGCCGAAGAAAAAAAAGCGGCACAGGAAAATAAAATCGATGCTGCCGCTGAAGCGCTGGCGGACTCTATCGAAAAGGCGATGTCTGATCTTGTTGATGCGGGGTTGATCAACGTGCGACGTGACAAGCGCTGGATCGAAGTAGAGATCAAGTCGAGCATCCTGTTTGGCTCGGGGCATGCCGGACTGGCGCCAGGATCAGAACCCGTCCTGCGCAAGCTGGCAGAAAAGCTGGCACCCTTGAATAACACGATTCATGTCGAAGGTTTTACCGATAATATTCCCATCGACAACTTCGAGTTTCGTTCCAACTGGGAACTCTCGGCAGCGCGTGCTGCCAGTGTGGTCCATTTGTTCACTCGCCTTGGTGTAAAGCCGGAACGGATGGCGGCGATTGGCTATGGACAGTACCGGCCGATAGTCAGCAATGACACACCGGAAGGTCGGGCCAGGAACCGGCGGGTTGTACTGGTTATTATGGCCAGGAGCCCCGC
>VAPM010353911.1_pt1 | contig 18384 bp, 14 predicted proteins | sample 3395091 | NCBI WGS metagenome assembly VAPM01 (sample SAMN08290445, study PRJNA428436) | hydrothermal vent metagenome | isolation source: Deep-sea hydrothermal vent chimney 3 | place: Pacific Ocean: Juan De Fuca Ridge | reverse complement strand
CCGGCCGGCGCAAACGCGCCGACGAATTACTGGAAATGATCGCGCTGACCGGACAGGGCGACAAGCTGCCTTCGGAATTATCCGGTGGCCAGAAACAGCGGGTCGCCATCGCCCGCGCACTGTGCGCCGAACCGGATGTACTGCTGCTTGATGAGCCCCTATCGGCGCTTGACTTGAAATTACGCCAGCACATGCGCACCGAATTGCGCCAGATTCAGCAACGCGTCGGCATTACCTTTATATACATAACTCACGATCAGGGCGAAGCCCTGACCATGTCCGACAATGTCGCGGTCATGCGCCACGGCATCATCGATCAAATCGCCGACAGTCAGGCCATATATGACGATCCGGCGACCGCGTTCGTCGCTTCCTTCGTTGGCGAAAACAATGTTTTCCGGGGTAAAGTCAAGGCCATAGAGAACGGTATCGCCATGGTCGCCACCAACCGCACCGGCGATTTAAGCGCGCGCGTCGCTTCCGCCGCCAGGGACAGCCTGAAAGTGGGCGACGAGGCGATGATCTTTGTCCGGCCGGAGGCCCTGAACATCGCCGCCGCCGGGGCCGCAACCGGCAGCCGGTTCCGGGCCATGGTCACTAACGAGGAATTCGAAGGCCAGACCTACAATGTTTTCCTGGAAGGCGACAACAACAAGCAAATCAAAATGTCGCTGGTCAACAAGGGCACCGTCCGGGAATCGTCAATGGGCAAGGATTTGACCCTGCAATACGATCCGAAACAGGCGATTGTCCTGCCCGACGGCGAACTGGCGAGCGAATAGCGATGAAACGCACCGGCTTCATGGGTGAATTTTTTGAGCGCAATGGCCTGGCGCTGGGGTTGTACCTGCTGCTCGCCGTCGGCTTCTGGATATTAATCCTGATTGTCCTGCCGCAACTTTCCATGCTGGACTTTTCCTTCCGTCATCACCTGCCGCCGCCGGAAATGGGCGGCCCCAAGGACACCTATACGCTGGAACACTACAAGTTCCTGGTGCTGGGTGCGCCGGGGGCCAATTCGTCTTACAACGCGGTCGATCTGGGCGTCTTCGTACGCACCCTGCTGGCCGCCCTGTTCGTCACCCTGCTGGATCTGGTGTTGTGCTACCCGCTGGCCTACTACCTGGGGCAAACGAAAGGCGGCGGCTTCGTCCGGATCCTGGTGCTGCTGCTGATTATTCCGTACTGGATCAACGAAATCCTGCGCGCCTTCGCCTTCCGGATTATTTTTGGCGACAGCGGCGTAATTAACGAACTGCTGATGTCAATGGGGATGATTTCCAGCCCGATTGATTTTATCCGCGCGAACATCGCCCTCTATTCCGGTCTTGGCTACGCCTACATCCTGCTGATGATTTTCCCCATATACAATGTCATCGAAAGCCTGGACCGCAACCAGATCGAGGCCGCCCGCGACATGGGCGCGTCGTGGATGCGGATTCACTGGCGCGTCGTCATCCCCTATGCCAAACCCGGTATTTCGTCGGGCTGCACCATGGTCTTCATGTTGACGGCGGGGGCCTTGGCGGCGCCGCAAATTCTCGGCGGGCCATCTTCCCTGTGGTTTACCCAAATTATTTATCAGTGGTTTAACCAGGGCGGCAACTGGCCGCGCGGGGCGGCCTACGCCATTGTTCTGCTGCTGGTCTGTATCGCCATCGTGCTGTCGGCGATGCGGGTGTTCAAGGTCAAGATGGGGGATATCGGCAAGTGAAGTCCGAAAACCTCCTGATGAAACTGTTCCTGGGGCTTTATCTGGTGGTATTTTTCGGCTACCTGCTGGGGCCGCTGATCATCATGGGCATCACCGGCTTCAATTCACCGGGCTTTCCCCGCGCCATGCCCTGGGAATGCCTGACCTTCGAATGGTTCGACGTGCTGTATAACGACAAGCGTATTGTTAACGGCATCAAGAACAGCCTGATTATCGGGCTCGGCACGGTCGTTCTTTCCGTCGTCATGGGGTTGGCCGGCTCGCTGGTGCTGACCCAGATATGGCCGAAGCTTCGCGCCACCTATTACACTCTGGTGATCGCGCCGATCCTGATCCCCGGCGTCGTGCTGGGCATTTCGACGCTGGTGTTCTGGGACCGGATCAACGTCATGCTCGGTTTCGGCGGCGAAAGTTTCCTGCATAACGGTATTTTCCTGACCATCCTGGGCCAATCGACCTTTATCGCCTCCTATTGCATGTTGGTGTTCGTGGCCCGCCTGCAACGGTTCGACACCGGCCTGACGGAAGCGGCGCTGGACCTGGGCGCAACCAACGTCCAGGCATTCCGCAAGATTCTTCTGCCGTTCCTGAAACCGGCCATCGGCTCGGCCGCCGTGCTGGCGTTTCTGGCATCGTTTGAAAACTACAACACCACCACCTTCACTTTCGGCAAATATCCGACGCTGACCATCGAACTGGCGCAGAAGGTGCGGTATGGCATCAACCCGTCAATTTCGACGCTGGCCTTCATCATCGTCGTACTGACCGTGGTCGGCGCCCTTGGCCACGAAGTCTATCAACGGCGCAAGCAACTGGCGCTGGCCAACGGCGCCCCCGTTGGCGCCGTTGGCGGCGGATTTCAATTGCCGAAATTCCTGCGTGGCAATCCCGCCGCCATCATCCTGCTGATCATGGCGGTCGGCGGTTTTTCGACTATCTGGTTCGCCAACGTCTATAGCCCGGAGGCCTGCAAGGTTCAGGTCCGCGATCAGAAACGCGCCCTTCAGCAACGGCAAATAGAACTGATCCGCCAACGGCAAATCCAGCGTGAACGGGAAAAGGCGATGCAGGGGCCGGACATCTTCGGGGCCGGCCAAAGTATCGCCCCGCAGCCATCCGGTTCGGTCCTGCAAAGCCCCGGCAAGGGATCGTTTGGCAGTGTTTTCGCACCGACCAATCTGGACAAGGCCGGACCAAAGGATGGGACGACCGATAAAAACCCGGGAAAAGGCTCGTTCGGTAACGTTTTCGATCCGCAAAATCTGGACAAGGCCGGACCGAAGGAATAACCCATGCCCCTGTTAACGACCACCATCGGCGCCTATCCGAAACCCGATTACGTTCCCGTCATAGACTGGTTCAAGGCCGATGACGGCCCCGATACGGCTTCGCCGACCCGGCGCTACGAGGACGAACTGGCCCGCATGGGCGATCAGGCCGAAGCCATCTTCGCCCGCGCCGCCGCCGACGTGCTGGCCGATCAGGCCGCCGCCGGCATCGATATCCCCACCGATGGCGAAGTCCGGCGGGAAAACTACATCCACTATCACTGCCGCCATATCGCCGGCATCGATTTTGCCCGGTTAACCGAAAAAGTCCTGCGCGAGGGCGCCTACCGGGCAACGCTGCCGACCATCACCGGCCCGCTGTCGGCGCGGGACCATTTCCTGCCCCATGACTGGAAGGTGGCGCAGCGCTGCACCGACAGGCCGCTCAAGGTTACCTTGCCGGGGCCGATGACCATCGGCGATACCCTGGCCGATGAATATTACGGTGACGAGAAAACGCGCGGCGCCGAACTGGCCTTGGCCCTGAACAGCGAAGTCCTGGCCCTGGCCGAGGCCGGCTGCCGCCATATACAGGTCGATGAACCGCTGTTCGCACGCAAGGCCGGGGTGGCGCTGGATTTCGGCTTCGACAACCTGGAACGGGTGTTTCATAACTGCCCGCCGTCGGTGGTTCGAACGGTGCATATGTGTTGTGGCTATCCGGACGCCATAGACAATCCGGACTACGCCAAGGCGCCGAAGGAATCATACGACCAACTGGCCGACGCCATTGACCGTTCCAGCATACAGGCTATTTCCATAGAGGACGCACACCGCCACAACGACCTGTCGTTGCTGGAAAAATTCGCCGGTACCACGGTTATTTTCGGGGTCGTCGCGATCGCTAAAAGCCAGGTCGAAACAATCGAGGAAATCGCCGGGCGGCTGACCGCGGCCCTGAACCATATCGACTCCGACCGGTTGATCGCGGCGCCCGATTGCGGCCTCGGCATCCTGGGTCGTGAACTGGCGCTGGCCAAACTCAACAACATGTGCGCCGCCGCCCGTTCCGTCGGTTGATCGACCATGCCGACGGATGCCGTGCTGGTTGTCAATTCCGGTTCTTCGAGCATCAAATTTGCCGTCTTCGCAAATGAAACCCGCCTGCTGGCCGGGCAAATCGCGGCTATTGGCGGCGCTCCTTCATTTTCGGCGAGTGATAACGAAGGCCGACCGCTGATACTGGAAAACGGCGTACTTACGGAAACCGAAGATCATGCCGGCGCACTGTCGGTTCTGCTGGATTGGTTGCAGGGCGATGACCTGGGTGTGCGTATCGCCGCCGCCGGGCACCGGGTGGTTCATGGCGGTGCGAAATTCACCGTGCCGGTGCGGATCGGCCCGGAAGTCATCGCCGAACTCAAGGATTTGATTCCACTGGCCCCGCACCACCAGCCGCATAATCTGGCCGCCATCGAGGCCCTGGCCGACCGTTTGCCCGGTCTCGAGCAAGTCGCCTGTTTCGATACCGCCTTTCATTCGGGGAAACCGGCGGCGGCAAGGCAACTGGGCCTGCCCGCCGCCTATGCCGAACGGGGGATGCGCCGCTATGGCTTCCACGGCCTGTCTTATGAATACGTTGTCGGCGCCCTGCCCCGGATCAGTGGATCCATCCTGCCGGGCCGCCTGGTGATCGCCCACCTGGGTAACGGCGCCTCCATGTGCGCGGTCAGGGACGGCATCGGCATCGCCACCACCATGGGTTTCTCGACGCTCGACGGTCTGCCCATGGGCAGCCGTTCCGGAGCGCTCGATCCCGGCGCGATCCTGCATCTGATGCGCCGGGAAGGTCTCGACCTGGACGCCCTGGAAGACCTGCTTTACAACCGCTGCGGACTGCTCGGCGTTTCCGGTATCAGTTCCGATATGCGGGTCCTGCTGGGCAGCGCCGAACCGGCGGCGGCGGAAGCCGTCGAATTCTACTGTTACCGGGTCGCCCGCGAATTGGGTTCACTGGCCGCCGCGCTGGGCGGCATCGATGCCCTGGTCTTTACCGGCGGCATCGGCGAAAACGCCGCCGCCGTGCGCGCCAATATCATCGAGCGGTCCCGCTGGCTGGGACTGGCGCTCGATCGCGCGGCCAACGACGGCAATGCCGCCCGGATCACCCGCACCGACGGCGGCGCCGACGCCTGGATCGTCCCGACCGACGAAGAAAGCGTAATCGCCCGCCATACCCTGGATATTTTGGGGGGTTATACCGGCCGGCGCCGATAATTTATCCAGTCCAGGAAATGCGTAAATTTTTCGTTGAATTGATCGGGCTCGTTGAAAAACGGCGCATGGCCGCCGGCCTTGATATCATCCGGGCCACCGCGCCAGATATTGCCATAGGGCAATCCGGCAAGATAATCATGATTGAGAAACGGGTCGTCGGAGCCATTGAACATGGCGAAGGGAATCGCCCCTTCCCGCAACATGCGCATTTGCCGTGGCCAGTCTATGACATTCAGCTTGGTCATTAAAAAAGCGCGCGCCCGGCCATCGGTGCGACCGATATTTTTGTGCAGGAAGGCGCTTTTCGCCGAATAAGGCGAATTAGCCGAATTCGCGTAATTCCGTCTCTCGGTACGGGAAAAATGCTGTTTGCCGGAAAGTATAAGGTGGGAACTGGCGTTATACCCCGCCGCGAAATCATCGGGCAGGATATTTAACGGCGAAGTCCCGGAAATTGCCAAACCGCGTATGGTCACGTTGCCGCGCGCCGCCAGTTCCAGGGCCACATAGCCCCCCAGCGACCATCCGAACAGCACCAGGCTTTCGATTCCGAGCGTGGCCAGTATCTCCTCGGCGATCTCGGCGTAGGCGATTATGTTGTAGGTCCTTTCCGGATTGGCGTTCCCCGATACGCCGTGGCCGGGCAAATCGAAGGCGATGACGCGATAGCCTTCACCGAATGCCTCGAACTGATACTGGAAGGCCTCCTTGCAGGAAGAATTCCCATGCAGAAACAACAGCACCGGTTTTCCGGCATCACCCCCGGTATCGGAAACCGCTATATCACAGTGCGTCGTGGCGATAATGGTTTCCTTGGCCCGCAGGCGGTTCTCGCGCGCACGCTTGCCATAACGCCGCCGCCAATGCGCCTGAAAGGCCGTTTTCCTGCTTTGGAAAAATTCGTGCAGTTCCTGTAACGCCGCCCAAAGACCACCCGGATAGAAAATCATAATCAGGATAATCAGGCCCGCCATGATGATGTTCCGCCACGGCCCCAAATCAACGATCAGTTCGGAAAACCCGGTCAGGACAAAAGCGGCGATGATCGGCCCCCACAGGGTAGCGGCCCCCCCGACCAGCAACATGGATAGCAGCAGGGCCAGAAAACTGACGCCAAACACATCGGGCGAGGCGACCCGCACATACGAGGCATACAGGCCCCCGGCCATTCCGGTAAAAAAGGCGCTTGCGACGAGGGTTTGCAGCCGGGTCCGCGATTCGGAGATGCCCCGGGAAATCGCCAGATACTTGTTGTCGCGCAGCGCAATCATGGCGCGCCCCAGGCGACCGCGCACCGTGCGGTATAGGAATATCGTCGATACCGCAAGCAACGCGAGGGCGGTATAGTAATAACCGATCTTGCCATCCTTGATAAACCGGTAGTCACCGATGGCCAGCGATGGCAGCATCACCATGCCCGAGGTGCCGCCGGTATAATCCGATTGCGAGATTACAATCTGGTAGATCAGTTGCGAAAAAGCGATGGTAATCAAAATAACATAGACGCCATCCAGCCGCAGCACCGGAAGCGCCAGCAGGGCGGCGACGGTGACAGCCAGAAATCCGGCGGCGACAATCGCCAGCCAGGGAGAGACTCCAAGAGTTTTGGCGAGGATGCCATAGGCGTAAATGCCGACGGCGAAAAGCGCCACATGGGCGAAATTGAACATGCCGCCATAACCCAGGCTCAGGTCCCAGTTAGACGCCACGATGGCGTAAATAAAAGTCAAAATCAACATGTGGCGCAGGTAGCTGTCGGTAAACAGCAGCGGCAACAACGCCAATATCATCAGGGAAACCAATACGGGAACAAGGCCGACACTGCGCTGGAATGGCGGGGAATAGCGCATCAGACCGACTTGGAATACTTGCCAAAAAGACCTTCGGGCTTAATTACCAGAACCCCGATCATCATCGCGAACAGGACCGCCGGGGTCCAGTACAGGCCAATAAAATATGCCGAGAAGGCCTCCACCATGCCGACAATAAACGCCGCGTAAATCGGGCTGGTAAAGCGTGCGACACCGCCGAAAATCACCACCACAAGCGCCTTCATCAAAGGGTCCGTCCCCATGGTCGGGCTCATGAAACGGATAGAGCCGATAAACACCCCGGCGAGACCGGCCAGCGCCGCGGAAAGCCCGAAGGAAAGGGCGTAAAGCTTTGGCACGTCCAGGCCCATCAATTGCGACGCGACGCGATTTTGGGCCACCGCGCGCATCGACCGGCCAAGCGTCGAGCGGCTCAGGAATGTCCCCAGAAGCGCCAGAATGATTACCGCCACAAGCAATAGCACTATCTCGTTTTTCGACATGGTAAGGCCGACCATGCTAAATTCACCGACCACGCCGGGCTCGATCTGTTTGGCCCGCACACCCCAAATAACCTGTAGCAGGTTTTCCAGAATCGTCGCCCCGGCCAGCGTCGTGATAACCGACAACAACACCAGATTATCTTGCCGTTCGAACGGTCGCACCAGCACCAGTTGAAACACCACCCCAATGACGAACAGGCCGGCTATCGCCGCGAATACGCCGGCCAGGTATCCCAACCCGGTCGCTTCCGAACTGCTGACCTGCCAGGCCAAATAGGCGCCGACCGCGATAAAGGCGCCGTGGGCGAAGTTGAAAATACCCAGTGTCGTCCAGACCACCGCCAGACCGGTCGCCATCAGGGCGTATATGGCGCCGATAACGATCCCGCCGGTAATCACGAACAGCAGGGTATCCAATGTCATGCAGGGACCTCGCCAAATAACAAGGTCATCAATTCATCATGACCCGGCATATCGTCCCGTTCCATGCGGCCGGAAATGGTGCCGTGATCGAACAGATAAAGCGTATCGATCAATGATTTCAGGAATTCAACGTCCTGATCGATCACGATCAGGGGCACCCCGGCGCTTTTGATATGGCCGATAGCCTCGCTTAGTTCGAACCGCAATTTTGGTGAAAGTCCAAGCGTCGGCTCGTCAAGCATCAACAGTTTGGGGGCGGCCATTAAACCGACGCCAATCGAAACCATTTGCCGCTCGCCACCGGACAAAAACCTGATTTTGCTACCCCGGCGTTCCCGCAAACGGGGAAACAGCGTATCGACAAGCGCCGCCTGCCGGGTCGTATCCGCGCGACCGCAGTTGGCCACCCGGGCGATGGCCAATGTCTCCGCCACCGTCATTTCCGGAAACAACAGGTTGCCTTGCGGGACATGGATGAGCCCGGCCCGCGCCACCCTGGCCGGGTCCATGCGCCGCCTGCGCAGGACATCGTAGTTGAAGTTGCGCGAGCCGCGGACCCGGCGGTCTCCCTCCTGGTTTAGCCGCACGCCGTCGAACAATATATCTCCGCGCCAGGGATCGAGAATGCCGCTTATGGTCATCAGCAAGGTTGTCTTGCCATGCCCGTTGGGACCGAACAGGCCGATGCTGGTCCCCTTGTTCATGGCCAGACTGACATTACTGAAAATCTGAACGGGATCGTAGCCGCCGCTCAGATTCCGCAATTCCAGAAGGGGCCGGTCGCCGGTCATGCCGCCCCCCCCAGATAAGCTTCGACAACCAGCGGATCACGAATGACGTCGGCGGGTTTTCCCTCGGCTATCAAAGATCCCTGATCGAGCACGATTAGCCGGTCGGAAATACTGGTCAGCAACGGCAAAACGTGTTCGATCAAAATAATGGTCATGCCCGCATCGCGCAGGCCCAAAATCAGTGTACGCATCCGGTCAATTTCCGGTTTGGTCAGGCTGGAAGCGGGTTCATCCAACAGCAACAGTTTCGGTTTCAGGGCAACCGCGCCGGCCAGCATGATCTGTTTTTTCAGGAAAACCGGAAGGGTTCCGGCCGGCGAGTTATGCAGGGTAGCGGGGAAGCCGACCAGATCAAGGGCCACATAGGCATGATCGAGATTACCGCTAAAAGTATCGGCCCAGCCGTTGTTTTCGGCGCTTGCCAATACATTATCGACGGCGCTTAGCGCCGGAAAGACGCTCTCGCGTTGAAAGCTGCGGGCGATTCCAAGGCGGGCGATCTGATGGTTAGCCAGCCTTTGTATCTCTTTGCCCCGGAAACCGACCCGCCCGGCGTCGGCCCGAAACGGGATATTGGTGATAATGTTGAACAGCGTGCTCTTGCCGCTGCCGTTGGGGCCGGCGATACCGACAATCTCGCCGGCCCGCGCCGCGATACCGACATCATTCACGGCGGTAAGGCCGCCAAATGATTTTCTCAGGCCATCGGTGTAAAAAAATGGGCGGTCATTCATTCAGTAGGCTGTCCAGGTTCACTTAAAAACGCCCCGCCGTATTCAGGCGGGGCGCTTGTTATAAGATTATTCGAGTCGTTATTTCATCCACGGGGGTCTCATGAAATCTCCCGCGGCATATTTCTCCGGACTGACCAAAACCCTCTTTTGGTTCTGAATTTGCCAAAAACTCACCGGCACATGATCCAGATCCTGCAACGCCAGATGATCGGCCTGGCCGAACTCTATCGGCCCGGCGCCGGAAAGAACCTTGGTCTTCCCGATTTCCATGCCGATCGCCTTGTGGTCCGTCGCATCGCCTACCTTGGCGAGGGCGGCGAAATAGATATCGGTCATTTCCTTAAGCGCGACGCCGTAAGGCCCCGACTTCTTGCCGAACTTCGCCTCGTAGGCCTTCAGCATTTTCTGCGCGATGGGCCATTTCGGCGAATCCAGCGGTCCCCCAATCAGATTATACAGGACGCCATTGGCCTTAGCCCCGGTCAGCTTGATGAATTCCGGAAGCGCCGGCGCATATTGCAGGAACATGATAGAATTTGTCGGCTTTTCCTGAAATTGCTTAACAAACAACGCGGAATTGCCCGGGATATAATCCGTATTGACCACCAGGTCGGGCTCGTCACTGCGGACCTTGGCAAGGATTGAACGCCAGTCGCTGACCGGGCCGAACGGCACCAGTTCATCCACCGTGATCGTCCAGCCGGCCGCCGTGAAAACTTTTTTCATGCCTTCGGAAATGGTCTTTGAAAAAGGATTATCGGACGAAATAATGGCGACCTTCTTGTTCCTGATCGAAATTGTCCCGGCCTTGGCGAAACGTTCGATAGTCGGCAGAAGATCGGTCACGTAACCCGCAAATGAAGCCGTCATCGACCAGCAACACCAATAGTCCTCCGGTTTTTTAGAGACAATCGCGGCGAACCCCGGCGAAGGACCGGCCGCCAGATAGGGCATACCGGCTTCCGCCATCAGTTGCACTTCAAACATCGACATGCTGGCGTAGCCGGTCAAAATCATGTGCACGCCATCGGTTCCAAGCAGGCGTTCGACAGCGCTGGTGACGTTTGCGGCGGAATGATCCTTGACGTCGGCGACCACCACTTCAAAGGTGTTCCCGGCGACGCCGCCCCTGGCGTTCGCCTCTTCAACGGCCCATTTCACACCGTTCACGAATTCCTCGCCATCCGATGCGGTAGCGCCGCTTAAAGGCGCCAGCACACCGATTTTGACGACACCGGCCAGCGCCGCCGGGCCATTTGCGTAAAGCCCCATCAGGGCGATGCCGAAAATCACTATGGCCCGGCGCAACGGCCCTTTGTCGATCTGTTTCATTGGTGACCCTCCCGTTTTACTTTTCAGCAGCCAATCTAGCAGCGTATAATGGGATGCGGAATTGCAAGATATTGCAAAAGGAAGGCATTCATTGGGGGGCAATCAAGATTGAACCATGGAAATGATGACAATCGCCGAACCGGACAACCGCCAAAGCGCGATGGCGTTCTGTGAAAATCGCGACATTCGGTATTTCAGTTACATCGCCCTGGGATTGCCGGTCAGTTGGGGAAAGCGGCCGGAGGATACCTTGCAGACCAGCTATCCTGCCGAATGGATCGGGCGCTACGTGGAAAATTCTTACGTGCTGTATGATCCGGTCGTTAGTGTAGCCCGTAAATCCCGTCTGCCGTTTCGCTGGGGACACGGCGGTTTCATCAGCGGGTTTAAAAAGGCCGAGCGCCGGGTTTTTCACGAGGCCAGAGAATTTCAGATCAGGGAAGGATATTCGATCCCGTTGTACGGACCGGATGGCGAAACCGCGATTTTCACCGTAATTTCCGATAAATCGGGCCAGATGGCCGATATGGTCGAGGCCAGTTCCGGCGAAATTCAATTATTCGCGGGGCAATTTCACGCCGCACAAATGGAACTGCTGCGGCCCCACGGCAAACGGCGCGAAGAGGCCCTTTCCGGACGCGAACGGGAATGCCTGTTATGGACCGCCGATGGTTTGACCAGCGACCGGATCGCCAAGAATATCGGCTTATCGACATCGGCCATCAATCACAATCTTGGCACCGCAGCCCGCAAACTGGGCGCCGCCAACAAGCTGCACGCGACCGTTTTGGCGTTGCGGCGGGGCCTGATTTAGAGCCCATCCCGGATAACGCCGAGTTGCGGTCGCATATCGCCCGGCTCGATACCGGCCACCTGGACCGGCTTTTTCATGGCGTCGCGGCGGAACGGCTCACCCAGTTCCTGATTCAGCATGACTTCGATAAAGGTCGTCACGCCATCTTCCTGGGCCTTGCAGGCGGCCTGCAAGGCGCTGGTGAGTTCCGCCTGTGTCGTCACCCGCACCCCTTTTAAGGCGCAGCCTTCGGCGACCCTGGCGAAGCTTAAATCCGGGTTCAATTCGGTGCCGACGAAGTTATTGTCATACCACAGGATGGAATTGCGCTTTTCCGCGCCCCACTGAAAATTACGGAAGATAACCATGGTGATGGCCGGCCATTGGCGGCGACCGCAGGAAATCATTTCGTTCATGCTGATGCCGAAGGCGCCATCGCCGGCAAAACCGACCACCGGCGTTTGCGGGTTACCGATCTTGGCCCCAAGAATTGACGGGAAGCCATAGCCGCAGGGGCCGAACAGGCCCGGCGCCAGATATTTACGGCCCTGCTCGAATGATGGATAGGCGTTGCCGATGGCGCAGTTGTTGCCGATATCGCTGGATATTATGGCGTCTTTCGGCAAACCGGCCTGAATCGCCCGCCAGGCCATGCGCGGCGACATCAGGTCGGCGTCACGGGCGCGGGAATCGGCGTTCCAGGTGGTGCCGGGGTCGTCGTCTTCATGGTCCATGCCGCTCAGGGCCTGCAACCAGGACGACTTGGCCTGATGGATTGTGGCCTTGCGTTGTTCGCGCCCGGCATCGCCGGCGGTATCCGAAAGGCCGTCGAGAATTTGCCCGGCGACCATTCCGGCATCGCCGCATATGGCCACCGTGACCTTTTTTGTCAGGCCGATGCGGTCGGAATTGATATCGACCTGGATAATACTGGCCCCGGTCGGCCAATAGTCGATGCCGTAACCGGGCAGAGTCGAAAATGGGTTAAGTCGGGTGCCCAGCGCCAACACCACATCGGCCTGGGCGATCAGTTCCATCGCCGCCTTGGATCCGTTATAGCCCAGCGGACCGACCGCCAGCGGGTGGCTGCCGGGGAAGCTGTCGTTGTGCTGGTAACCGTTGGCGACCGGCGCATCCAGCCGTTCGGCCAGGGCCTGACATTGCCCGATGGCATCGCCGATGACGACGCCGGCGCCCGACAGGATCACCGGAAATTTCGCCTCTGACAATAGTTTGGCGGCTTCCGCAATAGCCGCCGCGCCGCCGGCCGGTCGTTCCAGCCGGACTATTTGCGGCAGTTCGATATCGATCACCTGGGTCCAGTAGTCCCGTGGTACGTTGATTTGCGCCGGGGCCGAGCTTCGAATCGCCTTCTCGATTACCCGGTTCAGCACTTCGGCCATGCGCGAAGCGTCGCGGACTTCCTCCTGATAACAGACCATATCCCGAAACAGGGCCATTTGCTCGACTTCCTGGAAACCGCCCTGCCCGATCGTCTTGTTGGCCGCCTGGGGGGTCACCAGCAGCATCGGCGTATGGTTCCAGTAAGCGGTTTTGATGGCCGTCACGAAGCCGGTGATGCCAGGCCCGTTCTGGGCGATGGCCATGGCGACCTTGCCGGTAGAACGGGTATAGCCATCGCAGATCATGCCGCCGTTGGTTTCGTGGGCGACATCCCAAAAGGTAATGCCGGCTTTCGGAAACAGATCCGAGATCGGCATGAAGGCCGAGCCGATAATCCCGAAGGCGTGTTCGATGCCGTGCATTTGCAAAACCTTCACGAAGGCTTCTTCGGTAGTCATCCTGGTCATGGCCGGGCTCCTTGGTATGAATTCCATCGTGCATCGGATGCTAAGCGCCACGCCGGAAAAACAAAGGTACCAGTTTGCAATGATCGCTTGGGCCAGAAACCGCCCAATCATGATTGCCGCCGTCAGGCCAAACGGACGAGTTCGGTTGCCCCGATTACGCGACGAACTATATCCGGATGATTTTCGCCGCCGTGCCTGAGCGCCACTGCGCACAGATAATCCGGGGCCGGCCCGAACAAATCAAAGCGCCAGTTTTTCGGGTCGTCCTGGCCGTTCAGGAAATCAATCGCCAACGGCTCAAGCGAGAAGGCGAAGCCTTCCAGCGGTTCCGCCAGGCCTTTGCCGATGGCCTTGATGTAGGCTTCCTTCAGCGTCCACAACGAAAAGAAACCCCGGCGTTTTCCCGATTCCGGCATCTTGTCAAGCAGTGCCGTTTCCGGTTTTGCAAACTTGGCGCGGGCTATTTTATCCAGTTGATTGTCGCGCCCCGTCCATTCGACATCGACACCGATGTCACGCCCCCGTGCCACGGCGACGCAAACCAGTCCACGGGTGTGGGAAATATTAAAGCGCAGGCCGTCGCCGCCGGACCCGGCGATTTCCGGCCTGCCGTGCGGCCCCGTTTCGAACCGCCAGTCCGGCGGTGAAGTTTCCGAAAAATTCGACAGCATGATCCGGCAGAGGGCATGGGCGGTAATGTATTCGCGGCGGCTGTGGGCCATTGCGAAGCGGTCGCTGCGGGCGTTTTCCTCGACCGACAGGACGGTCCGTAACTGATCGACACGGGGATCGTCGAGCGCCGGCACGATCCAGACATGGGCCTGGCCGAACGGCAATTCCGCCACCATCAAACGGGCACGGCGACAAGCGCCAGCATGTCGCCCATTTCAATCAGCCCCGGAAAATGCCGACCGGCCAGAATGCCGTCGATTGCGGCGGTATATTCCGCCGGGGCCAGCCCGGTCCGTTCGACATTGTGAACGCGCCCGACCACCTGCCCCTTGCGAACCATGTCTCCCGGATCGACCGTCATTTCCAACAGGCCCGAGCTGTCGCAGAAGACGAAACATTCCATGCCCGGCATTTCCAGCTTCTGACTGGGGGTAATTTCCGGGTCGCCATCAAGCAGGCCGGCATGGCGCAGCAAATTATCTATACCCCGCCTGGTGATAGCCGTGGTCGCGGCGCTGGCCGAACCGCCGCCGCCCAGTTCCGTTGTGATAAAGACCTTGCCCATGTCTTCGACCGCCGAATCGTACATGCCGCGGGAATCGATTTCCAGCAGCATGGTGTGATAAGGCGCGTTGAAGGCGGTCAGGGCCGCCACGCAGCGCTCCTGCTGGGCCTTGTCTTGCAGCACGTGGGCGGCGGCGAACGGGACAAAATCAAGGGTTTTTCCGCCGGAATGAATATCCAGCACGATATCGGCCATGGGCAGCAGGGTGCGCTGGAAATAGTCGGCGATTTTTTCCGTTACCGTACCATCGGGGCGACCGGGAAATACCCGGTTCATGTTGCCGCCATCGACCGGCGATGTTCGAAGGCCGGCGCGAAAGGCCGGATAATTCATCATCGGAACGATAATCACCCGGCCACTGAGCACCCTGGGGTCCAGCTTCAGGGCCAAATCCATCAGGGCGATCGGCCCTTCGTATTCATCGCCATGGTTGGCCCCGGTCATCAGCACCGTCGGGCCATCGCCACCGGCGATAACGGTAATCGGGATCATGATCGAACCCCAGGCCGAACGGTCGTGCGAATACGGTAATTTGAGATGGCCGTGCCGGACCCCCTGGCCATTCAGGCCGATGGTGCAAGTAATCGGATTATTGCGCATAAAAAGCCCCTGGCAGCTAAAATTCTACTGGCCAAAAATATACGCCGCACGGTAGCGTCTCCGCCAGAAAATACGGAGTCTAGGACGCCATGAAAAACCTGCCTTTCGGTCGGCCCGGTCGCTTTTACAAGGGCAACCTGCACGGCCATTCAACCCGTTCCGACGGCGTTACGTCGCCCCGCGACGCCGTCCGGCACTATCGCGACGCCGGCTATGATTTTGTCGCCTTAAGCGATCATTTCATGGCCCGTTTCGGATTTCCGGTTACCGATACCCGGCCTTACCGGGATAACGATTTCACGACCCTGATCGCCGCCGAATTGCATGCCCCGGAAACCTCCAACGGTGAAATATGGCATATCCTGGCGGTCGGCCTGCCAAGTGATTTCGCACCGCCGGAAAATGGTGAAAATGGGCCGGAAATAGCCGCCCGCGCCGCCGCCGCGGGGGCCTATATCGGCATCGTGCATCCATCGTGGTACGGCTTGACGCCCGAGGACGCCCGCTCCATCGCCTCCGCCCACGGCGTCGAGATATACAATCATGGCTCGGACATCGAAGTCGACCGGGGGTCGAACTGGCCGTTCTGCGATCTGTTGCTCAACGACGGCTGGCGTCTGAGCGGCTTTGCCACCGACGATTCCCACCACATGACCCATGACTGCTTCGGCGGCTGGGTCTGGGTTCAGGCCGAAACCCTGTCCCCGGACGCCCTGCTGGATGCCCTTAAGGCGGGCCGATTCTATTCCAGTCAGGGCCCGGAAATACTTGACGTGCGGATTGAAGGCGACGAGGCCCGGATTATCTGTTCACCGGCCAGTTCGGTTTCCCTGACCGGTCGGGGTGCGCGTTCGGCCATGCAACTGGGCGCCGGCATTACCGATTGCCGGCTGCCGCTGGAGCGTTTCCCGGACGGCTATTTCAGAATCACGGTAACCGACGAACGGGGCCGCCGGGCGTGGTCCAATCCGGTCTGGCGGGATTAGGTCAGGGCGCTGAAGTTGGCGGCATCCCAGGCCGAGGCCGCCGTTGACGAGGCGTCGATATCGGTGGTGGCGACCAGCACCGCATCATTAGCGGTGACATCATCGTCATAGAAAAGCGCGTACTGATCGCCCGATGTCACGGTGCCGGTAGCATCGTTATCCATGATGCCGATGACGAATTTGTTCATCGTGTTCGAAAAGGCATTGGCCGTGTGTATTGCGTTTAGCAACGTCTGGACATCCGCCAACGCCGTGCCTGTCGCCAGCAGGGAGCTGTCGGCGATGATCACATTGGCCCCGGTGGTGCCCGCCCCGGCGGCGCTTTCCAGGGTCAGGCTGGTGGTTTGGGCGCCGCCGAAGCTGGTGGCGAACTGGAACACGTCGCCGCTGGCGCCGGTGGTGAAAGAGTTGACGGAATCGCCACCGTCGGCCACGGCGGTGTATCTGGCGGTGTGGGTCCCGGTTCCGGAAAAATTCAGGACATCGGCCCCGCCGCCGCCGGTCACGGTGGTCGCGGCGGTATTGCCGCTGGTAATGGTATCGGCGCCGGTACCGCCGTTTATGGTGCCGACGTTGTTTGCCGTCAGGCTGTTCGTTCCATTGGCCAGGTTCAGGATATCGGCGCCGGCCCCCAAATTAACGGAAATACCCGATTGTACCGTACCCAGTGTCAGGGTATCGGCGGTGGCGGTACCGAAAATGCTTTCGACGTTGGATGCGACCAGGGTATTCGATCCGGCCAGTAATCTAACGATGTCCGTTCCCGCGCCAAGGTCGATCGATGTCGCCGACGTTAACGACGAACCCATGGTCAGGGCGTCATTTCCGGAACTGCCGGTGATCGTTTCGATATTGGCGATGGTGGCGGTGACCGTGCCGGCGACAGTCAGGCTGTCGGTCCCGGTGGCGCCATCCAGGGTGGCGGTCACGGTGGTTCCCGAATTCAGGACGAAGGCGTCGGCCTGATCGCCGCCGGTGGCGGTAAGCAAGCCGGTCGTTGTGGTGTCGCCGCTGAAGGAAAAGGTGTTGCCGTTGCCGGTGCCGGTAGTGCCGATCAGTGTTTCGATGCCCTGAATAGTGTCGTTGACGGTAGCGCTGTTAAAGGTGCGGGCGGATGTCAGTGCCGTGACCCCGATGGCGAAGGTAATGGCGCCCGCGTCCAGGCCGGAATAGCTTAGAGTATCGGTCCCGATGCCGCCGAAGAAGGTCGAGCCATCGGTCGCCGCCGTCACGTTAATAGTGTCGGCGCCGGGGCCGGCGAAAATCAGTTCACCACCCGCCGTAGTCGTCGTGCCGCCGCCATCTATGGTGTCGGCACCGGCCCCGCCGAAGATGATGTCGGTCGATTCCGAACCGGTGATGTTGTCGCTGCCGCCCTTGCCGAAAATAATGCTGCCAAGAACGTTACCGGTGCTGACAGTCGCCCCGGTAACAACGCTCAGGCCAGTGTAGGCGGTAGCCAGATTGGTGGTGTTGGCCAGTGTCAGCGTATCGTTGCCGGAAGTTCCAGCGACAATGTAGCCGAACCCGGAATTATCAAAATCGGTCGGCAGACGGACACCGTTGGAACCTACCGTGACGGTTGTCACGGAAGCATCGGAAAATGATTCCACTCCGTCATTGGCGTACAACCCTTCGACATCAGTAAGGGTCACCGTGCCGGTAATCGTGCCGTTCGCATCCGAAAAATTCAGTATTTCCGGGTCTGCCGTAGCATCGAAAATCAGGGCGGCGTCATCCAGTGACTGAATGGCGATTTCATCGCTGCCGTCACCGCCATCGACGGTATCGACACCACCCAGGGTCGACCCTTGCACCATGACGAACTGGGTGTTGCCATCGCCGCCGACAAGGGTGTCATTCCCCGTGGTCGCATTCAGCACTTCCTGAAATTCGACGGTCGTCTGATCATCCTGATTATCCGGAAAAAAATTATCCGGATTATTGAAACCAAATTCGTTGTCAAAGGCGTCGGAAAAATCGAAATTGAACTCCCCGCCGCGTCTGCCACCCAGAAAATCTCCGAAAAAATCATCACCGCCGCCGCCGAAAAGATGGCCCCCACCAAACGGATCGCCGCCAAAGGGATCACCGCCGAAAGGAT
>VAPM010122191.1_pt1 | contig 18393 bp, 25 predicted proteins | sample 3395091 | NCBI WGS metagenome assembly VAPM01 (sample SAMN08290445, study PRJNA428436) | hydrothermal vent metagenome | isolation source: Deep-sea hydrothermal vent chimney 3 | place: Pacific Ocean: Juan De Fuca Ridge | reverse complement strand
GTGTGGTTCCTGCATCATACTAATGATACTAAAGTTGTTATTGAATCTCTTCAATGTCCTGATAGCTATTACAGTTTCGTGATTAACCTGGCATTGTCTTCTTAGTGTTTCTTTTAATAATTCTATATTCATTTAAATTGGCCTTTTAAGATATTGTGGTGACACCATTGGAGCGTAGTATTCTAATCATACGCTGCTGTAACCTTTTTAAACTTATGTTGAATGTAGTATAGTTATATATCGTACTGTTTATTTTGTAGCAGTGGTATTCAGGTATTGCTATTTCTTTACACTTTTTCATTTCAATTGGCCTTTTAGTTTAATTACAGTTTAAAGATAAGCTATTAATAATTAATTGTCAAGTTAATTTCCAATTAAATTAAACTATTTCAAGTAAATAATAAGACTCTTATTATTTAGCTAGTTATAAGTAATGGGGTAGTAATAATAATTAAAGTTATAATCCAAAATATATTCGCTTTATCTGTGTTGACGTTTCGTTTTCTAGCTGAACTTAAATGTTTCATAAAGTTAAATCTCATTTTTATTTCCTTTTTTCATTAATATCGATGTTATGAAAAATACAAACAAGATTGCTAGTGTCAAAGGCCAAACAGTAGCTAATAATGTTCTAGTTATATCAGTTGCTTCGTCATGTAAATTTTCTTTTTTGTAAGATAATTCAAGACTTACCAATAAAACTACTACTACTACTAAATAAATTACGTAAAATGTTTCGATATTAATAATGTTAATTAAGTAATTCATTTAGTATCTCCGGTTTATCTTGTTTAATTAAATGAAACTATTTCAAGTAGATAATGAGACTCTTATTTACCTATTTTTAATACGCTTTTTCATTGCATTAAGTAGGGCTTTTTGACTCGATGCTTTACGCTCTTGAGATTCAATTACATCGATATCAACACTATCATTTATAATTAACCTGTGGACAAATACACGCTTCTTTTGTCCTTGCCTCCATACGCGCCAAAGAAATTGCATAACGTCCTCTAGCTTGTCCAAATGACCATAATACATGATGTTATGACCTGATTTTTGGAGATTAAGACCATGTGCAACGCTTGATATCTGCCCTAATAAAACGGGTATTAAGCCCTTATTCCATCGCTGTTCAATTAATTTTTTATCGGCTACACTTGGTTTTTTACCCTCTAAAGTAGTGCCATAAAATGGCGCGTCTGGGAAGGCTTTTAATAATGACTTTAGATCGTGCTTATATTCATAGCCAATTAGTATAGGCGAACCATCTAAACCATTAACGATATTAATAGCATGTTTTATTTTTTCATCATGAACACTAACTACTTTTCTATTTTCATCGTATACTTTACCATTGCAAAATTGTTTTAATTTAATTCTTTTAGATCCTGCATGGATAGCTGTTATAGTTCCATTGTTTAGTTCTGTTATAAACTCATTTTCTAATTCATTATATTGCTTACGGACTTTTTTAGGTAAATCAAGATATACGTCGTTATAAATTGGCTTAGGTATTTTTAAATGATCTTTATCTGTTCTATAACAGATGTCTTTTACCTTATTAAAAATCTTTTCAGCAGCACCATCTTGTAGTTCATACTTATAGCCCATGTAACCAGAAGGGTAGAAATATTCATTTCGATATCGTGTTATGTATTGCCCTAACCTATCACCACCATCTAATAGATAAATTTGACTGAATAGATCTTCGTAACTTTGGCTTGTTGGTGTTGCTGTTAGTATATGTATGCGTTTAAATTTAGTTCTTATTTTTTTAAGTATTTTAAAACGAAGTGATTTAAATGATTTAGCTTTACTTGACTCATCTAATATCAGTATATTAGCTTTTAAATGCTTGATATTCTCTAATAGCCAATGCAACCCCTCGTAATTTATAAAGTAAATGTCAAATTCCTTTTTTAAATCCTTATCTTTATTAGTGCCGTGTAAATTAACACTAGTAAAATCAAACCCCCATTTACTTATTTCATTAGGCCATGTATCTAAATCCATTATCATTTTAGTTGTTACAACCAATGCACCGTTAAATTTACCATCAAGTTTTAGTATGTCCATGATGCCTAAAGTAACACTTGTCTTACCTTCACCACCTTTTAAAAACGATGCGCTAAAAGGTCGCGCCAACATAAATTTAATACAATCTAACTGGTACGAATGTGGTTTAAATCTCACTACACATACTCCTTAAATTTTCTAACTCTGTAATTCATTTCCTCATACATTAGAATACATTTTGCATGTACTAAATTATCACAAACATAGACATGAAACCCCAATGCGCGTAGTTGCTTGTGGGTATACAGCTGTAACTTGCTTGGTCGCTTCCCTTCTCTTTTAAACTCAATATAAAATGAGTAACCATTGTTTAGTAGTATAAGTCTGTCCGGCCAACCCTTTAATCTTATTTTTACATCCTTGTAACCTGAGTTTTCCACTACTTCTGAAAATGACCTCTCTGTAGACGATTCTAATTTTAGTATTCGTTTCATCCTTTACAGTCCCCACCATTTTTAACGTGGCGATTACACCATCCGCAAAACTTGTGCGGTGTATTTTTAAATTTAGTATCAGCGTACATTTTGTCAATTCTATTAGCCCATAATCTCTTCATTCTTGGTAAGTCTGATTGACTGTAATTAAATTCTGTAACATCACCTTTGTCAAGATACCAAAATTCAACATTAACAGTTTCTATTTTAGGGTTGAGTGTCAGTAATGAGGTTGAATAAGCGTGTCCTTGATCGCGATGCTCGGGATACATTCTACCTGTTTTATAGTCGATGCAATCTATACAATTATCACTAAAGCTAAGGTAATCACCAAACCCTATAAAATAGTCAGTGGTCCTCATAGTAGCTTGTGAACCATTAAGATTAACGCTAATGTCTGGCTCTGTTTTACCATTGCCTTTTTTATAATCACGCTTTAAATATTTGAACTCACTTTCAAATTTAAGTAACTCTTTCGGCATACTTTTGATAATACCGTTAACGTAGTTTTCTGCTTTCTTATGAATGTCTAAACCACGATCTAATGCAGGGCTTGTGGTGCGTGGTTTTTTGAATTTATACGTCCACTCATAACTAGCGGGACATTTGTTATATGTTGACCATCTCGAATACGACCATTTTTTAATCACGTTATCACCTCTATTTCATCACTTTTAAAAAAGTACGCTCTTGCTAATACTTCACCCTTATCATAAAAAGGCGTTGACTCAGTAGCTACAGTTGAATCAAACGTTACAAAATAATCATACTTTTCAAAATCTGTTAATTCTAAATTCCCTATTTCACCTACACGCCAACGATGTAAAAGATCATTAAATAATGTCTTACCTTTTACAGTCATATTTAATTACCTCGTTAATACGTTGTGAGCCGCGCTAATAACTTTAGCTTGGTAAATCGCATCATCTAACGCACTGTGGTAAGTGCCTTCACGTATAATTGATTTTTTATCAAATCCTATACACTGCGCTGTAGATACTATAGTTCTCATGTCTCTAATATTCCAAAAGTCCCAAGGTATATTTATATTCTCTGACTCATAGTTGAACTCAAGTATTGATATGTCAAAAGTAGCACCATTCCCCCAAGGTGAGACAGTGCAGGCGTTATCAGTAAGATAAGTGTTTAGTGATAGTAGTGCGTCAAACATTGTAATAGAGTTTTCATAGCCATCAGTTAATTGTTTTCGTGGATCTTCGTCTTGTTTTAGCCACCACATTACCGTATCAAGATCATATACGCTGTTTTTAGTTGGTAGACAGTTAACTTCAAACGTTGAGATGGTATCACCGTTATCAATATCAAAGTGGCATGCGCCAATTGATACTACTGGTGCGTTTGTTTTAGTTCCGAATGTTTCAATATCTATGCTATAGTTTCTCATTTTAATTATTCTCCGTATAAATTTATTTTTTGATTAGTCATTGTATTTATTCATTAATCCCCAACGTTCACCTACTTTACCATCAGTCAACATAGGGACATCAAAAAGTTTATCTGTTTCCATACTGGTTTTAAAATCCTTCATTATACTTTTTTGCTTTGGTCTGTTTGCAGATAGTAGAAACTCATCGTGAATCGGTAGAATAATTCTAGCGTCATGATTGTTTGAATTAATTGAGTCAATGATATTTAACATACTACGTTTAGTATGGTCCGCAGCACTACCTTGTATTAGTGTGTTTAGTGCAATATATTCTTTACCACTTTCAAAATCATAAATACGACCACCTGCTGTTATAAACTCCCCACCACGACGATATAACAACCTAAGTTCGTCTTTTAACTCATTGACTTCTGGTATAGCTGTATTATATGCACCTAGCACTTGTCGCGCCTCATCTTCTGATACGTTAATTGTTTTAGATAATGCTGGAGCACCACCGCCGTATACTATTAAAAAGTTACAACCTTTAATATAATCTCGTGGGTAGTCTGTACCTGTTACATCGAATATAAGCTTCCGAATAAACTCGTGACCATCAAGGAATGGGTCTTCATTAAATGCTATTAATAAAGTCCCATCTCCAAAATGTGCTAGTATCCTAACTTCTTGACCCATAAAATCACGGGCTAATAGTACGTGGTCAATTCTATCTGGCATAATAAATTTTCTAAGAAAAGGCATACCCTTGAAAACTTCGTTAGGCCGTCTCGGCACTTGCTGAAAGTTTGACGACATTCTACCAGTGTACGTACCTTTATCATTATCACCTTTAATAGTGTTGAACCAAGGATAGAATAGTCCTTTGTTCTCTCTAGCAGACGATAGCCAAGGCTTCATGTAAGTACCGACTAATTTAGAATACTTTGAATATATCTCTAAATTACTAACAAGTTTGACATCTGTGCAAACCCGCATTAAAGACTCAATACCTGTTTTAGGATTCACTTGTCCTGTTGATGTTGGCTCGCCATATTCCCACTCATCAACAAGACCTAATCGTTCAAATGCTTCAATTTTTTGAGGGGCACTATTTAAATTAATATCACCTAACGTTTTTGTAATTGCGTTTGATGCACGTTTTAATCTCTTCTCTGCCTTTAATAGTTCCGGCCCTAATTCCCTCTCATCAATCCGTATACCTGTCCTTTCCATGTAGATTGATTCAATGGCACATCGTTTTTCTACTTCATACTGTTCTAACATATCGTTATCTTTAGCGTATTTATAAAACAATGTAAATAATTTCTTAGTTCGAATAGTATCGCCTTTGGCATATTTTCCAGCTAATTCAGCAGGAGTTAAGTAAATGTATTTCCCCCATTTCGTCTTGGCTTTTTTAGCATTAGGTACATTATCAAAAACCCATTCACGTAATTTTGTTTGCTCATCTGGGGCCATTGACAAATATTTATCAGCAAGGATCTTTAATTTTAGGTTCTTCTCTCGTGGGTTATGTAGAAATGCAAGCAGCATAGAGTCCTCAAAACCATGTTTCGGTAAAAGTGGTAAGTCCATAAACTTCTCGCCAACTTCTAAATCGAATTTACCATTGTGGCATATAATGGTATCTGTTCTATAATAACCTTTTAATATTTTAATAGCTTTTGTTTTCGTTGTATTGTTGTTGCAAGGGTGTCCCCAAGACATGTAATACGTTTTACCACTAGACTCTGTAACAGCGCAGCCAACTGGCTCAGGCGGATAGCTAGGACGATTTTCTATTTCCTTAGTTTCAAAATCAATTGTTGTTAATTTAGTTTTCATTAGTGGCCTTTTAAAAAATGCCCTGATAATTACACAGGGCTAGTTGCTATGATAGTTTCTTATTGTCTACTAAATTTAGATTTTCCTTTTTTAGACACTACTTTCTTACCACCTTTTTTCTTACTACCTTTTTTAGACGCTACTTTTTTATTACCGCCATTACCAATATATCCGCTAACATCGTTAGGCTCATCGAGTAGCTTATCAGCCGCATCTAAGACACCAGCTAACTCCGATAGTACTCTATCATCGCCAATTTCATCAATAAATTCAAATGTAAGAGGTGCTTGCTTTGCGGTTGAATCCTTATCGAAACCAATTCGTAATGCAACTTGCATTGTATGTAGTTCGAGGTTATTTACTGACTCCATGAATTTCTTCCAATTTGCCAATGATGTTGGTGGAATTGATAACATTTTAATTTCAGGCTTGCCCTTATCCGCATCAACTACTAACGCTAAACGACGACGATTTCCACAAGCTTTGCCTTTACCTATTCCGCTACCCCATTCGTTTAACTCACAATCAATACAACCATGATTGGCACCACCTTGACGGTCTGGGCTAGTTTCATGTGACTGCATTTCATCCTCATCAACACCAACACTAAAGCAAGTTGGTGGATAAGGTTCTCCAGCAACATAACCGTAGTCATGCCATGAATTCTCAAACCTCCATCCAATAACAACACATTCAATAACATCACCAAGCTTAGCACCACCGATAGAAAAAACCATTTTACCGCCATTTGCTGAAATGAAATTGCCTGCTAGTGGTTTTTCTTTGGGGGCTTTGCCTTCCTTAACGTGCTTTGTCAATTGCTTGCGCCAGTCTAGCGCGATTTCTTTTTTCTTTTTTGCCACCATGATTCTATTTTCCTTCTGTTAATTTTAATTTAATTACATCAGCATTAAATGCCTGGGCAGCTTTTATAAAGTCTGATAATTGCATCCTTGTTTTAGCACCATCAACGGTATTACCTAACATCATATTAGCCATATTAGATGTTATGATAGGTTTTAACCGTTTCATTTCATCTCTATTCACTTTAATACGTCTCTTAATAATAATTGGATCTAATTGTCTTGCCATTTTATCTACCTCTTTTAGTATATAATATCGTCTCTCACTATTTTTTAAATTTAGTGGGTTGGGATCGCCTGTTGCAAATATATAGTTAATCATTTAAATGGCTTCTCTGCAGCACCTTTTCTACCTTCCATAATTTTCTGATTATCGAAATCAGGTACAGGCATAACCGCTTTTTTAGATACTATTTCAAGTCTAGGTATATCGAACCATTTACCACCATTTAATCCACCATCATTGTTTATTTTTGGTGTTAGTACTGCTTGGATACACCCGTACAAGTCGAAGCTAATAGAAGTGATGACACCTTTATATCCTGTCACTTTATCTACTGCTTTCAAACCTAATAAGTTAATATGTTCTTTCATTAATCTAACCCCTTTGTTGTTTGTGAAATTCGTTAATTTGTTCTTGTGACACCTCACCTTTATACTCGATGCACATAATGTTTGAACCTGCCCTATGTGGGAAGTGGAGTGCATCACAACTACATACATTCTCCTTGTTCTTCTTCATTTGCCAGTTATCAGGATTTTCTAGTAATTTACCACACGACTTACATTTTGGTTTTCTTAAATACCATGTGTGGTGGTGTTTTAATGATACCCTTTGCCTGCAACTACCTTTTGTACATCTGTATAAGTAAGTCATTTTGAAAACATTAATACCACTATAATACCTACAACAACTACCATGAAAGATAATAATAATGCAGTTTCTTGAACACAAATGCTCATCATTTTATAAATATCCTTTAAGTTCTGGTGTAACTTCGACTAGTCTATCCTTGCTACATTGATACCATACTTTACGTCTGTAACGATCAGTAACCGCAAATGCTTCAAACTCATTTTTATTAAATGCAATACCAGCAGCGTTAAATAGACCATTATCTATTAAGCATACAAATAAGTTACCCTCTTTTAGATCGCCATAACTTGGTGTTTCGAATTCTTTTGTATCACAGTTATGTTGCAGCCAATCTTCTTTAGATTGTCTCTTTGGATTTATATAAATTCCCATGTTTATACCTTTTTCTTTCGTCCGATTGATAGTGCTTTTTTAATCATGTTTTCCGTACCGGCTATTTTTTTGCCATTCTCTCTATACTCGACATAAGCAGTTTGTCCAACACGTTTTTGAAGTAATTCAAATGCGTTATTTTTAATAATGTACTTGTAGAATTTTGGCCAATCTTTAACAATGCAAGTGTCCTTTTTCTGTAGCTTTACAGAACCAATACTAGTACCAAAGGTCTCAAGTCTACGATCTTCTAACAGTTCAATTAAATTACTTTGCATTTCTGATGCTTTTGATTCTAGTTCTTTTACAGCTTTGTTTGCTGCCGTTATTTTCGCTTTTAGTTTTAGATACTTATCAATATCTTTTCCTAATTTACCAACTGTTTTATCTGTCATGATTTTATTACCTTTTTAAGTGCTTTGAATTTAATATATAAGTCACATCTTTGAAGTTGTGTACAGTGTTATGTTGTCGTCAACAACTTTATATACATTATTAGTTGTAAAGTATCGGTCTGATTTTCCAATGTATTGATATAACTCAATCATTGTATTTTCCCTTTATTTGAGATTTTTAAGATCATGAAGTCGTTGAATAAAGTTATCTATATCGTCGTTATCCGTGAATTCTATTCTATACTCTTCTTTGAAATTATTTACTGTAATAGATTTAGAGGCTTCATCTATATAGTTGATTCTAAGCCCACTACCATCTTTATTGCTAGCTAATTCTTTTAATTTTCGAGCTGTTTTTACTAATAGTTTCATTTCAATTGGCCTTTTAGTTTAATTACAGTTTAAATATAAGCTATTAATAATTAATTGTCAAGTTAATTTCCAATAACTTACACTATATTAATCAATAACTTATAAATTAATTTTAAATAGGTAAAGATAATTGATGTGGGAGGGTGTTATCAAGGTTTAGACTATGATTTATTTCCCACATATCTGGCCAATGGTTATTAGACTTATGAATATTATCTAGCCCTAGCTGTATACGAAGGTTGTCCAGGCAATGGAGTCCGCACACATAAGGATGGTTAATTGGTACTATGTGATCAACGTGAAACTCCACCCCATTCGTTTTTGTTAATCTCCTTGCAGCTTTGTATAATTCTAATATTAGTTTACCGTCGTCCCAAGCGGGGGTAATTGATTTACAATACTTTTTACGTTCGTTACCTCTCATTTATATACCTTATATCGATACTATCGTTTCTACGTAAAATAACTGTTTCAAATAATTGGATTTCTTTAGATGAGTTTATAAAGCCATGTACTTCTATATCTTTAACCGATCTATATTTAACATAGTGTTCATCATATAAGTACATTAGATTGAATACTTCGCCATGAATATTTAATTTGAATATTTCTGGTAGCTCTTGTTTACCGACTTTTCTCCGACCAAATTTTAAATAGGATTCAATTTCACTATACATCATCTTGACACCTTTGATTTTTTAGCTTTGAATAATGCTATTTTAGATTTATCAAAATGATCCTGCATTTTTTTATGATTTGCATTACGCCATTTTGACATGTTGCGTAATGCTCTTACACGTTGTACACCGGTAGAGGTTCTTATAGTTACTATTTCACTTTCGTTAAATATTTTCTTTAAAGCTTTTCCAACTGCTGTTAGTGTTACATTGACTTTAGAAAAATTCATTTCATAAAGACTAGCTATTTGTGATGTGGTGTATAAATCCCTATCAATAACCGCCCCATTAATTGATAGGTATTGATTTGGATCAGTTTTAATACCTGATATGAAACGCTCTAAGTCTGTTAAAGAATGGTCAATCAATTCTGTTTTTGCAATTGTCATTGGTGGCTTTTCGCGATGATCAAAACCTTTTGATATTTTGTACTCATTTATAAAATAATATAATAGTGCTGCTGTACCATCACCATCTCTAAATTTCTCCAAAGCCTTACCTTGCTTTAAAGACAAACCATTACCATGCTTTATTTCGTGTACTAACCAACGTCTATCAGTTGGCTCAAGGTTTAATGGATCAGGATGATTACTAGTGAAAAAGTAATTTATACAATCATCTATAAAGTACGTATCCGTCCTCATTTTGCGAATTGGTATTGATGGTCTTGTGATTAGCCCTTTTATTTTATCAGCTTCATTTCGTTTATCTTTACCACTAATTTCATCACCAAGAATGAATTGTTTATTAACAGACCAGCCATTATACTGCGAGCTTAATTGAGAATCATCGATTAAAGCGTAGTTTTCACCGTACATTTCACCAATGCAAAGCCCTAATGAACCCTTACCCGTACCTTGTTCAATAGACTGCATTAACACAGCAGTTAGCATTTTAGTGCCAGGGTATTGTATAGGGTATGCTACCCAATTTAAAAACCATGTTATTAGTTCTTTATCATTATCGAAAACTTGATTAACCGCATCTAAAAATAATTTAACAGATCCCTTTTTAGGCACACATCCCCAGCCACGCCATAAATTAAATTCATTGTCACTTGTCACCTGTGGTTGTGCAGGTTTATAAGTTAATTTATTGTGAGTTCGTCGATTAGGCCATGATAACCAAATTTTCGCGGCACTAACGGAACCATCACCAGATTCATTTGGTATTAATTTATTTGCATACACTAAATTAACAAGTGGTTTATCAGATACAAAGATATTATCTTTAAAAATGTATACCTTTCCTAATTCTTTTATATACGCTATTTCACTATTGAGTTCATCTAATTGCACAATACTATTAAATTTTTCTTCTGGTAAATTGTAAAAGTCTTTTTTATTATTAGTTAATAGGTAATCATCAAGACCGATTTTAGAATAGGGGTCGAAAGGTAATACTTTATTTAACACTTTTGCACCTTGATCATTAAGTGCTTTTGCAAATGCTCGCAAGGCTTTTAATACATCTGCATTCGTATGTACATCATTGTCGTAACAGATTAATATTTTTCTATCTTTTAAATTAATGTTTTTAAAATCATCGATTAAACTTTTTTGCTGTTTTTTACTCTTAAATGACCAAACCCCACCAAGGCCAATTGTTGCTATTCCATTTTTACATGCCGCATATGCTTTCTTTTCCCCTTCGGTAAACACAATTACTTTTTTATTATCTTCTAATATTGCGGACCATTTTATACTAGGTGGGAAATATAATTTTGGCTCTGTTCCTTTTGGTTGCGAGTACTTAACTAGTTTAGCTCCACCTTCCTTGTTTTCTTTTCGTTTTAACGCTTCTAAAAAACGAAAGCGGATATTATTAATTTGCTTACCTTTAATATCAAAGTAGGGAAGGACGTAACCGAATGTACAAAAGCTTGAGTTTAATACTATTTCAGCCTCACCATAATTACAGACTTGTAGCTTCATCTTTTTAAAATCAGAATCATCTAAACCACTTCGTCTTAAATCATCAAGTGCTAATTTTTTTAATTCTTTTTTAGTCTTCATTAATTTGATTCTCTGCTATAAATTTAATTATAAAACCGCGTATTAGAGACGATCGATTTATTCTACCAATTGTATTACCATGCTCTTTCCTATTGATTTTTATTTTTTGTGAAATTATAGCGTCAAAATCATCAAGCATTTTTTTAGTTATTGAGACTTTTAATTTCTCATCTTTTAGGATTTTTTTAGTTAATTGTATTATTGGTTTTTTATCTTTTAACATGTAATCGCCTTTTAAAATGGAGAATCAGCACTACCAACACCTTAGACTAAAAGGCCAATAATAGATGTGAGGTGTTTTTTGATAGTGCTGGTTCATTGTTTTTGGTATTGGCCTGTTGAAAAGTATAACCAAATCACTATAACTTGCAATAGTTTTTATTAAAATTAGGTAGAAAATATATAAAAACAACTGAAATTTAGCAAAAAACAGTGAAAAAATTAATGTAAAAATAAGCAGAAAAGGATGTTTTTTAAATATTAGTGAATACTTATATTTAACTTTTCATCAAAAACCAACATTTTTTTGACCATGTTATAGGTTTGTTTTAGGCAACAAATAACATATAAGTTTATATGAATCAAATACATAATGTATGCTACACGTTTTACAGGTATTAAGCATGCGTTTACTTTATAGTGTAGGGGTATAATATATATGTTAATTAGATAAAAAAGATATAACACTATAACAAACTAGTAAGTAACTGATCTATAAAACGAAATATGTTATACCAAATCTATAACAAACCTGAAACACCTGTAACACTCATAGCATGTTAATTAATGGCTTTTCGTTGGCGTAGCTGTTTATTTATTGTCACTAAGCCGCTATTATCTATGTATATGATTCATAACCCCTAAAAGGCTAAAACTTTGACATTAGAAAAAAAAGAAACGAAGCAGGTTAAGAAAAAAGCAGACACTCGAACAAGAGTGCAAAAGATAAAGGCTGCAACGCATGAACAAATGCGAAATAAGTTCAAGGCAATGGAGTACATAAGGCAATTAGAAAAATCTGCAAAAGATTTAAATGATATTAGAAAAAAACAATCGCTAAAGAAAAACGCAGATGATCATTTCATGCTCGGACAACAAGTGCTAACAATAAAAGTACTTATTGATTTAAATATAAAACGTTTAAAATTTTGCTTGCCAGAATTAAAATCTATGGAATTTAAAGATCCTAATGGAGACAACCCTTTTACAACGGCATTAATTGCATTGGCGGAGGCTGCTAAAAATTGTTAAACGCTGAAAAAATATTATCTGACTCGGTTACATTGTCACGTAATAGTGGCGAATGGTTTTTAGAGAATATTATTCACCAGTTAGATGAATGTGATCAATGGCAAGTGAATCTAGTTGAATCAGTATTAGACGTTTACAGATTTATAAATAAAATACCAACTGTTATTAACCACAATGGTTTGAATAGAATCACGGTAGTATCTTGTCACGGTACAGGTAAAACGCATGCACTTGCTTTAATTCTCCATGTTTGGAATTATTGTTTTCACGGTTTAGTGGTAGGTACTGCTCCAAAGCAAGATCAAATAAAAACTAGATTCATGCCGCGTTATCGAAAAATAAGAAAATCTGCACCAGATTGGTACAGTAGTTTACAAACTGTCGATGCTATGAAAGTGACAATTCTAGGTGATCGTGATTGGGGATACTTTGGCGAAACTGCAAGTGAACCTGATAACATGGCAGGCTATCACGACACACCGCAATTGATTTTAGTTGATGAGGCAAGTGCCAAAACTTTAGATCCAATGTTCCCAGTTATTGAGGGAGCTTTGACAACTAGCGGATCTGTTTTAGTCACAATTGGTAATCCAACCAGGACTAGCGGTGAATTTTATAATAGTCATAAAAAGAAAGGTGTAAAAGAATTATATTTTAAAGTACACGTTAAGCCAAAAGATTCTAGGTACGTTTCGGATAAGTGGCTAGTATCAATGGCAACTAAATACGGAAAAGATAGTTCAATTTATAAAATACGTTGTTTAGGTGAATTTGTTGATGCAGAAGAAAACCAATTAATTAGTTTGTCATGGTTAGAAGAGGCACAAGGAAAAGAGCTACCAGAACAAGGTAGCTTTTATAGATTAAGGATTTCTATAGATGTTGCTGATGGTGGACTAGATGATAGTGTCGTTACGGTAAGCCATATATATGAAACAGCTGTAAATCTAAAAAAACAATACACGTTTAACTTTCCGTCAGCATTATCACATAAATTATTGTTTAATGCGGTTGATAAAATAGCAACACTGTTTGAATATGATATTAAACGTGGGGATGATATAGTTGTCGATACCCTAGGAGTTGGTTCAGGTACAGCAGGATTGTTTATCAACTCAGGTCGTTATAATGTGATATTATACAAGGGTGGCGAATCAGCGGACGATCCGAAAATGTACAGATGTAAACGAGTCCAATCTTACATTGGAATGCGTAATGATTATCGTGATGGCAACGTCTACATTGACGATGATTTCTGTTCTGCTGAAGATTGGGAAGACTTTACAGCGCAAATGTGCTCTATTAAGACTAGAGAAGATTCTGAAAAGTTAGAAGATTTAGAACCTAAAAAGTTTTTACTAGTTTCACCTGATAAAGCTGATAGTAATGCTATGATTTACGCAACATCAGTACCAGTACTTGGTAATGTTGAAATGCCTGAATTAGTAGGTACACTACAATCCAACAGTCACGACATGGACACATTTTAAAATGAATTTATTTAATTTATTTAAAAAACACGATACTAAATTACCAACTAAACTACCAACTAAAGATAAAGCGTGGTCTGATGTATCAGCTATTTATTCAATATCCGATTTTACTAAATATAATCCTGATGATTTAATAGGTAGAAAAGGCCACGCTATTTATAAAAAGATGATGCGTGATGAACAAGTAAAGGCTGTTGTTAAATTTAAACGAGATGCGATAACAAGTAGAGGTTATGTTTTTGAGCTTGATGCTAAAGAGTACGGTATATCTGATGATGAGGCTAACAAAAGAATTGATCTAAGTAAGGCGATTATTAATAAGTTAAATGGCTCGTGGGTTGATTTTTTAAACGGTATGTTTTCAGCTATCAGTAATGGGTACTCCATGACAGAAAAAGTGTTCATTCAAATTGAACATGATAATAAGTTATGGTGGGGGATAAATAAACTTAAACTAAAACCCTTTGATACTTTTCAATTTAAAGAGGATGATTTTGGAAACATTATTAGTGTTGTACAAAAGGTTAGCGGTAAAGAGCAGAAAATAGACTTATCTAAATTTGTACATTTTATTATTAACCCTGATATTGATGAGCATTATGGAGAATCGGAATTAAGAGCAGCACATCGCGCTTGGTTTGGAAAAGATCACATTATTAAATTTAGAAATATATGGTTAGAACGTCATGCAGGTGGTTTCAGGTGGGCACAGTTAAGACAAGGAAAAACATTATCAGTCAACTCACCAGAATATCAGTCGTTGAAAAGCGTACTATCTAATATACAAACAGCAACTGGCATGATTGTACCTGCCGACTATGAATTAAATAGTGACTACCCTAATAAAAATGTAGCATACAAAGAAGCTATAGACGACTGTGATATCCAAATTAGTAGAGCTTTACTAGTCCCGAATCTTTTAGGAATAACCCCATCAGGAAATACTGGAAGCTTTTCACAATCAACAAATCAATTAGATGCTTTTTTATGGACACTTGAAGCAGATAGCAAAAGAGCAGAGGATACTATTAACGAGCAACTATTTAAGCAATTAGCTTTAGTTAACTTTGGGGATGATGCTTGGCCGAGGTTTAGATTTAATCCTGTATCAGAATCTAAAAAAATGGAATTAATAAAAGTGTGGAGTGAGTTGGTCGGTTCTGGAGCCGTTACTAAAACAAGTTCTGATGAATCTCATGTAAGGGGTATGATGAAATTTCCTGAACCTGATGAAGATGATTTGAAAAATGCTAATAATGATTCAAAACCTAATGACAATGACCCAGGTATCGGTAACATAAAACCTAAAAACAATAGTGATAGCAGTTCTAGTGACGATAATCTACAAGCTGATGACAATAATCTTGAACAAACTATTGTTGGTAAAGGTTTAATATCAGTTAGCTCATTTACTAAATCACAACGTAGAGTTGATTTTGCTGTTATTTCTAAAACATCAAATTCTATCATTGATGAATTCACCACAGCTACAGCGGACATTATGGATAACGTGTTTTCCGACTTAATTAATAAAGCACGTGGTGGTGGATCACTAGATAATAAGATACGTGATAATATTCGCGAATTGAAAGTTGATGGTGGTTTAAAACGTAAATTGAATCGTGTTCAAGTAGCTATGTTGAAAGAGTCCTATAGCATTGGTGAAAAGCACGCAGCTTTTGAAATTGACAAAGCAATGAAAAAGGATTTCAGTACTAGTAACAACAAAGACCGATTAAAATTTATTGCTGATGACTATTTTAAAATTAAAGCATTTAAGATAACAGGTAACTTCACTGACTCAGCTATTAAAATGATTGAAGCTGAAATACTAAACGGCACTAAGTACGATAAGACATGGGCTGAGGTTGAAAAGGCTATTTATAGTAATGCAGCAAGTGAAGGGTTAATATCCATTGAACAAGCAAGGGAGGCAATGGGTGAAGCTTTAGGAGTGGCGAATCCTGATGCGCGTATACGCACAGTAATTCGAACTAGTTCATGGGACGCGATTAATGAGGCCCGCCACTCTTATTTTACAGATCCAGATTTAGACGGTTTTGTTATTGCTTATGAATACAGTTCGATTCTGGATGATAGGACCACACAAATATGTAGCCATTTGGATGCAGAAAATAGAGGTGACCATTCATTAAGTTGGTACGCAACTAATCCACAATTTAGGCCGCCAAATCATTATAATTGCAGATCGCTATTAATACCGGTAACTGAAATTGACATAGACTCATATACAGAAGGTGCCGCACCAACAATGCAGCCTCAAAAGGGATTTAAGTAAAATAAATCATAAATAGGTGATATATGAAAGTAATTAAACAAGTTGAGATATTTGCAGCAGGTCTGTGGAATGGTATTGAATTTTCTAATGAGGATTTAAAACTAATTGCGTTCTCGTTTGATAAATTAAAAGATAAGCACAAAGTCCCACTTAAAATGGGTCATAACGATAAACAACCATTTACGGACGGTCAACCTGCATTAGGTTGGATTGAAAAAGTATGGTTAGAAGGTAACAAGCTAATGGCGAAGCTTGTAGACTTGCCCGATGTCGTGTTTTCAGCTATAAGTAATAAATTATATAAGAAAGTATCTATTGAGTTAGAGGTTAGTGTTAATCATAAGGATGATTTTTACCCGTTTGTGTTGTCAGGTGTTGCGTTGCTCGGTGCGGATATACCCGCCGTTAATACGTTGGCAGATTTGACAGCCTATATGTCTAGGGAAGAAATGACCTTTAAAAAACGAATGGCTTTTACAGCTATTAAAAATGAAGTGAATAAGGAGGGTTTTAAAATGCCTACGCAAGAAGAATTTGACGCATTGCAAGCGAAACTAAACGCCGCTAATGCTGTTAATAACGATCACGAAAAATCAAAAATTGAATTTGCTAAATCTAAAGCTGAATCCGATATTGAATTTGAAAAGCTGAAATCTGAGGCTAAAGTAGCAAAAGACGAAGCTGAAAAAGTTAAGTTTGCAGCTGAAAAAGTATCGTTTACTGATAAGCTTGAATCTTTGGTTAAATCAAATGCAATTACACCGGCACAGCGTGAACAGTTTACAAAAGACTTTGATACTAATAAGGATCAAGTTACTTATGCTGTAAACGCTATGTCAATTGGCACTAGTGATAAGGGTTTAAATATTGATGATAAATCTAAATCTAAATCTAATAACGACGATGATAAGACACCAGATGTTATCGTTTTAACTCGTGCTAAAGAACTAATGTTGAAAACTGGTTCTAGTGATTTTATGGCATGTAAGTATCAAGTGTTACGTCTTGATGACGACTTGGCAAAAGAATACGCAAACATGAACGGGGAGGCTTAATCATGTCATTTTTAGAAATTTACGGAGTTGATGCGGGTACGGATTTAAGAGCATCTCAATACAAAGCGGTTACTATTGGCGGCACTATTGCTGCTAATGGTGAGACTACTGTTGGGCTGTTGCAAAATAAACCGGGAAGCGGAGAAGACGCGAGCCTAGGTTTTATGGGTCGGTCTCGATTTGTTGCTGGAGCAGCTATTGCAGCAGGGGCGCAGATAACAATTGTCTCTAATGGATTTGCAATTACTGCAACGAGTGGATCTACAGTGATTGGTCGTAATGGTCGTAGTGCCGTTTCGTCTGGTGCTACGGGTGAAGCGATGATTTCTTGTAACAACGCTAGTACATTAGCTTAATTAGGAGGTACTTAAAATGGGTGCTGTTTCAAAAAATCTACACATTGATAAACTACTGTCTGAGATGGCAATAGGATATCGTCCTGACGGTTTTATTGCTGATATGATCTTTCCAACTGTTCGAGTTGGTAAACAATCAGATTTATATACTGTCTTTTCTCGCGAAGATCGTTTACGTATACCTGATACAACTCGTACTCCGGGTCAACGTGCTAATCGTATTACAGAAGAAGTCGGTTCAGGTACTTTTTACGCAAAGAACTATGCGTTATCAGGTTTTGTACCGATCGAAGACAAAGCAAATGCAGATCCATTGCTAATTGATGAAATGATCAATGGTAAAGCGCAACTTGTTTTAGATGGGTTAATGTTGGACTGGGAAAATCGAGTATCAACAAAGGTAACTAATACTTCAAATGTTGGTTCATTTTCTGCTGTTGGCTCTGCTTGGAATTTGGCAGGTGATCCACTTGGTGATGTTAATGCAGGGATTGATAACGTTCATTACTCTAATGGTGTTAAACCTAACGTTATTACGTTTGCTCCTAAAGCTTGGGACTCTTTTAGACGTGATTCAACAGTGCGTAATTTGATTTCCGGTACTGACAATGGTGGCGGGTATC
>VAPM010010672.1_pt1 | contig 18488 bp, 15 predicted proteins | sample 3395091 | NCBI WGS metagenome assembly VAPM01 (sample SAMN08290445, study PRJNA428436) | hydrothermal vent metagenome | isolation source: Deep-sea hydrothermal vent chimney 3 | place: Pacific Ocean: Juan De Fuca Ridge | reverse complement strand
TTAAATGCTTAAATGCTTAAATGCTTAAATGCTTAAATGCTTAAATGAAGAAACGTAACTTTTTGAGTTCAAAGCATGATTTTTTTATTTTATCATTCTATCATTTAAACAATCTATCATTCCTTCGTGGAAGCATTAATTAATTGAACGTTTTTTTAATCGTAAGCTATTGGTAAGCACCGAAATCGAACTCATTGACATGGCGGCTCCTGCAATCATCGGACTGAGCAAAAAGCCAAACGTGGGATACAATGCGCCGGCTGCTACCGGAATCGCTACCAAGTTGTACACAAAAGCCCAAAACAGGTTTTGTCGAATTGTTTGCATGGTGGCTTTTGACAACTTAATGGCCTTGGCGATTTGCTTCAAATCGGATTGCATCAGCGTAATACCTGCGCTTTCCATGGCAATGTCAGTGCCACTGCCCATCGCAATGCCAACATCTGCTTGTGCCAATGCATGTGAGTCGTTTATGCCATCTCCCGCCATCGCTACTACCTTGCCTTGTTGTTGCAATTCGGTCACAAAATTGCCCTTATCAGCGGGCATCACGTTGGCCTTATAATTTTTGATGCCTACACTTCCTGCAATAACTTTGGCCGTTTGTTCATTGTCTCCGGTGAGCATATACACCTCAATGCCCATTTTGTGAAGATGATCAATCGCTACCTTAGAACTTTCTTTTACCTTGTCTGCCACAGCAATGATGGCTACGACCTGAGTGCCAGAGCTAAAATAAATAACTGTTTTAGCATCAGATTTTAAGGCATCCGCACTTTGAGCTAAATCATTGGGAATGATGACGCTGTTGGAAAGCATCAATTGCTCATTGCCCGCCAAATATAGCTTGCCATCCATGGTCGCTTTTGCGCCCATTCCGGTAATGCTCTCAAATGAGTCGGCATGGATATTGGAAGCCTTTTCGCTCTTTAGATGTTGCACGATAGCATCAGCAACAGGGTGTTCCGATTGCGATTCTATGGCCAGCAACAATGCTCCAAGGTGTGCTGAATCAACATTTTTTTTCCAAATGATGTCCGTTACTTTTGGCAAACCTTCGGTGATCGTGCCGGTCTTATCGAGTATAAGGGCATCTACCTTGTACGCTGTTTCCAGTGCCTGTGCATCTTTTATCAGAATCCCCTGTTGCGCCCCCTTGCCAATGCCTACCATCAAGGCCGTGGGCGTAGCCAATCCCAATGCACAAGGGCAAGCGATGATCAGCACGGTGATCAGCGTAAGCAATGCATAGGTAAATGATGGGTCGGGGCCAATAACATACCATACGATAAAGGTAAGTATAGAGATGCCAATTACGATCGGCACAAATATACCTGCGACTTTGTCGGCCAGCTTTTGAATAGCCGGTTTGCTCGCCTGTGCCTGCTCTACCAAGCGAATGATTTGGGCAAGCAATGTTTCGTCGCCTACATTGGTGGCAACGATCCTCAAAGCTCCTTTTTGATTTATGGTACCGGCAAATACTTTATCTCCTTTTGCCTTTTCGGCTGGTATTGGCTCTCCGGAGATCATGCTTTCATCTATAAATGAGTTTCCTTTTTTGACTTTACCATCAACAGGCACTTTATCGCCTGGCTTTAGGATGATGAGCTCACCCTGCATAATATCTTCCACAGCAATGACCTCCTCTATTCCATTTCTAATGACGGTTACATGCTTTGGTTTCAAGCCCATCAGTTGTTTGATGGCAGAAGAGGTCTTGCTTTTTGCTCGCTCTTCGAAATACCTGCCCAAAAGTATGAGGGTGATGATGATCACGGCCGATTCGTAGTACACGTGCGGCATCATGCCATGATTCAGAAAATATTGGGGGTAAACAGTATTAAAAAAACTAAATGAAAAGGCCACACCTGTACTCAATGCAACAAGGGTGTCCATATTGGCCGAAAAGTGTTGTAATTTCTTCCATGCAATCACGAAAAACTCCGATCCGCTCCAAAACAATACTGGGATAGACAGCACCATCATGATCCAGTTTTCGTGAGGGATTTTACCCATAAAAAACATGGCCATCACAAAAACAGGAGCAGAAAAAACAGCAGAGAAAATCAGCTTTGACTTGAGGCTACTGAGCCTTTTTTCTTCTATTTCTTCAAAGGCTTTTTGCGTTGCTTTGGCTTCACCAGTCAATATTTCATAACCGATTTCCTTGGCAGATTGTTGGATTTTTTCTATCGTAACCTGCTCTGCATTGTATTCTAATGCGACGGATTGATTTGGGTAATTGACCGCCACTTGCACAACACCATCGAGCGGCTTGAGGTAAGTCTCCAGGCTGATGGCACAGGAAGCACAGGTCATTCCGGTCACCTTGAAATTTTCTTTAAGAATCTGTTTACCTTTTTCAACAACTTGTTCCATACTTTTTTTATTTAGCCACACAAAAGTCGCAAATGAATAATGAATGTGCATTATACAATTTTGGTAATTGCTTATATGATTTTGTGGTGGTGTGAATTTATCTGGACTTTTAGAACTAAACTGCTATCTATACGAACAATGCTTTCGAAATTTCACACGAATTGTTCAGGTGAAATCTTCTGAAAATTACCCTTATTTCTGATAATCAATAGTCCCATATTTACCAGCATAATAATCTGTATTTGCCTGGGTAATTTCTGCTTGTGTATTCATTACATAAGGCCCACCAAATACAATGGGTTCTGTATATGGTGCTCCTCCAAAAACCATCACATCTATGCTTTCATTACCTTTATTTTCAATTTCTATGACATCACCAACTTTATCAAACACGATCAAATCATTTGACTTGATTTCGGTATTCGATACTTCTGCCTCTCCTCTAATAAGTGCTATGGCAGATTCATCATTTTTATCTATGGAAATAGCATGAGATTTTCCGCCATTCAATTCAAGATGGTATAGAAATGACTTGGCATAAGTAGGGATTTTAGATTCAGATCCATCTAGCTCACCAATGAGAACTTTTATTTTTCCTTTATTTTCCGGAAGCAAAATTTCAGGTATTTCTTGTGCTTGCAGCGACAAGTATTCAGGCTTTTCTGCTTTGTTTTTGGCTGGGAGATTCATCCAAAATTGCAATCCAAGTTGTTCCGTAATGGCACTATCCTTATTGACATGAATTATTTCATCGTGTATAATGCCATTTCCTGCTTTCATCCATTGAATCCCCCCGTCTTGAACAATGCCATGATTTCCGGCACTATCAAAATGCTCAACAGTTCCTTTTATAATATAAGAAACCGTGGCAATGCCTCGGTGTGGGTGGGCAAAACTCCCCGGCACAATAGCATTGAGTTCCTTTTGCAACCACTCCGTATCATTGGCCTGGTAAGGCATTTGATCGAGGAAAGTAAAATGACCTACCGTATCTACAAATCTATTAGGTAAGCTTCTTTTAATGGACATAAAACCCATTTTTTCGGATTGTCCGGCATACTGAAATACTATTTTCTTTTTCATTTTTATCTAATTAAAATGGCTTAATAATTTGTGTAAAGGTAAAACTGAGCATAGTTATTTTCCTTCATCTACATTAACAAATTAGCCTGGGCTATTTGGAGTAATCTCTCCTTATTGTGCTAAGTGCCTGAGGTGTAATGCCAAGGTAAGAAGCAATCAATTTCTGAGGCACACGCTGCACAATATCCGGATAGGTTTTCAAAAACTCTTCATATCTTTCTTTAGCAGAATAGCTCATCAGCATCATGATTCTTTTTTGCAGCACACTTGTTCTTATCAATAGTCTTTCAAACTCTTTGTATAGAAAATCTTGTGGAAATTGCTTGAATAAACGTAGCGCACTTTTATTGATAACCTCTATTTTCAGAATCTTCAATGGCTTCAATATATAATTGCGAAAGGCAATGTTCTGAATGTGCATCAAGGTCAGCTACTACCCAATTTTCGGAGGCAAACATGAATACATGCTCTTTCCCTTTCCTATCGATGGTATAACTTTTGAGCAGTCCGTTTAGCACTAAATAGCTATTGACAGATGGCTCTCCTATTCTTTGAAGAATAGCTCCCTTTTTAACCGAAATGCGCTTAATTCCCGCCTTGTATTCTTCTAATAAATTTGAACTTAACAGGCCTGAGGAATTGAATATTTCGATTGATGACATCTCGTTTGTTTATTTTTATGCTGATAAAAATAAACAATTACCTACAAAGCATCCAATGACTGATGACCAGGGTCTCGCATCTTCTTAAATCCAGAAGGGGTCATGCCAGTCTCTTTTTTAAATTGAGCAGAAAGGTGAGCAACACTGCTGTAATCCATCTGAAAAGCAATTTCTGATAGGGTCAATTGCTTATAAAAAATTAACTCTTTTGCTCTTTCAATTTTTTGTTTTAAAATGAACCTCTCAATGGTAATGCCTTCGACAGATGAAAACAAACGGCTTAATGAAGAATATTCATGATTTAATTTATCGGATATGATGGTCGAGAAATTGACTTTTTGTTTGTCACTTCCATAGTGTATTTGCTCAATGACCAATAATTTTATTTGGCTTATAAGTTGCGATTTATTGTCTTGTAATAACTCAAATCCTCTTTGTGAAAGCTCTTTTTCTAAATCATTTTTTTGTTGATTAGAAATTTCTTTGGCAGTGTCAACTTTACCCAATTGAATGGATATTGCTTCAATTTGTAGCTCGGCTAATATATCCCGCACTGTATCTATACAGCGAGGACAAACCATGTTCTTTATGTAAATGGGATACTTCATCATTAAACCCAGTGCGTCAATCTATAAAATTAATTTCGACATTTATCCATAAAATAATAGACCTACTTTTTTTCGTTTTCAATTAATTCATAAAAACTATCCGGATAATCAATATTAAAAAAAAAGAATATGAGTTATCATATTCCTTTGCAATAAAAAATTTGGTTCACGCTACCAGGTGGTTAGCTTTATCTTTTGCGCTGCTCTTAGTATATCACTTTTGCTTACTTGACCTTTAAGTATCCCATCTTTTACAACCGGAAATCTTCTGAATCGATGCTTCAAAAACATGTTAGCCACATCTACTACATCTGAATCGACAGAAATAGTGATTAAATTTTTCTGCATATAATTTTTAACTAAATGCTTGCTCATGGGCTGGTTGTGATATACGCTATCAATAATCACCCTTAGGCAATCTTGCTCAGAAATTATACCAACCAATTCTTTCCTTTCATTTAACACCGGGGCGCCAGATATTTTATGATTATTCAGCATCGAAATTACACTACCTACTTCATCATCAGGTTTGAAGGTGATAAGATCTGTTGCCATATAATTAGTGACAGGCTCATATCCTTTCTTCGAGGCTTCCATTGTTGCAGTATCAAATTTAGGTGTAAAATTCATAAGCGTTGATTTTTAAGTTAGTAATCTATTTAGCCACTTTAGGTACGGTTTGTAAATAAAAACTTTTCCCCAAGTAGATAATAATAATACAATTTCTGGAGATAAACAAATATTTTTTTGACCACATGATATCGCTAATGCCAATTGACTTAATATGCTGTTCCCATTCCAGATTCATGTTATTATTTCCTTAATTTGTATTTTAAAATTTACTATTCAATTTTCTAATTGTATGACAATATTATACTTATTCTCAGGTATGTTCTTGGGAGGAATTACAACCTGGCTAATTCTATATTACTATAATAAAAGTAAAAATCCCTTTAGCGTAGAGGAGGTTAAATTGCTTGAAGATCAAAATAACGATCTTGAGGTAAGTATCAAATTGACTGATGGAAAACTTCTTAATGCCCAGGAGGAATCTGAAAAGCTAAGAGAAGAACTGACGACAGAAAGAGAAAAGTACAGGGAGGCTTCCAATTCGTTAGCCACAAGAACTCAGGAACTGAAAAACTTAAACCAAAAACTTGAAGATCAGAAATCGGACATCGAGAATTTGCAAGAAAAATTTCAGATTCAGTTTAAAAACCTTGCTAACGATATTCTAGAAGAGAAAACAAAGAAATTCACAGATCAGAATAAAATTAATCTAAAAGATATTCTTAATCCACTCAAAGAAAAAATAGTTGAGTTTGAAAAAAAAGTTGAAGATACAAACAAGGAAAGCATTGAGCGCAACTCTGCATTGAAAGAACAAATTTCTGGTCTTAGGGAACTCAATATTAAAATAACCAAAGAAGCAGAAAACCTGACAAAGGCTTTGAAAGGAGAGTCAAAAACCCAGGGCAACTGGGGGGAATTTATACTGGAATCTATTCTCGAAAAATCGGGCCTGGCAAAAGGTGAACAATATGAGGTTCAGGTTTCCATGACAAATGAGGAAGGAAAACGACTCCAGCCGGATGTGATTATAAAATTACCTGAGCAGAAGAACATCATCATAGATTCGAAAGTTTCGCTTACGGCTTATGAAAAGTATATCAATAGCGATGATGAGAGGGAAAGAGAATTGGAAATAAAAAACCACCTGCTTTCCATAAGATCGCACATCAAAGGTCTGAGTGATAAAAACTATCAGAGTATTTATGAAATTGGATCGCTGGATTTTGTATTACTATTTATGCCAATAGAGCCTGCCTTTGGTTTGGCAGTTCAAAATGATGCCGAATTATTCAATGATGCTTACGACAAAAATATTGTAATTGTGAGCCCATCTACTCTAATTGCAACTTTAAGAACTATCGCCAGCATCTGGAGGCAGGAAAACCAAAATCGCAATGCTTTGGAAATTGCCAGACAAGGCGGACAACTTTATGACAAATTCAAGGCATTTACAGATGACCTAATAAAAGTTGGGGAGAACCTGAATACCACCAAAAAAACTTACGATCTTGCGATGAATAAGCTTTCTGAAGGAAAGGATAATTTGATCAGGAAGACGGAGAGGATAAAGGAATTGGGGGCAAAGGCAACCAAAACTTTAGATCAACGTTTGGTTGATAGAGCAAATGATTGAAGCTAGGTGAGGATGTTTGTCTCAATAATTGAGTGACTATAATTTAAGAAATAAAAAATGATGGAATTGACTGCAGATAACAAGTTCAAAAAACTAATTGTCGTTGGAGATAGACTATTAATAAAGCCAAAAAAAAATCAAGATAAAACCAAGAGTGGTTTGTATCTTCCTCCGGGGATTAAAGAAAAAGAGCAAGTTCAGACAGGGTATATTATGAAGGCAGGTCCGGGATACCCTATCCCCTTGCCAATGGAAGATGATGAACCCTGGAAAGATAATGATGAAAATGTAAAATATGTGCCCCTACAGGCCAGAGAAGGTGATCTTGCGATTTTTCTCCAAAAAGGTGCTTTTGAGGTCATATATCAGGATGAGAAATATTTCATTGTTCCTCAGTCATCAATTTTGATGTTGGAACGCGAAGAAGATATTTTTGAATAAAAATAAATTATACAATTATCATTTCTGACATAGTATTCGTTTAGTCCAATAAGCTCAAACCATATAATTGACAAATTCAATATTAGAATTGTGCTCTCGTAATTTGTAAATTTTTAAGACTAATTTGATGGCTATGAAGATCACTTTCTAAAATAAGTCTCTTTTCATATACGATAAATCGAATTGTTTTAAATTTGTGATCGTATTCCTGCTTGGTCATTTCTAAAGAATATTTATAAAAAATCACAATTTCGTTTTAAACATGTTCAATTTTTTCAAAAAGAAAAACAAACCAAATCAATCAAAATCTGAAAGATATTTCAATTTGAAAATAAGAGAAGTTAAAAAGGAAACAAATGATGCCAACACCCTTATTTTCGAAAAGCCTGAAAATCCTATTCACTATCTACCGGGGCAGTTTATTACCCTCATTCTATCTATAAATGAAAAGGAAGTGAGGCGTTCTTATTCACTAAGTTCATCGCCTTTTTCAGATGAGTTTCCTGCAATAACTGTAAAAAGAGTAGAATTGGGAGTGGTATCAAACTATTTGAATGATCACATGAAAAAGGGAGATGTTCTTAACGTCATGGAAGCTGCCGGTCACTTTGTCCCAAATCTCCAAAAAGATCAGAGTAAAGCATATATTTTATTGGCTGCCGGAAGTGGGGTTACGCCATTGTTATCTATTATTAAATCAATTTTGCACATAGAAAAAGAAAGTACTATCAATTTGATTTATCAAAACAGGAATGAAAATTCTATCATTTTTAAGAAAGACCTCGACAAACTAAAATCTATATATAAAGAAAGGTTTTTAGTAGTAGATGTGGTTTCGCAGCCCTCTGGGTCTTGGACAGGATATAATGGCAGAATAAATGCAGAAATGCTAAAAGATATTCTTTTGGATAGCGATAGCAATGATTTGCCGCAGGCAGAATATTTTATTTGCGGGCCTTCAGGATTTATGCAAACAATTCAGGCTTTCCTTAAAGAATTCAGAATAGCGGAAAATCATATCCACAAGGAAAGTTTTTACTCCGGTGAGCCAAATACAAGCAAAACTCCAAAAAAGGATTTAAATTCCTATGATGTAAAAATCCTGTTAGATGGAAAGGAATACGATGTAGCTGTTGCACCTGATAAAACAATTTTAGAGGCTGCTTTGGATATGGATATTGATATGCCTTTTTCGTGTCAGAGTGGGCTATGCACAGCATGCAGGGGGAAATTGCTCAATGGTGAAGTTAATATGGAAGATGAAGATGGATTGAGTGAAGAAGAAATCAAAGATGGGTATATTCTTAATTGCGTAAGTAAACCCAAAGGGCCGGGAGTCAAAATAGAAGTAGGGTAGATTATAGAAAACAACATATAAAACAGAATAAATAATGATTGAAAACATATCTGTAAAACGTAAGAAAAGAAATTTTGTGTCTGAGGGTTTTGTACCGGATAAATGGGAATCGATTGAAAAGTATTATAATAAATTATTAAAAACCCAATTTAACAATGTCGAATCATTTAGAAATTGGCTGAGAAATATTTCCGAATTGGAGGCTATTATTTCAGAAGATGCAGGCTGGAGATACATTCGCATGACATGCGACACGACTAACAAGAAATATCAAGATGACTACACATACTTTGTGACAGAAATCGAACCAAAGATTGCTCCATTGAATCATCAGTTGAATGAAATGGTCATCAATTGCCCATATAAAAATGATATTAACGATGATGCTTTCAAAATTTTATTTAGAAATATTGATAAAGATTTTAAGATTTTCAGGAAGGAAAATATTCCTTTAAAAACAAAAATACAAACTCTTTCTAAGGAGTATGGAGCTATTTCCGGTGCAATGACTGTAATCATTGAAGATAAAGAATTGACATTGCAACAAGCTGCAACTATTCTGGAATCTACAGATCGTGCAAAGCGTGAAACTGCCTACATGAGCATATCAAAAAGACGGTATCAAGATAAAGACAAACTTGACGAACTTTATAAAAAACTTATTTCCCTAAGACATCAAGTAGCTCAAAATGCCGACTTCAAGAATTTTAGGGATTATATATTTACAGCCATGGGCAGGTTTGACTATACTCCCCAGGATTGCTTTGATTTTCATGAGTCCGCTCAAAAAGAGATCGTTCCGATATTAAACCAACTTGCAAAAGACAGGAAAGAAAAACTGGGGCTTTCGGAATTAAAACCATGGGATAAAGCAGTTGATCAAACCGGCAAACCTCCATTAGTTCCATTTGAGGATACCAATGATCTAATTCAAAAAACCATTCAGTGCTTCAATAGGCTTGACCCATTTCTTGGGAGATGCATAGAAGTAATGAGAGATATCAAACATTTGGATCTTGATTCGAGGATTGGTAAAGCTCCGGGCGGATATAATTATCCATTATCTGAAATAGGGATTCCTTTCATTTTCATGAATGCCACAAGCACACTACGCGATCTTGTTACAATTTTACACGAAGGAGGGCATGCTGTGCATTCTGTAGTGACCAAAGATCTTGAGCTGAATGATTTTAAACATACACCATCAGAAGTTGCAGAATTAGCCAGCATGTCTATGGAGTTGATCAGCATGGATCACTGGGATATATTCTTTGACGACGAAGAAGAACTAAAAAGAGCAAAAAGAGCGCACCTTGAGCAAATCATCGAAACGCTACCCTGGGTGGCGATCATTGATAAATTCCAGCATTGGATTTATGAAAATCCTACACATAGCATCGATGAAAGGAAAGCAAAGTGGAATGAAATATTAAGTTCGTTTTCTGACACTGTGACTGACTGGACAGGACTGGAAAAATTTAAAGATTACGTTTGGCAAAAGCAGTTGCATCTTTATGAGGTGCCATTTTACTATATCGAATATGGTTTTGCCCAACTGGGTGCTATTGCAGTTTGGAAACGATACAAGGAAAATCCTCAAAAAGGACTGGAGGGATATTTATCAGCTTTGAAATTGGGTTACACAAAATCTATCCCTGAAATTTACAAAGCAGCAAATATAGAATTTAACTTTAGCAGGGAGTATATTGGAGAGTTGGTGGCTTTTGTGCGAGAGGAACTTGAGCGTTTGTAACACAAAAAAATAGTGAATGAATTGCTAAAATCCATTCACTATTTTTACTTTTTACTGTCTCAATAAAGATTTTTACATTGATAATTACCAATGATTGACATTCATCAAAGAATCATCTTTTGCCTCCAAAATACTTTCCTTTTTCATTAAATATTTATCAACCTCCCTGGCGGCTTCTCTTCCTTCGGATATTGCCCAAACAACCAGTGACTGGCCTCTACGCATATCGCCAGCTGCAAATACATTCTCGATATTCGTTTGATAATTGCTGGTATTTATATTGCCCCTTGCATCAAGCTCAATATCTGTTTTCTCTCTGATTATATCAGTTTCTCCATGAACAAAGCCAATTGCCAGTAACGCCAAGTCACATGGCAAGTCTTTTTCAGAACCTTTTATCTCTTTAAACTCAGGTTTTCCAGAATACCCAATATCCCATTTTATATTAACAACTCGTAAAGCTTTCACATTTCCATTTTCATCAGATATGAACTCTTTGGTCAATATGGACCATTGTCGATCAACACCTTCTTCATGGGATGTTGAGGTTTTCAGAATCATTGGATATTTTGGCCAAGGGTCTTTTGCAGATCTTTCAAATGGTGGTTTGCCAAGAAATTCGATTTGAGTAACAGATTTAGCCTGATGCCTGTTTGATGTTCCTACGCAATCAGAACCGGTATCTCCACCTCCAATAACAATCACATGCTTGCCTTTGGCCGAAATAGAAACATCTTCGGGAATGCTATCTCCCGCAACTCTTTTGTTTTGTTGGGTGAGAAAATCCATAGCGAAATGAACGCCATTCAATTTTCTTCCTCTTATTCTCAAGTCTCGGGGCATGGTCGATCCACCACAAAGCACTACTGCATCTACCTCGTTTACCAGTGTATAAAATGGTAAATCAACACCAATATTTACCTTTGTTTTAAAAGTAACTCCCTCTGCTTTCATTATCTCCAGTCTTCTGTCGATAAAGTGCTTCTCCAACTTAAAATCAGGAATTCCATAACGAAGTAATCCTCCAATTCTATCTGATCTCTCAAATACAATTACGGTATGACCGGCTTTATTTAGTTGTGCTGCCGCCGCAAGACCTGCAGGTCCGGAACCAACTATAGCAACTTTTTTCCCTGTTCTTATTTTTGGAATATTTGGTTTTACCAGGTCAAGGCTAAACGCTTTTTCGATAATCATTTTCTCAATGTGCTCAATAGCAACTGGAGGTTTGTTTATTCCCAACACACATGCCGATTCGCAAGGTGCAGGGCAAATCCTCCCTGTGAATTCAGGAAAATTGTTCGTGCTTTGCAATATATCAACCGCCAATTTCCAATCTTCATTGTAAACGGCATCATTGAATTCAGGAATGATGTTCCCTAAGGGGCATCCCGTATGACAAAAAGGTACTCCGCAATCCATGCATCGAGCCGCTTGTTCATTGGTCTTTTTATCATCAAAATCAAGAAACAACTCATTGTAGTCATTAATTCTTGTTTTGGGATCTCTCTTTCCCGGCAACTCTCTGTCAAATTCTAAAAATCCTGTTGGTTTTCCCATTGAAATAATTATATAGCTTTTTCCAGTTTTTCTTTTTTTGCTAATAGTACTCGCTTGTAATCTCGTGGCATCACTTTAATAAAGTTTGATTGAACACCATCCCAATCATCCAGAATTGATTTCGCGACTGTACTTTTTGTATGTTTATAATGATTGCTAATAAGTCCTTTGACGGTGACAACATCTTCGGTCTCCATTTCATCAAAGTCAACAAGCTCCTTATTGCAAAAATCATTAAAATTGCCTTTTTTATCATAAACATAGGCAATCCCTCCGCTCATTCCTGCAGCGAAATTTCGACCAGTCTCTCCCAGGATTACTGCAATTCCTCCAGTCATGTATTCACATCCATGATCTCCAACACCTTCAACAACAGCTTTTGCTCCTGAATTTCTCACGCAAAAACGCTCTCCGGCCTGACCACGAATATATGCCTCGCCAGAAGTTGCACCATAAAAAGCAACATTTCCAATTATAATATTGTCTTCTGGAATAAAGTTGATTTTCCTATCGGGGTAAACAACCAGTTGGGCTCCTGATAGTCCTTTGCCAAAGTAGTCATTTGCTTCACCTTCCAATTCAAATCTTATTCCTTTTGCTCCAAAGACCCCAAAACTTTGCCCTGCAGAACCTCTTAATTTTATATCAATCGAACCGTCCGGCAAACCTTGGCTGCCATAGACTTTTGAAACCTCATTGGAAAGAATTGCTCCAACAGATCTGTTTATATTTATAATATTAAATTCTGCTTTTACTTTACTTGCTTCTATCAATGCAGGCTTGGCTGCTTCAAGTAATTTCCAGTCCAATGCAAGCTCCAATTCATGATCTTGCGACGTACTGCAGAAAATTCCCGTTGTATCTTCTGCCGGCTCTTTGAAACAAATTGGACTTAGGTCTAATGTTTTTATTTTCCAGTTTTCAATATTTGAACGCATTTTTAGCACATTTGCCTGACCGACCATCTCGTCAACAGTGCTAAAACCAAGTTCAGCCATAATCTCTCTCAAATCTTCTGCGAGGAACATAAAAAGATTGACTACATGATCTGCCTTACCGGAAAACAATTTCCTTAAGTCTTTATTTTGTGTGGCTATTCCTACAGGGCAAGTGTTCAAATGACACTTACGCATCATTATACAGCCTTCAGTAACAAGCGCTGCGGTAGCAATTCCCCATTCTTCTGCTCCCAGTAATGCGGCATAAGCAATGTCTTTTCCTGTTTTGATCTGCCCATCTGTCTGAACAACAATGCGATCTCTTAATTTATTCTTTACTAAGGTCTGGTGTGTCTCTGCAAGTCCCAGTTCCCATGGCAAACCGGCATGTTTTATCGAACTAATTGGAGATGCTCCAGTTCCGCCGTCATAACCAGAAATCAATACAACATCAGCTTTAGCTTTCGAAACACCGGCAGCAATTGTACCTACTCCCGCTTCTGAAACTAGCTTCACGTTAATTCTCGCTTCACGGTTGGCATTTTTCAAATCATGGATCAACTGAGCAAGATCTTCAATAGAATAAATATCGTGATGCGGTGGAGGTGAAATTAGTCCCACCCCCGGAGTGGAGTTTCTAACTCTACCTATCCAATCATCAACTTTATGCCCCGGCAATTGTCCTCCTTCTCCAGGCTTGGCTCCCTGGGCCATTTTTATTTGAAGTTCAATAGCATTGGTGAGATAATTACTGGTTACCCCAAAGCGACCTGAAGCAACTTGCTTAATTGCTGATCTTTCCCAATCACCATTTTCTTTTTTTATAAATCTGTTCTCATCTTCACCACCCTCTCCGCTATTGCTTTTGCCGCCAATTCTATTCATGGCAATAGCAAGTGTGCTGTGTGCTTCATGCGATATGGAACCAAATGACATGGCTCCTGTTGCAAATCTTCTAAAGATATTTTCTTTTGGTTCTACTTCTTCAATAGAAATTGAGTTACGCTTTTTGAATTTAAGCAACCCTCTTAAAGTAGCTGCCTTTTCTGTTTGATTATTTACTTTTTCGGCATACTGCTTATAAATACTATAATCTCCCTTGCGTGTTGCCTGCTGTAATAATTGAATAGTCTCTGGATTAAAAAGGTGATATTCTCCCCTTCTTTTCCATTGGTAAACTCCACCAATATCAAGGCTTTGGTTTAGCACAGGCTTTTTCGGAAAGGCCAGTCTATGTCGTACAGAAACTTCTTTGGCTATTTCATCAAATCCCAAACCACTAAGTCTTGAAACGGTTCTAAAGAAACATTTATCGATTACTTTTGGGTGAATGCCAACAGCTTCAAAAATCTGGGCTCCCTGATATGACTGTACGGTAGATATTCCCATTTTAGAAAATATCTTCAGCAGTCCATAATTAATAGCTTGGATATAACTATCAAACATTTCCATTTTATCCATGTCTTTTTCAAAGACGTTTTTAAGCTTCAGATCATAAAGTGTTTCAAAAGCCAGGTATGGATTTACAGCACTCGCACCATATCCAATAAGTGTGGCATAATGATGCGTTTCTCTAATATCACCAGCCTCTACTACAATACCGCAATTAACTCTCAATCCTTTTCTTATCAGGTGATGATGAACAGCTCCTGTTGCCAAAAGCGACGGGATTGGCACTCTGTCCTTGCTCATTTTCCTATCAGAAAGAATTATGACATTGATACCATAACGTGCTGCATTTTCTGCTTTGTAGCAAATATGATCAATTGCATCTTCGAGCACATCTTTTTTGCCATTGGCACTGAAGGTAATATCAATAACTTTTGACTTGAAAAATGGGCTATCAAGCATCTTAATTTTCTCCAGCTGTCTGTTTTTTAATATTGGTTGTTCAATATGTATTTGACGGCAATGCTCTGGTGTTTCATCTAATATGTTTTTTGTACTTCCAAAACTTGAAAATAATGACATGACCAACCTTTCTCTGATGGGGTCAATTGGTGGATTGCTAACCTGAGCAAACAATTGCTTGAAGTAATTGGAGAGATGTTGGCTTTGATCTGAAAGTATTGCCAAAGGAGTATCTGCCCCCATAGAACCTATGGGCTCAATTTTTTTATCAACCATGGGTTGAAAAATAACTTTCATGTCTTCACTAGTAAATCCCTGGGCAATCTGCCTGGTCAATAAAGTTTTGCTGTCAAATGTAAATTCATAATCCTCCTTGATAGGCAAATCGTAAATCGGTATCTGATTTTCACTTAGCCACTCTCTGTAGGGCTTTCTGTTACAGAGGTCAATTTTTAATTCCTCATCACTAATAATCCTTCCCTGTGAAAGATCTGCCACAAACATTTTTCCCGGTTGCAAGCGACCTTTTAGTATTACCTTTGACTGGTCAATAGGCAGTGCTCCGGCTTCGGAAGCCATCACCAGCTTGTCATCAGAGGTGAGACAATATCTTGAAGGCCTCAACCCGTTCCTATCTAAAGTAGCACCTACAAGGTTTCCGTCTGTAAAACATATCGAAGCAGGACCATCCCACGGCTCCATTATTGAGGCGTGATATTCGTAAAAAGCTCTTTTATCATCAGACATCAGGTTGTTTTCTTGCCATGCTTCCGGTATCACCATCATAATAGCATGTGAAAGAGACCTCCCGCCTAAGCTAAGAATTTCGATCATGCTATCGAGGTTGGCAGAATCTGAATGCTCTGCATCACAAATTGGCAGTAACCTGGCAATATCTTCCTTGCTGAAGTTACTGGATTCCATAAGGGTTTCCTTGGAACTCATCCAATTGACATTTCCCCGTATGGTATTGATCTCTCCATTGTGAGCAATAAACTTAAATGGTTGCGCAAGCTTCCACTTTGGGAATGTATTTGTAGAAAATCTGGAATGTACCAAAGCTAATGCCGAAGTCAGCCTTTTGTCATTTAAGTCAGGATAATAAGACGCCAGTTGGTCTGTTCTCAATTGACCCTTATAAGCCATGGTTTTTGGTGAGAAAGAGGCAAAGTAAAAATCTCCATTGTTGTCGTCTACGTTATGTCCAATAAAGTGAGTTGTGTACTTCTTCAGCACATATATTTTTCGTTCAAATTCTTTAGGGTCCGTAATAGTTTTATGAACTACAAATACCTGTTCAATTTTAGGTTCAGTTGATTTCGCTGTAAAGCCTATGCTACTGTTATCAGTAGGTACATCTCTGTATCCAAGTAATTCAAAACCTAATTCGTTAATGTGTTTATTTAGAATATATCTGCACTCTTCCCTAATCGATTCATCAGATGATAAAAAGATCATTCCAACTCCATACGTACCAAACTCAGGTAATTCAAACCCAAGTTTCGAACATTCTTCTTTCAGGAAGTCATGAGGGTTTTGAATCAATATGCCTGCTCCATCTCCTGTTTCCGGTTCGCACCCGCAACCTCCACGGTGTTCCATGTTCATCAACATGGTGACAGCATCCTGAACTATTTCGTGTGATTTTTTGCCTTTCAAATTGGCGACAAAGCCAATTCCACAAGCATCATGTTCCATGCTCGGAACATACATTCCTTTATTTTCCGTTTTGTTCATTCTCAAATTGAAAGCATCTAAAAATTATTTCCTCTTGAAAGGTGGTCTTGTAAATACCAGAATTATTGCTAAAATAGAAAAGGTCTCTATATAAGATATCTATTGCAGATGAAGAGCTATCAATGCCAATCTGGGCCAAACCAACATGTTTTCAAGCTAGCAAAAATAAGAAATTTCGTGGAATTATTTTACTGAATTCGCAGAAAAAGACAAAGTCCATTAGATGAAAACAAGAGAAATGCCTAAAAACTGTTTCAATTCACATTGATACATTTGAACAAAAGTGTTATTTGGAAATATAGCAACATACCATCTTTGGCATGCTGCTATCCTCTAACGCTTATAAATCAGGCACAAAATACACATCTGCAATCCCTGCAATCCAACTCTGGTCTCTAACAATTGCAGTTGGAAACAATTGCTGGTCAGTTGAAATACTACCATAACCGGTGATTTCGATACCATCATATAAATCTCCAGTTGGAAAAATATTTCCTTCCGAATAATTGTAATTTACCCAAGAATCAGAATTAACTGTAACCTTATATTCTCTTCCGGCCCGCACGTCAATTGGAGAGGGAAATTTATGGGTTGTGCCACTATATTCGGCATCTGCAAGAACTGTTTTTGACTCGAAATTCCAAAGCGTTTGTCATCTGATGAATGATATATTATCTGTAAAACCTAATATTTTTCCAGCCCCTCCATCGGTTTGAACAAACCCTTGTTTTAATGTGACTTATTTATTAGTAGCAGTTTTTATTCAAAACATGCTACAAAAAAGTTTTTTAGCGGATTGGTTATCAGGGTTTCATTTGCTTCTCCAATAGCATTATTTATTCCCTTATGGTCATATAGACTCCCATCTATTGATGATACCGTAACTCCATTGTCTTGAAGAGAATTGATGAAATCGTTTGCAATAGCAATTCTTTGCACATTCCCTCGCTTTGCCACAAAAAATATAGGGTAAAAAATTTCATTTTCAATATTATAAATTGGCGAAGCTTGAATATTATTATTTGTATCTGTGCCAAATGCATTAATATACAAATTGTTGTCCTCTTGGACTTTTAATAAGACATCATAACCTTCGGTATCTATTGTTGCTACTCCCTTAATATGCGAAAGGTTTAATCCTACATGCTCTAAAAAAGAACTATTTGTGCCTATCAATGAGACAAGATGAGCCCCCGCACTATGTCCTAATAAGGCAATTTTATTTGGATTCCCTCCATATTGATTAATATTGTCATAAATCCATTTTATTGCATCTGCAATATCATTATTGTGCGTTGGATACATTATTCTATTTGAATTGTTTAATTCATAAGGAAATGGACTTAACCTGTAATTAATGCTTACAAGTATATAGTTTAGTGATCGAAATAAACTTACTTTATTTTCAATTTTATTTCTTTTATCACCAATAAACCAACCTCCTCCGTGAACATAAATGATAACAGATTTTTGAGTATCGAGGTCACTATTATGATAAATATCTAAACTTAACAAAGTTGGTTCAACTCCATTGATTTGTTTGTATTTGATAGTTGATCTCAAATTATTAACTGTAGGTGTAAATTGTTCATTATCTTTTTTGTCGCAGCCAAACAACAGAAGAGATAAAAACAGAAGTAAAAGTCTCATATTTAATATTTTTCTATTTGACTAAATTTTCTATCACAAGGGTTAACCCCCATAATTCATGCAAAGACTGGTAACTATTCAGTCTAAATGCTTTCGATCATATGTATGCTTCAGAGGAGCAAAACCTTTTTAGTTAATTGTATTTATTAGCGACGCAAAATATATAAAATAGCTTGAATGATATAAGATGATTATGGCCAAGAATATTTACTTGGCCATAATCATGAAGGTATCGCTCCTACGGAGCTTATTTCTGCAAG
>VAPM010030858.1_pt1 | contig 18492 bp, 18 predicted proteins | sample 3395091 | NCBI WGS metagenome assembly VAPM01 (sample SAMN08290445, study PRJNA428436) | hydrothermal vent metagenome | isolation source: Deep-sea hydrothermal vent chimney 3 | place: Pacific Ocean: Juan De Fuca Ridge | reverse complement strand
TCAACCGGCTTTACTGAGAAGTTCATGGTATTCATGCCCAGAATAAATCCAAAATGATAAGGCTGTTCGTTGTATCCCTGAAGGTTAAGTACTGCACCTTGTGCCTGAGCGTTACTATGAACAAGGGAAAGGGCAAAAACAAAAATAAAAGCAAGTATGGCCTGTTTTTTCAATGCAGTCAGAATTTCTTAATATCTATAACGTTTGGTTTGTTCTTATAGTATTTATGTAGATTCAATTCTTTGATTTTGCTTAATAAATTATTTCTCAGCCAGATAGAGGGTGGCGATACCAAAGGTGAGCCTGTTTTGCTGCGGATTTCTAAACCCGACCTTGAGCAGTACATTCATAAACTCCTTGTTTTCCGGAAAACGGGCTACTGACTGTGGCAGGTAGGTGTAAGCCGAACTATCTTTTGAAACCATACGGCCAACGCCGGGCAGGATATAATTAAAATAGAATTGGTAAATATTTTTCATGGGGAAAGAGGACGGCTTGGAGAATTCCAGAATAGCCACTTTTTTTCCGGGTTTCAGCACACGATACATTTCTCGCAGCCCTTTTTCCAGATTTTCGTAATTACGCACTCCAAAAGCAACCGTTATGGCATCAAAATAGTTGTCCTCGTACCGGATAGCTTCCGAATCACCTGGCTCAAGGGTTATAATTTGATCAAATCCTTTTTTAGCGACCTTCTTCTTGCCAATTTCCAGCATGTCTTCGGCTATGTCGATACCGATAATCTTTTTTACGGGCAGTTTGGCCAGCTCAATAGCCAAGTCGCCTGTTCCGGTGGCCACGTCCAGAATAATTTCCGGATGACCTGCTGCAAGCGCTTTTCTGACTTTTCTACGCCATCCTTTATCGATGCCGGCTGAAAGTAAGTGATTCAACAGGTCGTATTTGGGTGCAATGTTGTTGAACATGTTTTGCACCATCTCTTTTTTTGCCGGTGTTTCTTGTGTCATTACAGTTTTTCGCTATTCAAAATACGTATGGCTTCTGCCAAAAGTTTTTCTTTGTTGATGGGAACCACGCCGGCTTCTTCGCAAACCAGACCACCTGCGAGATTAGAAAGCAGCGCTATTTCTTTTGCTCTCAGCCCCGAGGCAAGGCACAGCGATGCTACACTGATAACCGTATCGCCGGCGCCTGAAACATCGGCAATGTTGCGCCGGTGTGCCGGAAGCAGCTCCTCTTTGGCTTCCCCATTTTCGTGCCATAAAATAAAAACACCATTTTCGGAAAGCGTATTCATTACCATGGAGGTGTTTAAAAGGCCGGATAGTTGCTGCGCCGCTTTCTTTAGGCTCTCTTTGTCGGAAGAAAGTTCGGCCAGCTCAAGCCCTTCCTGCATTTCTGCAAGATTGGGCTTTATAAGTGTGGTATTTCTGTAAGCCAGGAAATTACGTTTTTTTGGATCAACCGTTACGGGAATGCCCATCTCTTCGGCCATATCTGTAACGAAATCAATAAGTTCGGGGGTGATAACACCTTTGTCATAATCCTGAAAGATAATAACACGGATATCGTCTGTCTTCAGGATCTTATCGATACGACTGCAAAGTTCATGGAAAACCTCTTTTTCCAACGGGCGTGAGGTTTCTTCATCCACCCGCAACATTTGGGTGTTGTTGCCTAGAATGCGGAATTTGGTTGTTGTAAACCGGTGGGGACTTTCGATAACGCCGGCATCGTCCAGCCCTGAATTGAGCATAAGAGCTCTGAGTGTCTCACCTTTGTCGTCGGAGCCGATGACGGAACACATGATGGGCATGGCGCCCAGCGCGCGGATGTTCATGCCCACGTTGGCAGCTCCGCCGAGACGCTCTTCGCGTTTGACGACTGTAACGACGGGAACCGGTGCTTCGGGCGAGATACGTTCTACCTTGCCCCAGATGTATGCATCGAGCATGACATCACCAATAATCAGCACTTTTTTGTTGTTGAAAGCTTCAAAAATTGCGGGAAGACTGTCAGTTGTCAGAGTCATCGTTCTGTTAGTTTAATTTTATAAGGGCCGTTTTGATACGTTTTACAGCCTCTTCGAGTAGATGGCCGGAGGTGGCATACGAAATACGCACGCAGTTCGGGTCACCAAAAGCCTCGCCTGTGACAAGCGCCACATGGGCTTTGTCCAAAAGATAGAGGCTTAAATCAGTGGCGTTGTTAATGACCGTTTCGCCATCTGTTTTGCCAAAATAGCTCCTCACATCCGGGAATAGGTAAAAGGCTCCTTCCGGAATGTAAGTCTTTATACCGGGAATTTCTCCTATCTTTTTCACCAGCAGGTCACGACGGCTTTTGAAAGCAGAAACCATCTCTTGAATATATTCAGAATCATGTGGCGGATTTTTCATGGCTTTCAGAGCAGCCATTTGCGAAATGGTTCCCGGACCGGAAGTGTATTGCCCTTGTAATTTTGTACAGACTTTTGCCAGAAAATGGGGGCCGGCCATGTAACCAATGCGCCATCCGGTCATGGCATAGCACTTTGACACACCATTTACCACAACAGTCTGTTCCTTGATTTCAGGAAATGAAGCAATGCTCACATGTTTCCCTGAATAGTTAATGTGTTCGTATATTTCATCGGAAACGACCAGTAAATCAGGATGCTTCTTCAAAACATTCACCAGCCCTGATATTTCTTCAGCGGTATAAACCATTCCGGTGGGATTAGAAGGTGAGTTAAACAGAAATGCTTTGGTTTTGCTATTGATAGCCTCTTTCAGCTTTTCCGGATTTAGTTTAAAACCGTCTTCGATGCTGGTTTGAAGTGCAACAACTTTTCCCCCGGCAAGTTTGATGATATCGGCATAAGAAACCCAATAGGGAGCCGTGATAATCACCTCATCGCCGGGATCTAGAATGCTGAGGAAAATATTAGCCAACGATTGTTTGGCTCCGTTGGAGACCACAATTTGCTCCGGCAAAAAATCCAGGTTGTTGTCTCTTTTCAGCTTTTCGGCAATAGCCTCCTGCAGAACTTTAAACCCTGCCACCGGAGGGTAATGTGTAATGTTATTATCAATAGCCTTTTTTGCTGCTTCTTTAACAGGATCAGGCGTATTAAAATCGGGTTCGCCAATACTCAGGTTAATGATATCGAAACCCCGGGTTTTCAATTCGCGGCTGCGTCGTGTCATCTCAAGGGTAGCTGATTCTGTAATATCTTTAAGTCGCTGTGATATAATCTCTTTATTCACGATGTCCATTTTTAAGAAGGGCAAAGATAGGAATTCTATTAAAATAACGGGTTCTGCAAATCGTTTGATAACCGTAGTAAAAGTAGAAGAAGAGGTACTTTTAGGTTCTGCTTTTACGAATGAAAAATATGTTGTTATTTTGTAAAAGCATTCGATCGGTATCTGAAAGCTATTATTACATGAAGCAGAATTTTAATCTACAAACGGTTGTCCTTATCGGGTCTGGCAATGTAGCCGGGCATTTGGCTAAAGCTATGTCGGAAGCCGGGCTGGCTGTCGTGCAGATTTTCTCACCACATATCGATCATGCCCGTAAGTTGGCTGCCGGACTTGGAGCTGAGGCAATAAATAATTATTCGGAAATTACTACGAATGCCGGTTTCTATCTGGTAGCTGTTCCGGATGGGAAAATTGCTGCCGTAGCTGCCGGGATGCCTCTGGTACACGGAATTGTCTGCCATACCTCGGCGATTACACCGATGCAGGTACTGGAAAAATTTCAACATTACGGTATTTTCTATCCCTTTCAAACTTTCTCCAAAAATAGAAAAGTAGATATGTTTCGTGTTCCTTTCTGCTTGGAGGCTTCTTCTCAGGATGTCTTGGATGCACTTCAGCTGCTGGCCGGGAGGTTCAGCAAATCGGTATATGTTATGGACATGGAGCAACGTGAGAAATTGCATGTGGCTGGCGTGTTGGTGAATAATTTCACAAACCACCTTTTTGCGAGTGCCGAAGATTTTCTCAAAGAGAATGGGATGGATACTGCAATGCTTTTACCACTTGTCAGAGAAACTGTAGCCAAGATTTTGGAGCTGACCCCGGATGAGGCACAAACCGGCCCTGCACGGCGCGGCGACATTTCTACCATCGAAAAGCATATGGATATACTTAAAAACAAAAATGATTTGAAGGAAATATATCATATTTTTAGTCAACAAATTTTAAAGAAATATCATGAGTAATTACAAAGCACTGCTCAATGGAGTAAATACCTTTATATTTGATTATGATGGGGTAATGACCGATGGTCACGTAATACTGCAACATGACGATCCTCCTTTACGGACGGCCAATGTGCGAGATGGTTATGTGTTGCAACTTGCTGTGAAACTGGGATATAATGTTGTGGTTATTTCGGGCGGGCTTTCCAGGTCTATGGACAACCGATTCGACACACTGAATATTAAAGATGCTTTTACGGGGGTAAAAAATAAGATAGCTGTTTTTGAGAAATACATTAAAGAAAAAAATATCGATCCTGAGAATGTGGTTTACATGGGCGATGATATTCCGGATATCCCGGTGATGAAAAGGGTAGGGGTACCCGTGAGCCCTGCCGATGCTGTGGAAGAGGTGAAAGAGGTTTCTGTCTATATCTCCGACAAAAATGGAGGCGATGGCTGCGTGCGCGACATCATCGAACAGGTGATGAAAGTGCAGGGGAAATGGATGACTCCGGAAGCGTTTACCTGGTAAAGTTAAAAGGCAAAAGTAAAAAGGTGTTGATTGTTGATGCCTGAATAGCATTGACATTATCGGATGGCCACTGTTTGACAACCGAATAGCAATCACTTAACCATTGAATGACAAATGAATAGCAGCCGGATGATCATTGTCCGGCCATCGAATGACAAATTAACGAATGACGAATTATCCAATTAACGAATGACAACAACAAATGCGCACATTTTTTAAACTGATACGCTGGCCGAATCTGCTGATGGTAATTTTGAGTATGGCTTTTTTGCTGTTTTTACTTATCAAACCTGAATTGAGACTTGCGGGTAATGCCGGGATGACATTTGCAGAATTTTTGTTGCTGGTTTTTGCTGTGTTGCTGACAGCCATGGGGGGGTATGTTATCAACGATTTGAACGATTTGAAAACCGATGTGGTCAACAAACCGGGGAAAAACAGTTTTGAAAAGATATTTACCCGGGATCAGGGCTGGATTTTATATTGGGTTTTTACCGTTGGCGGTATCCTTGCCGGATCACTACTTTCTTTTTTGCTGAGTAAAAGTAGTTATGCATTGATTTTTATCTTTACTGCCGGACTGCTGTGGTTTTATGCCATACGGTACCAATGTCAGCCGTTGGTGGGAAATCTTGTTGTGGCTTTTTTGAGTGCTCTTTCTTTCGGACTGGTATGGTTGTATGAATTGATGGCTTTGCAAGTACAAGCTATATCCGTTGATCATAGCCGGCTGTTGCTGGTTAACCGGCTGGTACTGATTTTTATGGGCTTTGCTTTTTTGGTAAGCTTGCTGCGTGAGGTGGTGAAAGACATGGAAGATGTGGAAGGCGACCGGCAGACCGGTTGTTTGACTTTACCGGTTACTTACGGCATACGGAAAGCCAAAAATACAGCCATTGCCGTTAACCTGTCGGGACTGATCGCCTCTTTTGCTATCCAGTGGTTTTTTTATGAAAATGGTTTTAACGTACTGTTTCTGTTTTTCTTTTTGGTAGATTTACTTTTCGCTTTAGTCCTTTTGAAACTGGTAACCGCCAACCGGAAGGCGCATTTCAGCGCGCTTTCCCTTTGGATAAAACTGCTCATGGTTGCCGGGATTTTATCCATGGGGTTGTTTTATTTTGAATGAGAAATATGTTGCTTGATAAATTTAAAAACTATGATATTATCCTCGCTTCCGGCTCACCGCGGCGGCAACAGCTACTGGCTGAGATGGATATTCCTTTCCGGGTGGAAACCAGGCCGGTGAAAGAAACTTTTCCTCAGGACCTTTCTCCTGAAAAAGCAGCGACTTATCTGTGCCGGCTGAAAAGCATGGCCTTTGCGGATAAAGATTTGAAAAGGAACACGTTGCTCATAACGGCCGATACGGTTGTTTTGCTGGATAACAAGGTGTTGGGGAAGCCGGCCGGCGAAAAAGAAGCTGCCGTGATGCTCAGGCAGCTTTCCGGCCGAAAACATGAAGTGATTACAGGTGTTTGCCTGAGACTTTATGATAAGATGAAGATTTTTACGGCTTCTACCCGGGTATGGTTTAAGTTGCTGACGGAAGAGGAAATTGACTATTACATCAGAGAATACCATCCGCTTGACAAAGCCGGCGCTTACGGTATTCAGGAGTGGATTGGTCACGCTGCCATATACAAAATAGAAGGCTCTTATTTCAACGTAATGGGATTGCCTACTCATAGGCTATACGAAGAGCTGACCGGCATACTGGGATGATCTGTCTGCCGTTATAACAAAGAACCTGGCAATTTGCCGTTTCCAAGCAAAACTCATTGTATATTTGTCATCCGAAACGGAAATGTTTCCGTGATTTTACGAAAGAGAAGCCCATGCAGGATAAACCGCTTATACTCATTACCAACGACGACAGTATTCACGCAAAAGGACTGCGTAAACTGGTTCAGCTCATGCGCAAATATGGCCACGTGGTGGTAATTTCTTCCGAACAGGTGATGTCGGGGATGAGCCATGCCGTTACCATAAAAACACCGCTCATGCCTCGGCTGCTTCGTGAAGAAGAAGGCTTTCGTGAGTTTTTGACCAACGGTACGCCGGTAGATAACGTGAAGCTTGGGAAAAATGCATTACTGGAACGTAAACCTGATTTGCTGGTTTCAGGCATAAACCATGGCTCCAATGCGGCTATCAATATCGTTTACTCCGGTACCATGGCTGCTGCAATGGAGGGCGCTATAGACGGAATTCCGTCTATAGGTTTTTCGCTGGACGATTATGACCACGAAGCCGATTTCAGCCATGTGGATCCGTTTGTGGAGACCATTACCGAAAAAGTGTTACGTGACGGTTTGCCCGAAGGTGTTTGTCTCAATGTGAACATCCCCAAAAAATCAGACGAGCCTGTGAAAGGTATTAAAGTGGTGAGGCAGGCAAAAGCCAGGTGGGTGGAAGACTTTGACAGACGTATTGATCCATTCGGTCGTACTTATTACTGGATTGGCGGAACTTTTGTCAACGGTGATCCTCGTCAGGATACCGACGAAAAAGCGCTGGCCGACAACTATGTGTCCGTAGTGCCCGTACAACTTGACTTTACGGCTACGCAGCTATTGAATAAACTTGAATTTTAAAAGATGGATTTTTTAAAAAAGGATAATTATTTCCTCGGGCTGGTTTTGGGGCTGCTTTTGCCTCTTCCTGTTTACGGCCTGTTTTTTGGGATGGATATCCTTATGAAAAGTACCGGAATATGGCATGGCCTGCAACAACCTGAAAATATATACCTGCTCAGCATTGTGGGTAACTTCCTGCTTCTTCGGCTGACCTTATTAAAATGGAAAAATCCAAAAACCGGTAAAGGAGTGCTGCTGATAACCATAGCGCTCGCCCTGACCTTTTTCTTTCTTTATTTTAAGCAACCGCGTTAGTTATGAAGTATTACCTCATTGCCGGCGAGGCTTCAGGCGATTTGCACGGAGCCAATCTTATGAAGGCCATTTTGAAAAATGATCCGCAGGCTAAATTTCGGTTCTGGGGGGGCGACAAAATGCAGGCTGTTAGCGGAACGCTGGTAAAACACTATCGCGACCTGGCTTTTATGGGATTTGCGGAAGTGCTTATGAACCTCCGTACAATCCGCAAAAACTTCTCCTTCTGTAAGAAAGAACTGCTGGACTTCTCTCCTGATGTGGTGGTGCTGATTGATTATCCCGGATTTAACCTTCGTATGGCCAAATTCGCACATAACAAAGGGATAAAGGTGGCTTTTTATGTTTCACCGACTATTTGGGCATGGAAACAGTCGCGCGTTTATAAAGTAAAGAAGTATGTGGACAGGATGATGGTGATCCTGCCCTTTGAGGAAGAGTTCTATGCCCGGTTTGATTATCAGGCCTATTTTGTAGGGCATCCACTTTTGGATGAGCTGGCTGAGGAAAAGCCTGTCGTCAGAGAGGACTTTTTAAAGCTTAATGACCTGCCGGATAAGCCGATAGTTGCCGTTCTGCCTGGAAGCCGGACACAGGAGATAAAAAAAATCCTACCCAAGATGTTGGTTGCTGCTCCACAGTTTTCCAAATATCAATTTGTGATTGCCGGTGTCCGATCGGTACCCGAAGCGGTTTATCTACAGCAAAAGACGCCTGTCGTTTTCGAGCAGACACATGCTCTTTTGCGCCATGCCGATGCTGCTATGGTAGCCTCCGGAACAGCGACGCTTGAAGCAGCTCTGCTCGGAGTTCCACAGGTCGTTTGCTACCAGACGTCACCCGTCAGCTACTTCATTGCCAGACTTCTGGTTCATATAAAATTTATTTCGCTGGTAAATTTAATTCTTGACAAGGAAGTGGTGAGAGAGCTTATTCAGCACGAATTCTCTGAAAAAAACCTGATGGCTGAGTTGTACGACTTACTGGAAGACAACGTGAGAAGAAAACAAATTGTATCGGAATATGCTTTGCTAAGGACAAAGCTGGGAACCAGTGGGGCCTCCGAAAATGCTGCTGCTGTTATTGCTGATGTTTTGGGAAAATAGCCTACAAACCATGCCTGTTTTTTCTGCCGGCTTTTTCCTATTTTTACTTTTTGATATAAAAAGACAACATGAGAATTCATTTTATTGCCATTGGCGGAAGCGCTATGCACAACCTCGCTATTGCCCTGAAGATTAACGGACATAAAATTACGGGTTCGGATGATGAAATTTTTGAGCCATCGCGTGGAAGGTTGGAAAAATATGGCCTGCTGCCGGAAACCAATGGCTGGCACCCTGAAATTATTTCCAATGAAATAGATGCCATAATTCTTGGAATGCATGCCAGGCCTGATAATCCGGAGTTGCTCCGGGCACATGAGATTGATGCAAAAATCTATTCTTATCCCGAGTTTCTTTACGCACATGCTAAAAATAAAAAGCGTGTGGTCATTGGCGGAAGCCATGGGAAAACCACCATCACCGCTATGATTATGCATGTGTTGAAATACTGGAAAATGGATTTTGACTACCTCGTGGGTTCAAAGTTGCGCGATTTTGAGGTGATGGTACGACTGAGCAAAGAGGCTCCTGTTATGATTTTTGAAGGAGATGAATATCTCAGCTCGCCCATCGACCGCCGACCAAAATTCCATTGGTATCATCCACATCTGGCGCTGCTTAGCGGTATTGCCTGGGATCATATCAATGTCTTCCCAACTTATGAAAACTATCTTGAACAGTTTTCGACTTTTATTGGTTTAATCGAAAGAGACGGAACGCTGATCTACAATGCCGAAGATGAAGAATTATCCGCGCTTGTGTCACAAAGCAAAAATGCTATCCAAAAGATAGCCTATCACACCCCGGAATTTGAAATCAAAGAGGGTACCTCGTATGTCCTTGACGGAAAGAAAAAAATACCATTGAAAGTTTTTGGCCATCATAATCTACTGAATATGAACGGGGCATGGCTGGTTTGCCAAGAGCTTGGATTAACCAATAAACAGTTTTTTGAGGCTATTTCCGGTTTCGATGGTGCCGCCAAACGGCTGGAGCTTATTTTGCAAAAGGGGAGAGGTCGGCTTTACAGCGACTTTGCCCATGCGCCTTCCAAACTGAAAGCCACATTGGAAGCGGTAAAATCACAATTTACCGGTCAACGGGTGGTAGCCTGTTTTGAGCTGCACACATTCAGCAGCCTAAACAGCCGGTTCCTTGACCAATATGCTGGAACCATGGCCGTCGCCGATCGCGCATTGGTCTATTTTAATCCACACGCATTAAAAATGAAACGTTTGCCTATGCTGGACAAGAATAAGGTTAAAAAAGCCTTTGGCAGAGATGATTTGCTGGTATTCGATGATGCCGGGATAATGAAGAAGTGGCTTGTAAAAAACAGCTTACCCGAAGACGTATTTTTGATGATGAGTTCTGGGAATTTTGACGGAATTGAGATGAAAACACTGGCCAGGCAGTTGTTAGAACGGTAAACACCTTTTTATCAGGATAATAAAAAAACCGTATTTAATTTCAGCATGAAAACTACCTGCTTTTGATATGCTTTGTCAGAAAATACCAAGTTCGAGGCTTGCGAAGCTTTGAGTGTTAGGAGTTTACTAATGTAAATGACTAATGCTCAAAGCAAGCGTAACGAAGAAATTGACGTTTTCTGGCAAGCACTTCTATTTAACTATTCATGGAGAGCAAAAACTCTTCATTATTCTTGGTAAACTTCATCCTCTCTTTCAGAAACTGCATCGCTTCCACAGGATTCATGTCCGAAAGGTGATTCCTCAGAATCCAAATACGTTGTAATACATCCTTGTCGAGCAGCAGGTCTTCGCGCCGTGTACTGGAAGCCACAATGTCGATGGCCGGGAAAATCCGTTTGTTGGAGAGTTTGCGGTCGAGTTGCAACTCCATGTTCCCCGTGCCTTTAAACTCTTCAAAAATAACTTCATCCATTTTGGAACCCGTGTCAATTAGTGCAGTAGCCAGAATAGTCAGTGAGCCGCCATCTTCAATCTGACGGGCAGCACCGAAGAAACGTTTCGGCTTTTGCAAAGCATTGGCCTCCACACCCCCTGAAAGAACTTTTCCGGAAGCCGGCGAAACGGTATTGTAAGCCCGCGCCAGCCGTGTAATAGAATCTAACAGAATGACTACATCGTGACCACTTTCGGTCATGCGTTTTGCTTTTTCGAGTACCAAATTGGCGATTTTCACATGCTTTTCAGCCGGTTCGTCAAAAGTAGAGGCAATCACCTCCGCATTGACGCTGCGCGCCATATCCGTAACCTCTTCCGGACGCTCATCAATAAGAAGTATAATAAGATAGACTTCGGGATGGTTGGAGGCAATGGCATTGGCTACCTCTTTCAGAAGAACGGTCTTACCAGTTTTAGGCTGTGAAACAATCAAGCCACGCTGCCCTTTTCCAATGGGACAGAACATGTCCATGATCCTTGTGGAGAAAGTCTCTTTGGCATGTCCGGTGAGCTTGAACTTTGTCTTTGGAAACAGAGGCGTCAGAAAGTCAAACGGAATACGGTCGCGGATCTCTTCCGGTGTTTTACCGTTGATGCTAATCACTTTGATAAGTGGAAAATATTTTTCTCCCTCTTTGGGTGGACGGATGGTTCCCAGAACAGTATCGCCGGTTTTCAGTCCGAAGAGTTTAATCTGCGATTGCGAAACATAAATATCGTCCGGGGAGTTCAGGTAGTTGTAATCCGAAGAACGGAGAAATCCGTATCCGTCGGGCATAATTTCCAGAACGCCTTCCGAATTAATGATGCCGTCCATGTTAAAAGCGCTTTCCGCTGGCTTCCTGGGTTCTCTTTCTCTCGGGTGATATTGCTGTCTTGGTTGTTGTTCTCTTGGCTTTTGCTCTTGTGAAGCGGACGCCGGACTTTCGCTTTTTACTACTTCAGTCGTTGATGCTTCAGTCGTTGATGCTTCAGTCGTTGATGCTTCAGCCGTTGATGCTTCACCAGTATTTACCGGCTCCTGTGGCTTGGGTTCCTGTGGCTTGGAAATTCTGTGGCGATGAATTCGAGCTTCATATTGTTCCAGATGAGATTTTGGCTTTTGAGAAGGTGCGGAATCTTTATCTTCGGCAGGATTTTCCGTTTTCACAGTGGGCTTTTCGCTTTGCTTATCGGAGGGTGGTGCTAAAAGGCTCGTTTTTCTTTCTTCAGGCTTTGGTTGCGTTTTTTCAACGGACGAGGAGTCTGGTTTCTGATTTTTGACATTTGCTTCTTCTTTGGAATTGGTAACCGGCTGTTGAATTTTCCGGGGACGTCCACGGCGCCTTTTTGGTTGCTGAGGCTGCTCTCCCGGTTTATCTTCCGAAACCTTTTTTTCAACAGCTGTTGTTTTGGCAGGCTCTTCTTCTTTCTTTTGCTGTGGTTTGTTTTCTTCCGGTTGCCTGCGTTTGTAAGGCCTCTTTTGGCGATGTTGCTCTTGCTGACTCCTCTCTTTTACGGGGTGGCGCAAAGCCTGTTGATCCAGAATCTTATAAATAAGATCTCGTTTTATTAATTTTTCGTATTTGGGAATTTCAAGCTCTTTGGCAATTTGTCGTAATTCGCCTACCAGCTTACTGTTCAGCGTTATGATATCGTACATGTAATTAAAATTTAATTTTTTGAGAAGTATCCTATTAATTTGGGCTTAAAATGTTATGAAACTTTTTCTTTAGGAAAAATTAAAAGGACCCTTTTAATGGGGGCAAATATATAAAAATTTAATACGCGGACTTATTGTTCATAAAATATTTTAATACTTTTTACATATGCAAAGTCTTTCTTTCTGCCAGAATTCGATCTCATTGGGAGTTAGATAAGCAGTTCTGGCTGGAAAGCTGTTTTTATTTCATTTAAAAAAACCAGGTTCTTTGGGCATAATCATTTTATTATTGATAAGTCATATGTTTATTGAAATAAATGGGATGACTTCTTCGTAGCTGTCTTTTTAACGAATCACTCTGTAATAACCTGAGCTCGGTGTAAGATTCTCCTCACAGAAAGCTTATACCGAGCTCCGGTTAATAATTGCAAGTGAATGTGCTGCTAAAATTACTATTTTTGACAAAAGTAAAATTATATTCAAATAAGAAATTTTCATGAGATTCCGCCTTGTATCTAAAAAATATTGCCGCCGTCTGACGTTCTCCGGATGGTTGGTTTTGTTGCTGATACTTATGCTTCTGTACAGGATTTGGCTGGGAAATGTTTCCGCTTGGTTATCACTTAGCCATCCGGTAAAGGCTAAAACGCTGGTGGTAGAGGGCTGGATAGAGGATTATGCCCTAAAAAACGCAGTGGATTTTTATAAAAGAAATAATTACAAACACCTGATTGTTACAGGGATACCTATTACGCAGTGGCACGACTATGTGGTGTTTAAGAATACTGCCGAAGGTGCTGAGGCAGTCATAAAAGGTGATGGGTTTAACGACAGTATTTATAAGGCCGTTATTCCCCGGTCGGTTACCATTAACCGAACTTACAATACGGCATTGGCCACCAGGATTTTGTTTGAAAGGCATCCCGGTTGGGGGAAAACGTTTAACGTTTATTCCGTTGGCGTTCATGCCCGTCGTACCCATTTGATGTTTGAGCGGGCTTTTGGTGATGCATATAACATAGGTATAATTGCTGATACCGATCGGACTTTTGATGCAAAACACTGGTGGAAGAGCAGCAAAGGCTTCCGGAACGTGAGCAATGAGTTCGTGGCGTTTAATTACGTGTGGGCTTTTTTCCATCCGGATTATAAAGTTTTTGAGAAGCAGTTGAAAGAGGGCTATGCGATGGACAGTGTCCGCCAGCTCCGTCTGGAAAGCAATAGTGTGGTAAAATAATTTGACAAAGAAGTATGGATAAGCTAAATGTTTCGTTGCTGTACGTTGAAGATGATGGTACTTTAAGGAGTATTTATCAAAAGATTCTCAAGTATTCCATCGAAAAAGTTTACATAGCTTCCAATGGGCTGGAAGGACTGGAATGTTATAAAACCTATCATCCTGATATTGTGCTGACAGATGTGAGGATGCCGGTGATGGATGGCCTTGATATGATTGCTAAAATCAGGGACATAGATAAAAATACCCGGATTATCATTTTGTCAGCGTTTGGCGAACCGCGTTATTTCCTGAGTGCTATTGAATTGGGCGTTAAAGCCTACCTGTTGAAGCCCGTGGATTCGCCTCACCTGCTTAAAACTATCGGAGAACAGGCAAATGATATTTTGCTGGATAAAAAAGTGAGAGAAGAGGAGGAGAAAAGATGGATTGCGGAGAACGAACAGCGGAAAAGCGAAACTATTTTGCGTGCATTAGCTCATGTAACTGCTATTTTCTTTCAGGAAGGGTTTAACGGGGCTTCCGTTATGAAAGTACTCGGCCTTATCGGAGATGCCACTGCCTCATCACGCGTTTATATTTTTCAGAATTTTGAGGATGAGCAGGGGAAACCATATACCTCTCAGGTTTACGAATGGGTTCAGGATGAAATAATGCCAGAAATTGAGAATCCTGTTTTGGCCAGGCTATACTTTGATGACCCTATCTTTGTCAGGTGGGTTAAAGTGATGCAGAGCCACAAATTCGTTCATGGGCTGGTTAAAAATCTGCCGGTAAAGGCAGAGCGTGACGTTCTTCGCGAACAGGGAATCATTTCCATCCTTTCCATGCCTATTTATGTACAGGGAAAATGGTGGGGGCTTATCGGTCTGGATGATTGTGAAAATGAGAGAATATGGTCGGAGGCGGAAATTGGCGCCCTCGAAACATTGGCACATAACCTCGGCGCTGCAATTTACCGCAAACAGGTAGAAAATGAATTGCGTGAGCTGAATGCGCACCTCGAACAGCGGGTCAGAAAACGCACCGAAGAGATGGAAAAAGAGATTGCTGACCGCCGGCTGGCAGAAATGCGGCTGCGGGAAAGTGAAGAGAAATACCGGCTCATATTTGAAAATGCTAACAATGGGATTATCCTGATTATTGATAGAAAAATTATTATGGTAAACCCGAAGACCCTTGAAATCCTGGAAAGTACGCCCGGAAAACTTATTGGCAGTAGTCTGCTTAATTTCGTCCATGAGGAGGATAAAAATATGCTGAATAGGTTCCTCTCCTCGTTACAAGATAGGGACGGAGCGGAATTTATAGATGTTCGTTTGTTCTCCGCAACAGGAAAAGTTAAATGGGTAGAGCTTAAAACCAACGATATTTTGTGGGACGAAGAAGATGCATGCCTTGTATTTTTGTCGGATATCAGTGCCCGGAAAAAGGCCGAAGACGAATTGAATAACCTCAACAAAGAGTTAGAAGAGCGGGTTTCGCTGGAAGTTCAAAAAGTAAAGCAACAACAGCAACTATTGGTGCAGAAATCGAAACTGGAATATATCGGAGAACTTTCGGCAGGCCTTTCGCATGAAGTAAACCAGCCACTGGGTGGTATCTCCATGGGTTTGGATAATATCCTTATGCGTATGTCAGAGGGTACACTCAACGAGAAATATATCCAGGATAAGTTTCAGATTCTTTTTAAGGATATCGAACGCATCAACCAGATTATTCAGCATGTACGTATTTTCTCTCGCGACCAGCAGGAGTCGCTGAAAGAGAATGTGGATGTTGTGGGGGTAATCAACAATGCACTTTCCCTTGTTAAAATGCAACTGAAAGATCATCAGATTGATTTGCATCTTGATTTCTCCGGAGAAGATTCTACTGTGGTTGGAAATCCCTATCGTCTTGAACAGGTTTTTCTGAATCTGCTTTCTAATGCTCGATATGCTGTTGAAGAAAAAGGAAGAAAGAACAGAGATGCCAATTATGAAAAGAAGATTTCCATCCGGTGTAAACGAAATAATGGATTTTGTGAAGTCTTCGTGAAAGATAACGGAACAGGTATCTCCATGAAAAATATGGACAAAATTTTTGATCCGTTTTTTACTACCAAAGATGAAGATAAGGGTACGGGGCTTGGCCTCTCCATTTCCTACGGTATAGTGAAAGAATATGGTGGAAACATTGATGTACAGAGCAGTGAAGGCGTGTTTACGGAATTTTTAATTCAGTTACCTTTGAAAAATTAAATTATGAATAAAAGATTAAGTATCCTGGTTGTTGATGACGAACAACGTTTTGTGGATGAAATTGAGGAATTTCTGAAAAATAAAAAGTTTAAAGTATTTTCGGCAAGTCATCCTCTTAAAGCTCTGGAACTGGTAAAAGCATATGCGCCTGACATTGCCATTCTTGATATACGTCTGCCCGGTATGAACGGACTTGATTTATTGCACGAAATAAAAAGGATAAAGCCTTTAACAGAGGTTATTATGATTTCGGGACATGGCGACATGAATACGGTGATTGAGGCCATGCGCAAGGGTGCCGTTGATTATTTTGCCAAGCCTTTTCGTCTTGCCGATGTTTACAAGGCTATTATCCGTACCCAGCGGTTTATACAGATAAACAGTGAGTTAAAAGCCGTAAAATCGAGTATGGATGTGCTTTCAAAGAAACTCCTTGATAATATTGGCGTCCGGCTTGTCGGTAACAGCCATGGTACAAAGGAGATGATCAGAATGATGACCAAGGTGGCACAAACACCCAACACATCGGTGCTGGTTTTGGGTGAGAGTGGTACAGGAAAAGAGTTGGTTGCCCACGGAATCCATTATTTAAGCGACCGTAGCAATAAGATGTTTTATTCAGTAAACTGTTCGGCCATTCCTGAAACCCTTTTTGAAAGTGAGTTTTTCGGACATAAGAAAGGAGCCTTTACCGGTGCAGAAACTGACAAAGAAGGCTGGTTTGAGATTGCTGACGGCGGCACATTGTTTCTTGATGAAATCAGCGATATGCCCTTGATACAACAAGCCAAGCTTCTGCGGGTTCTCGAAGAGAGAAAGGTGAGTAAAATAGGTTCTCGTCAGAGCAGGCATGTTGATGTAAGAGTTATTGCCGCATCTAATACTAATCTGGAAAAGCTTGCCAATGAAAACAAGTTCCGTCTTGACCTGTTTCACCGACTTAATATTTTTGTAATTAATATCCCGTCGTTGCGAACCCGGAAAGAAGATATTCCAGCTTTGTGCGATTATTACCTGAAGATGTATGCCCGGCAATTTGGTAAGTCGCTGTTGCCGTTGAATAAAGAGGCCGTGGAAAAAATGATGGATTACAGTTTCCCCGGAAACGTCAGAGAACTCAGGAACATCATTGAGAGAGCGGTTATTTTATGCGAAGGTGATGAATTGTTGCCCCATCATCTGCAGCTGTCGCATAGCCATGGCGATGGGAAAGACGGAGCTGTCATGTTCGAAGCTTCCGGCATCTCTTCTGATATTCCTTCTGACTTTAGTCTTGATTTGGAGGAAAATGAAAGACAGCTGATACGAAAAGCCCTTACCCAGTCAGATAATAATAAATCAAAAGCAGCTTCATTACTCAACATCACCTGGCAGGCACTGGATCGTCGAATGAAAAAATACAATATGGAATAGTTTCACATATAAACACCTTCTAATTTAGATTGAAAATAAATAGTGACCACCCTTAAAAATATGATAAAATTGAAATAATTCAATACGAAATATATTCTACTTTCGCAGCAAAAATTTTATCTAATAATTTATATAGATAATTACATGAATGGAGAATCATTAATTTTATTTTTTATCATTGCCGTTATCCTTGTTGGAGGGGGCATTGCATTCGCTTCATTAGTTGCTCCGAAGTCTTATAATCCCCAGAAATTTGAACCGTACGAGTGTGGCATTCCTACAGAAGGACTTACCTGGATTCAGTTCCATGTCGGTTACTATCTGTTTGCCATAATTTTCCTCGTTTTCGATGTTGAAACGGTCTTTCTTTTTCCCTGGGGGGTGGTAATGAAATCCATAGGCCTGCGGGCATTTATTGAGATCATTATTTTCTTTTTCATTCTTGGCCTCGGACTTTTGTATGCATGGAAGAAAGGAGCTCTGAAATGGGTGTAAAAATCAAATCGATGAAAAACGAAGACTTCAAAGATAATGAAACTCTGGAGTCCTTGAAAGAACTGGGAAATAGTGTCTTTTTGACCACCATCGATAATGTCTTAAACTGGGGACGGTCTAACTCAATATGGCCATTGACCTTTGCTACAAGTTGTTGTGGCATCGAAATGATGGCCGCCGGAGCGCCGCGCTACGATTTTGCCCGCTTTGGCATAGAGGTTTATCGTGCCTCACCACGGCAAGCCGACGTAATTGTCGTTGCCGGAACTATAGTTCATAAAATGGTTCCCATATTAAAACGCCTTTACGACCAAATGGCCGATCCCAAATATGTTATTGCTATGGGGGCCTGTGCCGTATCGGGTGGCCCTTTTTATTATAATAACTATTCGGTGGTGCGTGGTGTTGATCACGTGTTGCCCGTGGATGTTTACGTCCCTGGGTGTCCTCCCCGGCCGGAAGCCCTACTTTACGGCATCATGCAACTTCAGCGAAAAATAAAAGCCAAATCGTTGGCAGGAAATAAAAATAAAAAAGAGGATAAAAAATCCGGAGCCGATGAAAAATAAAGAAGAATTGAAGGCTTTTCTCACCGATTTATTGCCTTTTGCAACCATTGAAGAGGGTAAACAATATGCGGAAGTTGTGGTACCTCTGGATAAGTGGCACGAAACGGCACAGAAACTGAGAGAAAACGAGAATACTCCTTTTGATTACCTTATCAGTCTTACGGCTGTTGATTATCTTACAAAGTTTATGGTGGTTTATCATTTGGAATCTACTTCCACTCACGATATTGTGGTAGTAAAAACCGATGTGGAAAATCGGGAGAAACCACAAATAGAT
>VAPM010246631.1_pt1 | contig 18507 bp, 12 predicted proteins | sample 3395091 | NCBI WGS metagenome assembly VAPM01 (sample SAMN08290445, study PRJNA428436) | hydrothermal vent metagenome | isolation source: Deep-sea hydrothermal vent chimney 3 | place: Pacific Ocean: Juan De Fuca Ridge | reverse complement strand
TCCTCGCATTCAGTTGATTCTATTGTTTCCAGGCCGGCTGATTGATAGAAGCTCATGGCTTCATCGTGGCCCTGCTGGAGGAGTATACCCCGGTTGCCGATATAAATTGAGGCATAGGGAGGGGCCGGAATACCGGCGGGTGAGTTGATAAACAGGCGGACGTATTCGGCCTGGAGATCGGTTAGAGAAATACTGTCCACCTTCTGCCGGTTAAATTCTATTCCCAGGTCAGTGGATAGAGAGGCAAGTATTTCAAAGAGAGGATGGATATCCACCTGCTCCGGATAGGTGAAAGCGGTTGAGAGAAAAAAGAATGGGTGCTGACTTGACATGATTATACCTTATGCGCATAAGCGCTCACAGGGCACCGAATTTGCTTGGTTGTCGGGCTTCACCACGTACCGATTCCGGTTTTACAGCCCGACATCTCGCATCTCCGGCACCCTGAGACCACTTACAGCTCTGAGAATTTGCCGAATTTCGGTGGATTGACCCCGTGACCAGAATTATCTTATGATTAGTGTCTGGTGAAAAAGGCAGGGGGCAGAGCCGGAGAGATAAAGCCGATGTTATGTCCCCCGCTTTAAGTGAATGAATGACGGTTCATTCATTCACCCATTCAGTAGCCATAATATGAAAAAAATATTTTGTCAATGGCTTTTTATATCACTTTGTATGACCTTGATCCGTGAGTGAATGTATCGATCATAAAGTATATTCGGTTTCTCAGTGACCGATTATTGGTGAGTTTTCAGGTAATTTACAGGGTAAAGCCGGCATGGAAATTATAAAGGTTGTTCCCTTACCTTCGCGGCTGTTAACTGTTATGCTGCCGCCGTGATGACGGATAATACCATGCACCACTGAGAGGCCGAGACCGGTACCTTCGCCGCCGATCTGGGTGGTGAAATATGGATCAAATATCTTTTCCAGGTTCTCTTTGCTGATGCCGATACCGGTGTCGCTTATTTCAAGTTCAATAAGGCTTGTTTCGCCTTTCTGATCAGCGGGGTGCGGATTTCTGAGTTTAATACTCAGGATGCCGCCCCTCTCCTGCATGGCATGGATGGCATTGGTGCAGATATTCAGCAGTACCTGTTGAATTTGAACCGCACTCCCCATAATTGGCCGGCAGGGCTGGATGTCGGTCACCAACTTTATCTGTTGGGGAATGGACGGCCGCAGGAGGCTCAAGGTTTCGCCGATAATTATCGGCAGTCTGACCTCAGTGAATTCCTGTTTTTCAGGTTTGCTGAAGGTCTGAATAAGATTGATTAATTCCCGGGCCCGGCTGGCGGCTTTGGTAATGTTCCGAATGTGCGAGAGATATTCATCCGGGAGATTTGAAGGCAGAGTCAGCAGTTCTGTATAACCAAAAATAGCGGTGAGCAGATTATTGAAATCATGGGCGATACCGGCGGCCATGGTGCCGATGGCCTCCATTTTATGCGTCTGGCGTAATTCCGCTTCCAGACTTTCTTTTTCCCTGGCAATTCTCTGTCGTTCTTCGATTTCATTCTGGAGTTCATGGTTTCTCTCTTTTAATTCAGCGGTACGCCGATGCACTATTAACTCCAGGTTTTCCTGATATTGCTGCAGTTCAAATTCCGCCTCCTTGCGTCTGGTTATATCATGGATAATGACAATGATTGATTTTTCCTCATCCTCATTAAGAGCCACCAGGGTTATGGTCAGATAACGGTTATGAAATTTAAAGATTTCTCTTTCACCAATGGTGACCGCTTCGGGGCCGATATTGATTAAAAGGTCGCTTAATTCGGCCTTTTGTTTCTGGTCGAATATATCTAAAAAATCGCTGGCGAGCAGTTCTTCTTCCGGCCGGCCGATAATATTTACTGCTACCTGGTTTATATAGACAATGCGGCCGTCTTCAGTTAATTCAAGAAAACCCTCCACCATATTATTGAGAGTAACCCAGAAATGGCGGCGGCTGGATAATAATTCGCTGGTTACAATGCGTTTATAAACCTTGTCGGTGCCGATGATACTATTGGCAAAAGCTGACAGGTGCCCCTCATCTAACTTTTTAAAGACTGAAAGGATATGGCGCTCTATTTCCTTAAACGGGCCCTTGGCAATACAGGCATCGGCTCCGAACTCCTTAAAATTGATCTTCTGCTCCACCGCTGCCGCAGACAGGATAATTATAACCGTCTGCCGCAGTTCTTTCTTCTGGCGCAGGATCTTGCAGAGTTTCTCGCCTGGAATCCTGGGCATGATGAGATCAACAAAAATAATTTGCGGCTGGAAGGATTTAACAATTTCCAGGGCCGCCAGGCCGTCCTCGGCGGTTTTTACCTTGTGGCCTTCCTTGGTCAGGAAGTTGGTCATTAATTTTAAAATTACCGGATTATTGTCGACAACGAGGATGTCACGGGTCATAAACTGCCTCATGCTGATGGGGATAATTGTGGGCTAATACTTCCAGCCGCTGCCGCCCAGGGATTCTTTATTGACCGTGATCGATTTCTGGGACTTGGTTAATTTACCTTCCTTCCACAGGCCCTCTTTTCTGGTGCCGTCGGCCAGGGTTAAAATTCCCCGGCCGTCAAATTTACCGGCCCACCAGCTGCCCTTATAGGTGGAGCCGTCCGGTTTTTTGGCTGTGCCGATACCGCTGGGCAGGTTGTTTACCCAGTTGCCTTTATAGGTGGAGCCGTCGGGATAGGTCAATGTTCCCTGACCGGTGAATTTGTCGTTGATAAAGGTTCCCTGGTATCTGGCGCCGGATGGATAGGTATAGGTACCGGTGCCGTTGAAGCGGCCGTAGGCGAATTGGCCCTCATAGACGGCCCCGTTGGCCTCGGTATACTTACCCTTGCCAAAGAAACGGCCACCCCTGAAATGACCCGTGTAGACGGCCCCGTCCGGGTATGTCTTTCTGCCCTGACCGGAGAATTTACCGTCTTTAAAATTGCCGGTATAGGTAGTACCGTTGGCGTAGGTCTTGGTTCCATGGCCATTGGGCCTGCCATTTTTGAATTGCCCCACATACTTCATGCCGCCGAAATAGGTGAAGGTGCCGCTGCCGTTTTGGCAGTTGCCGGAGATACACTTTGCCTGGGCGAATGCAGGTGGAAAAATCAAGAGAATTAAGACGATGACGATATTGAACATTTTTTTACCTTTTATGTTTAATTCTATCCGGATATTTCTCTTTGCCAGTCATTTTGTAGTTTACTCAAGTACCCTGGCTAAAGTCAAGGCCTGGATATCACGGGCGCCGTTATTGAGCAGGACGGCGGCGCATTCATTGAGGGTGGAGCCGGTGGTAAAAACATCGTCAATGAGAAGTATATTTTTGTCTTTGAGCGGCGCGGAATCAGCAGCCGTAAAGGCGTTACGCAGATTTTTACGCCGTTCACGACCGTTTAAACTGGCCTGGGGTGTGGTCCAGCGCCGGCGGACAAGTAAATCGCTTCTGGTGATCTGTTTATCCTGGGGGAAAAAGGAGCGGGCCAGGGTCAGGGCCTGATTAAAACCCCGCTGGCGCAGACGTTTATGGTGGAGTGGAACTGGAATAATGAGTTCCGGGATATTAAGCTCCTGCCTTATCGGAGAGCGCCGCAACAGGGCGCTGAAGGTTCGCTGACCCGTAGTCCGGCCCCGGTATTTAAAATCATGAATCAGGGGAGCGCTGAATCTGTCATAGATGAACAGGGCCCGGGCCTTGCTGAAAAAGGGCCGCTGCCGCAGACAGGCCCCGCAGAGATGGCCTGCCGCTGAATCCGGCAGCAGGCGGCCGCAGCAGGAGCAGAGCGGCGGCTGGATTATGGTGAGGCGGCCGCCGCAGGACGGACAGAACAAAATATCTGTTCCCGGCCGGAGCTGCTCGTTGCAGAGCAGGCAGCGGGCCGGGAACAGGACATCTAAAATTGCGGCGCCGAGAGTGGATAACCGAGGAGGGAGCTTCACATATTGTCAATAATGGCCTGGGCAAACTCGGAGCATTTAAGCTCGTGGGCGCCGGTCATGAGACGGGCCAGGTCATAGGTTACGGTTTTTTTGGAGATAGTGGTCTCCAGGGCCTTCTGGATGAGGTCTCCGGCCTCCTGCCAGCCTAAGTACTCCAGCATCATGACCCCGGAGAGGAGCAGGGAGCCGGGGTTGACCTTGTCGAGTCCGGCGTATTTGGGGGCCGTGCCGTGGGTGGCCTCAAAGAGGGCAATCTGGTCACTGATATTCGCTCCAGGGGCCAGACCCAGACCACCGACCTGGGCCGCCAGGGCATCGGAGATGAAATCACCGGTGAGGTTGGGCAGGGCCAGGACGCTGTATTCCGCCGGCCGCAGGAGGATCTGCTGGAACATGGCGTCGGCTATGCGGTCTTGAATAACTACCTTGCCCTCGGGGCGTTTGCCGTCATATTTGTCCCAGAGTTCCTGCTCGGTGATGCATTGCTCCGGGAATTCATCTCTGGCCAGCTCATAACCCCAGTTGCGGAAGGCGCCCTCGGTGAACTTCATGATATTACCCTTATGAACCAGGGTGACATTGGGTTTATTATGTTTGATGGCGTATTCAATGGCCTTGCGCACTAAGCGTTTGGTGCAGAAGGGGCTGATGGGTTTGATGCCGATACCGGATTCAGGCCGTATCTTCTTGCCGAGAGTGGCCACGAAATCAATCATTTTTTTGGCCTCGGGGCTGTCGTTCTGCCACTCGATTCCAGAGTAAACATCCTCGGTATTCTCCCGAAAGATGATCATGTTGACCTTCTCCGGTTCCTTCACCGGGCTGACCACCCCCTGGAAATAGCGTACCGGCCGGACGCAGGCGTAGAGGTCAAGTTCCTGACGCAGGGTAACATTCAGGCTGCGGATACCCTCGCCCACCGGGGTAGTCAGCGGGCCCTTGATGGCGACGATATACTCACGAATGGTATCAAAGGTGGCGGCTGGCATCCATTCGCCGGTTTTATCATGGGCCTTGTCGCCGGCAAAGGTCTCCAGCCAGCTTATCCGGCGTTTACCTTGATAGGCCTTGGCAACCGCGGCATCCAGTACCTTGCTGGCGGCGGCCCAGATATCAGGGCCGATGCCGTCGCCCTCAATAAAGGGGATTATTGGTTGATCGGGGATATTTAAGGTTCCATTGTCGTTGATGGTGATTTTTTCTGCCTGCATTGCTTCTCCTTTAACTTGTCTTATTTCGTTTAAGAGTGCTTCGGTTTTTGCCCGCAGCAAATCCTTGTTATGGCGTGATTCAACATTAAGCCGCAGTACCGGCTCGGTATTTGATTTTCTGATATTAAAGCGATAGTCGCTGAATTCCACGCTCAGGCCGTCGGTGTAATCAAGGCGGCCGCCGGCGGCAAAACGTTTTTTTACTCTAATGATTGCCGCCTCAGGATCATCAACCCTGGAGTTTATCTCGCCGCTCACCGGGAAGGCCTCAAGGCGCGGGGCGATGAGGCTGGAGAGGGAGCGGCCGCTGCGGCTCAGTAATTCGCAGATCAGGAGCCAGGGAATCATGCCGGAATCGCAATAAGCAAAATCGCGGAAATAATGGTGGGCCGACATCTCGCCGCCATAAACCGCGTCTTCCAGCCGCATACGTTCCTTGATGAAGGCGTGGCCGGTTTTGCTCATGACGGCCTGCCCTCCGGCCTGGCGCACCAGCTCCATGGTATTCCAGGTCAGGCGGGGGTCGTGGATTATTTTTGCCCCTGGATTTTTGCTCAAGACCGCCTGAGCCAGGAGCCCCACTATATAATAGCCCTCAATAAAACTGCCCTGCTCATCAAAGAAAAAACAGCGGTCACAATCGCCGTCCCAGGCCAGACCCAGATCGGCCTGCCGGCGGACAACCGCCTCGGCGGTGGCGGCCCGGTTCTCCGGCAGCAGGGGGTTGGGGACACCGTTGGGGAAATGACCGTCCGGCTGCTGCTGGAGTTTAATTAATTTAAAGGGCAGGTACTTCTCGAGGAGATCCAGAATCGGCCCGGCGCAGCCGTTGCCGCAATTGGCGACGATGGTCAGGGGCCGGAGCTTCCGGGGGTTAATATAGTCTAAGAGATGTTTAATATAATCCGGCCGGGGATTAATGGTTTTATAACTGCCGGGCCGATCCGCCTTCAGCGGTTTCCGGGCGGCGGCGAGGCGCTCAATATCCCGCAGACCGCTGTCGCCGCTGATGGGCCGGGCGTCTTTTTGTACCAGCTTCATGCCGTTATAGTCGGCCGGATTATGACTGGCGGTGATAATAACCCCGCCGTCCACCTCAAGATTGGCGGCGGCAAAATATATTTCCTCGGTGCCGCAGAGACCGAGATCCAGGATATCAACACCCGCTGTCGTTAAGCCCTTGACCAGGGCCTGGCTCAAAGCGGGGCCGGAAAGGCGGATGTCGTGGCCCACCGCGAGACGCCGGGGCTTAAAACGGGCTGCCCAGGCCTGGCCAATCCAGTAAGCCAGCTCCTCGTCAAGCTCTTCCGGCACCAGGCCCCGGATGTCATAGGCCTTGAAACAATCAATCTTTTCTGTTTTATTTGTCATCTATAAATATTTTATCAGAGGATATTGTTATGCCGCAGCCCATGGAAAAACTGGCCGCTCTTTTTGAGGAGATGGAGACGGCCTATGAGACGACCGCCCGTTTACTTGATTTCTCCTGCCAGGGCTGTTCGGATAATTGCTGTAACAGTTATTTCCGCCATCATACCTATATCGAGTGGGCCTATCTGCGTCAGGGGTTTACCGCCCTGTCTGCTGAACGGCGTGCTGCCTGCCTGAGCCGGGCTGAGAAATATGTCTCGCTGGCGGAGCAGGCGCTGGCGCGGGGTGAGCGGCCGGAGATCATGTGCCCTTTAAATGATGAGGGCCGCTGCGGTTTATACAGCCATCGCATGTTAATCTGCCGTCTGCATGGGGTTCCTGCCACCATGCGTTTCCCCAACGGTCAGCGCCGCTCCTTCCCCGGTTGTTTCCGCTGTCAGGAAATTACCGAGGGGCGGGACAACGCCCCGGCCATGGATCGTACCCTGTTCTTTCAGCGTATGCTGCTCCTCGAGAGGGAATTCACCAGGGCGGCGGGCAGTCTGCCGCGTCTTAAAATGAGTCTGGCCGAGATGCTGCTTGAACCGTTGCCGCCGGAATTCGGCAAATCCTCAGAACTGTAAGTAGTCTCAGGGGGTCGGAGATGCAAGGCTTTGACCTGCGAGCTGTACATATCAGTATGCGAGCAGGGCGATAATGCCGCAGATCTGGTGTCCTGCGATCACTTACAAAAAAGCTGTTCCTCCCCCTCTCTCCTGCCGGTGGTCTGCTGACGGGAGGCTCGGGCGACAGCTTGATTTCTCCGACCTGGCTCCCTTGACCGGGGTAGTTAAGTTGTCCGCGCTGCTATAATAGAAGTTATTTCAGCTCCTTATCATCTCCGCCACCTGAAAGGCGATCTCTAAGCTCTGTTCGGCGTTCAGGCGCGGATCACAGTTGGTGCAGTAGTTCTCCTGGAGGTTCCGGGCCATGATGTTACGGCCGCCGCCCATACATTCCGTCACGTTATCACCGGTTAACTCAAAGTGGATGCCGCCGGGAATGGTGCCTTCGGCCCAGTGAATCTCAAAGAAGCACTGAATCTCATGGAGGATGTCGTTAAAATTTCTGGTCTTATGCTTGGTCTCGGCCGTGTAGGTGTTGCCGTGCATGGGGTCGCAGCTCCATACCAGATTATAGCCCTCCTTTTTCAGGCCCCGGAGCAGGGGCGGCAGAAACTTTTCTATCTTCTCGGCCCCGAAACGGGTAATCAGGGTCATTCGGCCCGGCTCGTTGTCCGGGTTCAACTTATCAATTATGCGCTTGATTTCGTCTAAGTCGTGACTGGGGCCGACCTTCATGCCGAGGGGATTTAAGACCCCGCTTAAAAATTCAACATGGGCGCCGTCTAACTGCCGGGTACGGTCACCGATCCACAGCATATGGGCGCTGCAGTCATACCAGAGACCGGTGGTGGAGTCCTGGCGGGTCAGGGCCTCTTCATAGCCGAGGAGCAGAGCCTCATGTGAGGTGAAGAAATCGGCCTGTTTGATAACAGGATTATCGACATCTAAGCCTATGACCTCCATGAAGTGCAGGGCCTGGTCGATTTGTTTGGCCAGGCGCTCGTAGGAACGGCCCATGGGGGAGGTCTTGACAAATTCATTATTCCAGGCGGTGACCCGGTTCAGGGCCGCGTAACCGCCCTTGGTAAAGGCCCGCAGGATATTCAGAGTGGCGGCGGCGAGGTGATAACCCTTAACCATTCGTTCCGGGTCAGGGGTTCTGGCCTCGGCCTGGGGCTCCGGGCTGTTGACCATATCTCCCCGGTAACTCGGGAGCTCAACCCCGTTCACTAACTCGGTATCCGCCGAACGAGGCTTGGCATACTGCCCGGCAATACGGCCGACCTTGATGACCGGTTTACCGCCGGCGTAACTCAAAACTACAGCCATTTGTAAAATAACCTTCAGGGTTTCCCGAATGCCGGGGGCGGTACAGTTGTCAAAATCCTCGGAGCAGTCTCCCCCCTGCAGGAGGAAGGCCCGGCCTTGGGAGGCTTCGCCAAGCAGATGCTTCAGGGTTCTGATTTCACCGGCAAAGACTAAGGGCGGTAATTTGCTGATGGTCTCTAAGGAACTTTTTAGTTTCTCCTCATTGGGCCAGTTAGGCTGCTGGAGGGCGGAGAGATTTTGCCAGCTTGATTTTGTCCAGTTTGTTTCTTGTGTAGTCATGGTGGTATTCTCCAGAATTTTTGCGAATTCGGATATTGTTTATTCGTAACTATTCAGCTAAGGCAGGATAACCTGCCCTAAACTATGAGCTGTAACCATTCAGCCTTCCGGGGCGCTGGGTATGGCGCAGGGGCCGCCGGTACAGCATATTTCCTGGTCAAAGACATTTAAGATTCTAAGTTCCTGCTCTCGGCGTTTTGCCGTGGGAGGCGGGAGAAATACCGCCTCCTTAATGAGGTCTAAGGCCTGCTCTCGACCTGGTATTTTATCCATGCCCCGGGCCAGGACTTTGGCGCTGTCAACCGTTAGAAATTCAGCGTTTTCACCATTGGTTACCACCGCGTAGGGAATCTGGTAATCAGGATTCAACACCCTGGCGGCGGCGACGGCCGGCCGTTCACGGGTCACCAAAGAGCCCGGCCCGTAACGCACTATCATAAAATAACGGTTGAGAAGGCAAACCGTCAAGTCAATGGTGGAGGTTACAAAATTTTTATTAAACAGGGTCTCAAGCCGCAGTCGCGGGATGAGTTCTTCCTTGGCATAACCCTTTTCCTGCACCATAAAGCGGGCTATTTCCTGCCGGTAACGTTCATCATCGGTATCAACAATACTGTCACCGGTGAGAAAGTCGGTCATGGTGCCGTAGATAAGGTGATGGGTTCTGAGATCGGCCATAAATTTTCGCCATGGAAAATATGTTGATTGCGGATAAAAACAAGAATGCCCAAGGGACGTTATCACCTCGGGCATTCGACTATGAAGCTTCTTGTTGCCGCAGGCGAGGGCTTACAGCTCAAGCCATGATTCGGAAAATACCGATTTCCCCACCAGGACATTATATGTTTTGTAATGCTGTAACTCGACCTCATCTAATTTAGAGGGATCGGGGTCATTGCCGTCTATCATGCCAAAGACCAGATCAACGAGATTCTGGCGCTGGCCGGTGGCAATGGCCATTAACTCGGGGTCATAGGAGTTGACAATGGCGGTCTGCAGGCCGTTTTGCATCAGCATAATGAGGTAGGTGCGGTCAAGATATTTACGCAGATGCTCGGCAACTCCGTTGGAGACGTTGGAAAGGCCGATGGTGGAGCTGGCACCGGGGGCGATATCCTGTACCATGCTCATGAATTCCAGGCCGGAACGGATTTGATCCACCCCGAGAGTAATGGGGGTGGCGATGGGATCAAAGAACATTTTTTCATTGGGAATTCCGGCCTCGGCCAGAGCCATCATCAAGTCAACGGCCATGGCGGCCCGTTCGTTGGAATCCCTTGGCATGCCGTCCGGTCCCCAGAGCAGGGCCACTAAGTTACAGCCTACCTCAGCGGCTACCGGGATCAGTTTTTCCATCCGTTCCGGCTGGGCAGAGATGGAGTTCATCAGGGCGCCGCTCTTGTTTTTAACTACTTTGAAGCCGGCGGCCATGGCGTCGGTGTTGGTGGTGTCAAGACAAAGGGGGGTGTCGGTTACCGCCTGTACGGTCTCCACTACCCAGGGCATTAACTCAACGCCGTCTTTGCGGGCCGGGCCGATATTGAGATCCAGAAAGGCGGCGCCGGCGGCGCTCTCTTCTTTGGCCATCTCCTGAACGGGCCCGGCTTCGCGGGCCTTCATGGCGTTGCCGCTGCGGTTGCCCATGATATTGATGCTTTCAGCAATGGGTTTGATCTGAGTCATTTAATCCTCCTCGTTTTCACGTTAATGGTTTGAAACTTATTAAACCCGAATTTCGGGATGGTTTATGGAGCTGTAAAAACATAAATTAACATATTTATCGTTATTTAGCCCAATTGTCAAAGTTTTTCAGCTCCCAGTCATTTTTTAAAAACAGGCGGTGTCTCGATGGACAGGGGAACCTGCTAATATTAACGGGCGTAATAGAGGGGATTGGGATGGATCACCGTGGCTTCATGGATATAAAAGATATGCCAGCCCGTCTTTTGGGCCCGGCGGGCGTAAAGCATGAGCGATAATGGAGATATTCGGCGGCGCGGCAGGCCGATGTCCTCGATTAACTGCGGCCGGATGATGAGCGCTCCGCTCCACAGCCAGTCCACCTCGGTGTTACGCTTAAGGCTGAGGGCTGGAAGCCGCCGGGATAAGGACAGGCCCAGGCATAATCCCAGACTGGAAAGCCCACGGGGGAATAGGCGGGCAACTGCTTCCGGTTTGCCGTAGGCATTTAAGATCCGCGGCGAGGCCAGTCCCGCGTCTGGAGTATCGTCCATGAAATTTACCAGAGGCAGCAGGCTGCCGGGCTGGATAAGCGCGTCGGCGGCCATGATGAGGATATAACGCCCTGCCGCAAGTTCGATTATCTGTTGATGGGCTTCGCTCTCCCGGCAGCCGGGCAGCGAAAAAATTTTCAAGCAGGGAAACTCAAGCAGCAACTCATCATCATTTTCCGTGCCGATATTGGCCAGAAAAATTTCCACGGCTACCGGATCGGCATGTCCCTCTATTGAACGCAGCATGGGAGCCGCTGCCAGTGGGCGGCGGTTGAAGGTACTGCAGACCGAGATATCCGGGATTACAGCAGGCATACTGATTCTGGATACCGGAGGTATTTGTCTGTTGTCATCGGTCTTCTTCCTGTCGTTCTCTGTCGGCTGCCTTCTGTCTTCTGTCTTCTGCCACTGAGGGGAAAAAATCCATATTGGTATGGGGCAGAAAGAGAGAGGCCATATAGTGGTTCATGAACTGGGGATTCTCGCTCAACTCCATGTTGGTCATTATGCTGCTGACCATGCCTCTTTCCCTGAAACGTTTATGGTCGGTGAGGCTGATTCTGGCCCCCATTAAGGAGGCATTACCGAGATAATAAAAGCGTTCCCGTTTGATATCGGGCAGGAGGCCGATGGTGATGGCCCGTTCCAGATCTATATAGGCCCCGAAATTACCGGCCAGGATGATTCGTTCAAGATCGTCAAAGCCCATGCCCACTGATTCAAGCAGGCTGATATAACCGGCAAACATTGCCCCTTTAGCACGGATAAGGTTGTCAATATCCACCTCGGTGATGACCAGATCTTCGCCGGTGAGGGTGTCAGTGGCCCAGGCCAGGACATACTCGTAATTGTCAATCCCCTCACGAATACGGGGGTGGTTGAGATGGCGGTTGAACTTACCCTGCTGGTCAATGACCCCGGCGGAAAGCAGTTCGGCCACAATACTTATCAGCCCTGAGCCGCAGATACCGCAGGGCTTACTGTGCTCAATGGTGATAATCATGGGGTCCAGGCTGTCGGGGTCGATGTGGAAGTTTTCGATGGCCCCGGCTGAGGCCCGCATACCGTGTCTTATGCCGCCGCCTTCAAAGGCCGGCCCCGCTGAACAGGCGGCGCAGATCATCCAGTCGCTGTTGCCCACGACAATCTCACCGTTGGTGCCGATGTCGATGAAGAGGGTGAGGGCCTCGCTCTTGTGCATCCGGCAGGCGTGAACCCCGGAGGTTATATCGCCGCCCACATAGCTGGCTACCGAAGGATAGAGGAACAGACGCACCGAGGGATGGGCGTCAATGCCCAGGGCGTTGGCTCTGGTCAGGGGCATCTGATTACAGGTGGGGACATAGGGGGCCTCCCTGATGAATTTAGGGTTCAGACCCAGAAGGAGGTGGGACATTACGGTATTGCCGGCCGCCATAATATAGGTGATATCACGGGCCGCGATATCTTTTTCAGCGCAGACGGCGGCGATTATCTTGTTGATGGACTCCACCACCTTGGCCTGCAGGGTCTGCAGGCCGCCGGGGCGCTGGGCGTATATGATTCTGGAGATAACATCCTCGCCATGGCTGATCTGGCTGTTATAGCACGAGGCCTCGGCCAGAATTTCTCCATTATTGAGATCTAAGAGGACAGCGCCGAGAGTGGTGGTGCCGATGTCTAAGGCGATGCCGTAAAACTGGCTGGTGGTGTCGCCTGGTTCCACGGCAATGATGCGGTCGGGCTCTTCGGCCCGTTTACCGCGCAGCATGATAACCGTCACTTCCCAGTTGGCCTGGCGGAGGATGAAGGGCAGTTCCTGGAGCAGGGCCGGATGATCGTAGGTGGGCTCTTCGCAGTCGTAGCAGCCTTTTTTGATGGCCCGCATGAGGCGCTGGAGATCCGGGACATTATCCTCGGTACTGGGGGGATCAAGACGCAGAAAGCGTTTTTCCACCGGCGGGTCGATATCCCATTGGCCCACTAAGGAGTCAAGGTTATGGGCTGAAATTGCTCTGGTGGTCTTGGGCCGCCGTTTGGTGCTTGTGCCGTCGCCCTTTTTGGCGGGAATTATTACTGTGAGGTCACCGTCGATGGTGGAGTTACAGGCCAGCTGCAGACCGGAGGCCTTTTCCGCCGCGCTGAGGGGGCTGGCCTGGACGGTGGGAGCGCGGCCCTCGATAATTCTTACCTTGCACTTGCCGCAAACTCCGTTTCCGCCGCAGAAGGCGTTAATATAGATTCCGGCTCTGGCCGCCGTGTCTAAGAGGTTGTCCCCCTTGACTGCCTTTATCTTGATATCTTCGGGCAGGAAATGTATAGTACTTTCTTTCATTTAGGTCTCCAGAAGGGGCCGGTGCCGGCCTTATAATTATAATCAAGTCTCACGCTGGCGATTTCAGGATAAAAAATTTTGTCTTTTTGCCATTGTTGGAGTAAAAAATAAGAATAGTAATTTAAACAAAAAATGACATTTACCCAAGAACTAATTAAAATTCCGGCCGCGGCCGCCTTTCTGCAATTTGATGTCAGGCCCGGCAGCTGGGAGACGAACATCCAGACGGTTCGGCGGCTGCTTGCCCGTCTGCGGCCTGATCCTGGTACTGTTGTTGTTTTGCCGGAGTTGTGGGCCACAGGTTTTGCCTGTGACCGAGCTGCCGAAATGGCGGCATTGACTCCGGCACTTCTCAAAGAAACGCAGCGTCTGGCGGCCGATTATGATATTCTGCTGGCTGGGTCGTTTATGGAAGCTGGAGAGGGGCTTTATAATACCTTGTTCATCTGCGGCGCGACCGGAGTCTGCGGCCAATATCGCAAGCAGCAGCTCTTTCTGCCCACGGCCGAGGATAGTTGTTTCCGGCCAGGGGATAATCCTCTTCCGGTTAATACTCCCCACGGCCTGCTGGCGGCCCTGATCTGCTATGATCTGCGTTTTCCGGAACTCGCCGCGGCTCAGGTCGGGCTGGGGGCGGGTCTGCTGGTGGTTGCCGCTCAATGGCCGGTCTCCCGTCTTGAGCATTGGCGTGCCCTGCTGCGGGCCAGGGCCATAGAAAATCAGGTCTTTGTGGTGGCGGGTAATTGCTGCGGCCGGCAGGGGGATATTGAGTTTGGCGGTCATTCCATGGTTATCGCTCCCGACGGCACGGTACTCATTGAGGCTGGGGCCGGAGAAGAGGCGGCGGCCATTGATTTAGACGCGGGGCAGCTGCAGAGACTGCGGGCTGATTTTAACACGGCTGCTCCCTCACCTTACCGTTTCAACGATCAGAATAAAATTTATTCAGCCCCTGATCTAAGCGATATATTTAAAGGGCTGCGGACAGCCGGGCGGCGGTTGGTTTTCACCAACGGCTGCTTTGATATTCTCCATCCCGGTCATGTGAGCTATCTTGAAGAGGCCCGCCGGCAGGGTGATTGTCTCGTGGTGGGATTGAACAGCGATGCCTCGGTACGGGCGCTTAAAGGTCCGGAGCGTCCGATAAATGACGAAAACAGCCGGGCCCGGGTGCTGGCCGCCCTGGGCTGTGTGGATTATGTGACGATATTTAACGAGGAGACCCCCCTCTCTCTGATAAAATTATTGCGGCCTCAAATACTGGTTAAGGGCGCGGATTGGCCTCTGGCCAGTATTGTCGGGGGAAAAGAGGTTATTGCCTGGGGCGGAGAGGTGATAAATATTCCTTTAGTGGCGGGGTGTTCAACCACCTCGCTGATTGAGCGGATACGGGAGCCGGCGGGGCACGATATATGAAGACGAGCAGGGAAGCTAAATTTGACATTGCTGAATATATCAAGGTGATGGAGGGCTATCTCGGCGGTCAGGACGGCCCGGCCAAGTCCTTCTGGAAGGCCCTGAGCTTCGCGGTGGATGCTCATCAGGGCCAGATGCGCAAGTCCGGTGAGATATATGTCAGTCATCCCTGCCGGGTGGCCCGGATCATTGTCGAGGAGTTCGGCATGGATGATCCTGACACCCTGGCTGCCGCCATTCTTCATGATACGGTGGAGGATGTTGAGGCGGTAACCATGGAAAAGGTCGGTGCCCTCTTTGGCCGTAATGTGGCGCTCATTGTTGACGGCTGCACTAAAGTTACCGATTTCAGCGGTGACCGGCAGTCCTTTTACCGGATGGTGCATCGGAAATTATTTTCCGGGGCTGCCTCCCGCTTTGAGGTGATTCTGGTCAAACTCGCTGATCGTCTGCATAATATGCGTACCCTGGACTCCATGCCCCGGCATAAAAAGCAGAAGATCGCCGAGGAGACCATTAATATTTATGCCCCCCTGGCCCATGTAATCGGTTTTTTTGGCCTTAAGCGGGAGCTTTATGACCTGGCAATTAAATATAAATATCCCCGCCAGAGCCAGAAGCTGGAGGCAAAAATAAAAAAGATTGCCAAGAGGGTTGAGGAATTCGCGATTCGTGAGAAAATTTGCAAGGTACTGGATGAGTCCTGGATTACCGCTGAGGTCTATGTGGTGGTGAAGGGCCTGTCGGCCTATTTTGATCCTGAGGCCAGGGTTTTGATGAAGGAAGTTGAGACCCCGGTGGAGATAATTATTTCCGTTGAAGACGTCCAGACCTGTTACCGTACCATGGGTGTTGTTAATCAGAGCTTTCCGCCCATTCCCCGCACTATCCGTGATTTTATTGCCAATCCCAAGCCCACGAGCTATCAGAGCCTGCATGCCAGGGCCAATGTCAAGGGCCAGACCTATCTCTTTAAATTCCGCACCACTGAGATGTATGAAGCGGGCCGGATCGGTATCGTTAATATGTGGCGTCAGCACCGCCGGGATCATTCCGCCTTTGAGCAGGATATTCAGGAGTTGTTTAACGCCCTGGGCGGCAGTGAGGGAATATCCTGCGCCGAGGTCATAACCGCCAGTGGTAAAAAGGAGATTTATACCTTTACCCCCAAGGGGGACCGCATCTGTCTGCCGAGTCACAGCTTAGTTCTGGATTTTGCCTTTAAGGTGCATTCGGAGGTGGGGCTGCGCTGTGTATCGGCGGTGGTGGGCAGCGAGCGGGTCGGCCCGGAACATGTCCTGCGGGATGGTGACCGGGTGCGGATCATTACCGACAAGGAACCGGTGGAGTTTGAACCGGCCATGCAGCAGCTCTGCCAGACCCCCAAGGCCAGGTCCATGCTGGCCAGAACATTCCGCCATCGGCGTCAGCGTCTGGCCCGTACCATTGGCGGCTCATTACTGCGTCAGGAGCTGAAACGCTATGGTCTGCCCGTGGAACTTAAGGATACGGGTATGGCCAGGGTGCTTGTCCACTTTGAATTATTAACTTTTGAAGAGCTGTGCCAACGGCTGGGTATGGGGCAGCTGCGTCTGCAGGAGGTGGTGGCGGCCGTTATCTCCCTGGCCTTTGAGGGGCGGACGATTCTGGAGCCGCCCACCGGGGCCTTTAATCATATCTTCTTAGATAATCTTGATCCGGCCTGTATCAAGATGTCTCGCTGCTGCGCTCCGCTGCCCACTGATAAGGGGCTTTACGGTCTGCTTAGTGAACGCGGCCTCTCCATTCACCACAATGACTGCCGGCGCTTTAAGTCCCTTGCCCTGCAGCGTGAGGATGTAGTGGAAGTGCGCTGGCAGCTCAAAAAAACCAGGGTTTATAAGGAGCAGACCTTGTTTGTTCCCGTGGATATTAATCGCAGCCGGATGCTCATGATTCTCGGGGTGGCCCCGGCCGAGATGGTTATTCACAATATAAGCGCTCTGGCCGTCAAGAGAGACAGCCGTTCTGTGTGGGAGATACAGTTCAGTATTGATAATCTGCAGCAATTAAAAAATGTGCTCAATCACTTTAGTAAAAATCGTCTGTCATATGAGATATTTCTTGATACCTGATTATTTAAGGAGGAAACGGTGATCTATAGAAAATTAACAATATGGTTATTATTCTGTCTTGTTCTAGCCGGCAGCGCGGTTGTCTCGCGGGGGGCGGTTTATGTTGATAATGGGGATGGAACCGTCACCGACAATCAGCAGAGTGTGATGTGGCAGCAGGCGGATGACGGTAAGGAGAGATCGTGGCAGGATGCCAAAAAATATTGTGAGAATCTGGATCTGGCCGGCCATAAAGACTGGCGTCTGCCGGAGATTTCCCTGCTCACCGGGCTTTTGGAACCGGCTAATTCACCCACCGTTGATCCGGCCCTGCGGGTAAAGCCTTCTTATTACTGGTCGGCCACCGAGGGGGCAAATCCCAACACCGCGAAATATGTAAATTTCTTCTATGGTAATACCTACGCCTATAGTAAGGATAACAGCTATTACGTGCTTTGTGTCCGAAACGCGGTGCCGAAAAAGGTTAATAATCTGGCGGTCTCGGTTGTCGCCCGGATTGCTCCGACACCGCCCTATGAGGTTAAATTCAAGGCCAGGATAACCGGTGGTGCCGCGCCCTATTTTATTGAGTGGGATTTCGGCGATGGTGAAACGGCCAGCACCCTGGAACCCAGGCATGTGTTTGCCTCTCTTGGTACCTATAAAGTGCTGCTCACCGTCTCTGATAATGATGGCGCGGTCAGCTCGGCGGCGGCGGAAATAGTGCTGCCCCCGCCGCCCGCCGGAACGGCCGAAAAGTCCGCCGCTGTCACTGGGGTTAAATCTGAGCCGCCGGCGGTGGCTTCAGCGGCTCCTTCAGGAAATAAGGCTGTGAGCAATGGCGCGGTCAGCGAAGGGGAGAACGTTGATAAAACTTTGTCGAACCAGGAACCCGGCAGGGTTAATACCCCGAAGACGGCCGGTATCGGGGCCGTGGAGGAGGAAAATCTCGCCGCTCCGGCGAAGGTTAAGAGCAATCACCAGGAAAACAGCAACGAGGCTGCCGCGACCGGGGAGGGCCTGGTGCTAAAACCGGAATCTCAATCCGATAACAGCGCTCTGGCCCCCCTGCTGGAGATCAGCACCGGCGGGCAGACCGGGGGAGTTGCCAATGATCTGGGTCATGGTCTTCTGGCTTACGCCATGGTCAATGCCCTGCATGGTGATGCGGACTGGAACAAGGATAATGTTATCATGGCCCATGAACTGCAAGCCTATATGACTGCGGCCGTGGCCAATATCTCCATGGGAGCGGTTAAGGCCGAAACCACCATGAGCGGGGATGACTTCGGGATATGCTCGGCAGCAGGTACTACCTATCTTCTTGCCGTGGGCCTTGATAAATACCATGATGATTTTCAGAGCCAGCCCTTTGTCCTGGATGATATACCCGCCCTCCAGAAAGCGGTGGCCGGCAGATGCGCTATAACCAAGAGCATGGTACTCACTGGTAAACATGCCAATCGGGCCGAGTTCCTGCATGCCATGCGCCGGATCGGGGCCCTTATGAAGCCGGCGGATCGGGTTATATTTTATTTCGCCGGGGTTGGTAAGCAGCAGGATGGCCGGCTTAATCTGTTTTTCTATGATACCATCAAGGGCATGACCGCCTTTACCGGTCTCTTTTATGATGATATAACTTCCTTTCTCAGACAGCGGCCTGGTTCCGGGGTAACGGCCATTCTGGAAACAGGGGTCAGGGGACAGGAAATCAGAAAT
>VAPM010374370.1_pt1 | contig 18529 bp, 21 predicted proteins | sample 3395091 | NCBI WGS metagenome assembly VAPM01 (sample SAMN08290445, study PRJNA428436) | hydrothermal vent metagenome | isolation source: Deep-sea hydrothermal vent chimney 3 | place: Pacific Ocean: Juan De Fuca Ridge | reverse complement strand
GTTTGGACCTAGGTAAATAGATGAAATATCAGCAAATGCGTTTAGAAAATTACGCTTAGGAAGAGACGCATATGGAATTGGTCTGATTTCATTAGTCAATGGGATTATATTATCTTGTGATATCAAAACCAAATCAGGAGCCTTACCTGTTGCTATAGCCTTGGACAAATCAGCTTCAAACTCAGACTGTTTTTTTTCTACATAAGTAACACTTTTAAAATCTTGATTTTGTTTAGAAATCTCGGCTAACGCAGTTCTCATTTCAGTGTTTGGCAGAACACCCCATATAACAACATTTCCAATTGTTACTTTATTTTTTGACGAACCAGAATATGTTGAAAACACAACAATACCACCAAGAGCAAGTGCTCCAAATACCGCAAGAAGTACCGCTTGAAATACAGATATGTTTTTCATGACAAAGAAAAAACTATCCCATAATGATGCTTTCCTTGTGTTGTGTCCTTTACCTTACTAAATCCAGCGTTTGTAAATATTTCCTCAGCTTCTTTTTGTGTAATTACACTTTCAGGAGCTGGACCTATACCTCCGTACGAACCAGACCATTCGACAACAAGCAAAACCCCTCCAGGCTTGAGTGTTCTTTTAATTTCTTCTATTGCAGAATATCTATCTTCTATTTGAAAAAGAACATTTGAAAGTATCACAGCATCTAATATATTTTCACGCAGTTTTGTTCCGAACTTTTTTTCAAAATCACACCATACAGTTTTTATATTACTCAAATTGTCCTGTTTCGCTAAGTAATCGATATGTTTCAAAATGTCTTCTTGAACATCAATGGCATAAACAACCCCATCTGTTCCAACTATATGACTTGCAGCAAGTGTGTAGTGTCCAGAACCAGCTCCAAAATCACCAACCTTCATACCTTCACGCAATCCCATTTGTTGTATTGTAGTTTTTGGATCTATGAAATTCATATATTAAAGTATACCAAGCTAGAAACTATATACACCTACGTAATCAACAGGCATAAAAACTAAATTGCCACCATAGACGCAATACTGTCTCCTGCATGCATTTTCATTATGCGGACACCTTGTGTTGCTCGAGAAAGCGCCGGCACTTCAGATGCACCAGTTCGTATCACTTGACCTTTTTTAGATACAACTACTATTTCTTGATCATCAAGATTGCCAGTCATTACTTTTGCTCCAATAATTTCCCCTGTTTTTGAAGTCACTTCTGCTGTTTTGATTCCAGAACCTCCCCTACCTTGTACTTTATATTCTGTAATCATTGTTCTTTTTCCATAACCCTTACTCATTATCACTAGCAGCGAAGCGTCTTTTGCATCAGAAGAAACTATTTCGGCAGAGACAACAAAATCACCTTTTTTAACATTCATTCCACGAACGCCCCCAGCTGTTCTGCCCATTTCACGAACATCATCTACATTAAAACGTATTGATTGTCCTTTTGATGACACTACAGAAACAGTGTCAGCTGTTTCTGCAAGAGAAGCACAAACCAGTCTATCATTACCTTTTAATGATATCGCAATAATTCCAGACTTTCGTACATCGGAAAAACTTTTTGCAGCAACACGTTTTGCAATACCGTTAAGTGTTACAAAAACTATAGAATAGGCCTCCCATTTTGCTCCTTTCTGTACTGGTAGTATAGAAGTTACCTTTTCGTCAGATGCCAATGGCAAGAAGTTCATAATACTCTTTCCTTTTGTTGCGCGGTTCCCTTCAGGAAGGTCATACATTTTCAGTTGATATGCTTTGCCATGGTCTGTAAAGAACAGCAAGTCAGAATGCGCAGACGCAACCAAGAAATGCGTAACAATATCCTCTTCTTTCGTCGCTATATCAATAACGCCAATTCCACCACGTTTTTGTTTTTTATATTCATCTGGATTTGTGCGTTTTACATAACCACCTTGTGTTAGAACAAGTACAGACTCTTCGTCAGGAATAAGGTCTTCTAGAGAAATGTTCTTAACTCCACCTTTCATGATTTTTGTACGCCTATCGTCTCCGTATTTTTTACTCAACTCAATCAATTCCGTTTTAACAACTTCATAAATATTTTTATCAGAGGAAAGAATATCTTTTAGTTTTTTGATTAATTTTTTGAGCTCGTTTATTTCGTCTTCAATCTTTTTACGTTCAAGACCAGCAAGAGTCTGAAGACGCATTGCTAAGATAGCTATTGTCTGTTTTTCTGAAAACTTAAATTTCTTTTGCAAAGCAAGTGATGCGGTTGGAACATCTGCAGACTTCTTAATGATTGCGATTACTTCGTCTATATGGTCTAGGGCTTTAGACAACCCAAGTAATATATGTTCTCTATCTTGTGCTTTACGTAATTCGAATTCTGTACGACGTCGCACAACGACATGTCTATGTTGTACAAAATTCTCAAGCATACCCTTAAGAGACAATGTTTCAGGAACACCCCCAACAAGCGCAAGAACATTGTAATGGAAAGTACTCTCAAGTTCTGTATGTTTATATATAGTATTCAAAACGGACTGAGGGAATGCCGTATTTTTCAGTTCAACAACAACACGTATGTCAGATGTTGATTCATCACGTAAATCTCTAATTCCTTCTACTCTTTTATCACGAACAAGGTCTGCTATTTTTGTTATCAATTCTGCTTTGTTAACACGATATGGAATTGAAGTAATTATTATTGATGCACCTTTGTTTCCGTCTATTATCTCAGCTTCTCCACGAACAACAACACCTCCTCTACCGTTTGCGTAAGCGTGTTTAATGTCTTCTTGGTTAAAAGCTACTCCACCAAGCGGAAAATCAGGACCTTTAACAAACTTCAATAAATCATCTATAGTCGCCTTTGGGTTATCTATAAGATGCAAAGACGCAGCCACAACTTCTCTCAAGTTGTGTGGAGGTATGTTTGTTGCCATTCCAACTGCAATACCAAGGGTACCGTTTAGCAAAAGGTTCGGTAACGCTGACGGCAGAACCTTAGGCTCGTCTCTGGTTGCGTCGTAGTTTGGCCTCCATTCTACGGTGTCTTTTTCTATATCACGAAGCAACTCTTCTCCAATACGAGACATTTTTGCTTCCGTATAACGCATAGCGGCTGGAGAGTCTCCATCTATAGAACCAAAGTTTCCTTGTCCAAAAACAAGTGGATATCTATACGAGAAACTTTGAGCCATTTTAGCCATCGCATCATATACAGAACTATCACCATGTGGGTGGTATTTTCCAAGCACGTCTCCAACAACAGCAGCAGATTTTCTAAATCTTGATGACGATGACAAACCAAGTCCATGCATTGCGTACAAAATACGTCTATGCACTGGTTTTAACCCGTCTCTTACGTCAGGTAATGCACGTGTCGTAATAACCGACATAGCATAATCAACATACGAAGAGCTCATTTCATTCGTAATATTCTGGTCTATAATTCTACCGTTATCACCAGATGAATCCATATTTTTGTTTTTGTTGTCTTTGTCTGTCATGTATTAAAAAGAAATTACTGTCTTCTCCTTTGGGGTACTTGTTGCAACCGTAGAAACGCGCCTAACATTTACAACCTGCAACCTTGGTTTTGAGTTAGGTTTTGCACCAACGGACATTGCTGCTGCTGCAGTTAAATAACCAGACGAAGAATCAGTTGAGTTTACTACGGATGCCGTATTAGTTACAGAACCGTGAGAATCTTTTGTTGGCTGCTTGTATGAAAGAATACCATTAATTGTCATAAGTGATGACGTAAACCAAAGCACACCAACAACAGCTGTAATACCAGCTGCAGTTCCGTAGACTATACGTTCTCGTATATGTACTGGTTTTGCTTGTAGTTTTTTAATAAAATTCATCATTGTATTTATGACGTTACTACTATAATAGCACCATCTTTGTCTATCATGTCCTTCTTTTTTATTGTTAGTTTATCAACAGTTTCATGCTTATCTCCGCTTTCTTTAAGGAAAAGGTCTAGTGATTTGTCATTACCAATGCCATTCCAATGCATTGGTATAATAATCTTAGGAGCTACTGAAGCTATAAGTTTACGAGCCGCTGTTGAATCTAAAACACCATTTCCACCGACAGGTACAAACATTATATCAACAGATTCTATAGATTCACGAGCCTCTTTTGTAAGTTCTGGATTATTTAATGCCCCAGCATACAAAATAGTCATACCCTCTAATTCAACCAGATACATTGTGTTAACTGCATCTTCTTGGTCATCATTTAGTCCATATCTACTTTTTGTTAAAAAACCTTGCGTAGTTACACCAGATCGTTCGTATTCGCCAGGACCACTAATTATGAACAAATCCTTACCACTACCCTTAACTTCGCTAACGCCGTTCATGTCTATATTATTGTAAGAAACCAACGCTATATCCGCTCCAAAACGAACGGCGTTTAGTTTTGATTTCTTATCAATCGGACCAAAAGCAAGAACAAGGTCGCCAAAAGTTACCTTGAAACATTGTCCTGTGTGATGAGTTATGACCATATATAGTAACTATTTTACCATATATATAAACATTCGCGAAAATGTACGTATATTTTATTTCTGTTTAATAATTAGAACCCCACACGGACATTTGGTCTAAAATAAGTCTAAGTTCATATCCTTTTTTATCTAAAGAATACTCAACCTTTAGCGGAATAACTGGATATACTTTCTTTTTCAGAACACCATACTCTTCTAACTCACTAAGTCTCGCAGATAATGTACGTGGACTTATTCCATGCAATGATTTTAATAGTTCACCAAAACGCATAGTACTTTTTAAAAGGTCTCTTATTATCAATACCGTCCATTTTTTCCCAATTACATTTAATGTAGTTTCAACAGGACAAGATGTTTTTTTGTTTGCATATTTGCTCATACCAAACATACTATACTTTTTGTAACTACTTTACAAACTAAAGTGACCATAATAATCTTAAATAGTTCGTACGTACAAAAACACTAACCATACAATAATTAATAACTGATTTAATATAATCACATATGGAAAAGAAACTATTTAAAGTTGGAGAAAAAGTACCACAAGCTGGAAAATATCAATGTGTAGTCTGCGGATTGATTGTTGAATTTCTTCCAAAACATATTGAACAAGATGTTTTGTTCTTGATATGCCCACTATGTTTTGCTGGCACTGAAGATGGACCAAAGAAACCAGATGAAGACGTTTGGGAGTACATTGGATAATAAAGTATTCAGTTACATGGTGGCGTATTTTATATACACCACCTTAAAATGAACATTTTATGAACGAGCAATATATAGTAATAAAATCAAAATATAGTAATAACGTTGTAATTCTAGAACTACAACCAAAAATAGGTAGTGTGTTTAGTTTTATATCAGGTCAATACACAATGCTTTCAATTGAAAATATAAACAACACAAAACAATCACGACCTTTTTCCATTAGCAGCTCCCCAACAAATAAAAAACTAATTCAATTAGCAATTAAAGTACATGGTGACTTTACTCAAAAAGTTTCTAAATTAAAGATTGGAGATATGGTTACACTATCTAAACCAAATGGATTTTTTACATTTGATGAGAAAAACAAAAACATAGTATTTTTAGCTGGTGGCATTGGCATAACACCGTTTATGAGTGCTATTAAATATGTTTCAGAAAAAAATCTAAACAATAAAATAACTCTTATATATAGCAACAAAACCAAGAAAGACATTGTTTTTTTAAATGATTTGGAAGAAATATCAAAAAATCATACTCATATACAAATTATTTTTACATTGACGGATGACAATTCAGAAAAATATGAAAATGGATATATTGATATTAAAATGATTAAAAAATATACACACGTAAGTAACGATGTTTTATTTTCATTGTGTGGACCTGTACCTTTTATGGAATCAATCAAACATCAGCTACTAGAAACTGGTATTAAAAATGACAATATAGATATGGAGAGATTTAAATGAATACATTAACTGATATATTTCAATTTATATTTATAAATTAATAACATTTGTATTGAAAAAACATCTAAACCAACAACTAATTGCGTATTTTGTTTTATTTACAAAACAAACATTCCCTGTTATCCTCCACAAGTACATTAAGTGATGGTTCTTATTAGAAGCCGTAAGTGAACTAACCCTGAAATTTTTGTGAAATGTTTCAGTATTCACTACAAACCCATCACTATAAATAAATTATGACTGAAGAAAAACAACAGGTTTTTGTGAATACTATCATCGACCAAGAAAGTCCAATGGTAAAATTTGCAGAGCAAATACCAACACCTCCAAAACAAGGTGATTTAATAGAAGGAACAATAATTGCATCAGGGCGAGGACGTTTGTACGTAGACCTACCTCCATTTGGTACAGGACTTATATATGGACGAGAATATCTAAACGCTGCAGATGTTCTTAGGAAAGCGAACCTTGGAGATACTATTACTGCAAAAGTTGTTGAACTATCTGGATTTGAAGGTTACATAGAACTTTCATTGAAAGAAGCACGACAAGCTGCTATATGGGGCGAAGCAGAACAAGCAATTGTTGCAGAAACTATTTACACACTCACAATAGAAGAAGCAAACAAGGGTGGACTTATAATGACATGGCAAGGTATTCGTGGATTCCTACCAGCAAGTCAACTATCAAAAGACCACTATCCACGCGTTTCAGACGGTGATAAAGATAAAATACTTGTTGAATTGCAACAGCTAGTAGGTAAAACATCCACCGTAAGAATAATTACAGCAGATCCAAAAGAAGGAAAACTTATATTCTCAGAACGTACAGGCGCTGAAGATGAAGAGAAAGCAAACATTATAGACAAATACGAAGTTGGTGATGTTCTTGAAGGAGAAGTAACTGGAATTGTTGACTTTGGTGTATTTGTAAAAATAGAGTCTGGACTAGAAGGATTAGTACACATAAGTGAGCTTGACTGGGGACTTGTTGAAGACCCTCATGTTCTATTCAAAGTTAGTGACCCTGTAAAAGTTAAGGTTATAGAGATAAAAGACGGAAAAGTATCTCTATCAATCAAAGCTTTGAAAGAAAACCCATGGCACACAGCTGGCAAACGTCATAAAAAGGGCATGGAGGCTTCTGGTGTGATAATCAAATACAACAAACACGGAGCACTAGCTTCAATAGAAGAAGGTGTAGCAGGATTGGTACACATTAGTGAATTTGAGAGTCCACAAGCATTGCGCGATACACTAGAGCTTGGTAAACGTTACCCATTCAAAATAAGCTTGTTTGAACCACAAGAACAAAGAATGACTCTTACGTATCTAGGAGAGAAAAAGAAATAACGAAATCTAAATAAAAAAACACGAGTACATAGTGCTCGTGTTTTTTTATTTTAATTGTTAATTGGTATTTGCAAACATTACAGCCTCCTCAGTTCCGCTACTAGCAAATAAACATGCTGTTTCGGCTGCCTTTTTCAATGCCTTTTTCAGCAATAACATTTCTTTTGGTGAAAACTTACCGACAACATGTTTGATAACCTTATCTTCCCCGTTTGGTTTTTTTAACTTCCCTTTTGGTGTCGCTGATGAGATACCTATTTTAATTTGTGCAAAATCTTTTGTTTTGATTGCTCTCATTATACTTTCGACACCTTTATGACCACCAGAACCACGCCCGAACGTCATTTTTATAATACCGAGAGGTAAATCTAAATCATCACGCAAAACAACTAAGTTTGATGCTGATTTTTTAGATTTTACGAAAGTACAAACAGACTTACCTGACAAATTCATCATTGTTTCAGGCAAAATAAGTGAAGTTTTAGCGTTACAAATTGAATCTGTAACGACTAGAGCATTTGCAGTCTTTTTAAGTTTGAAATCATCTACACCTTCTTTTTTTGCAAGAAACTCTACAGCCATACGACCGGCATTGTGTCGCGTTTTAGCGTATTCCCCACCAGTATTGCCCAAACCTACTATAAAAACTGACATAGTAACTTTAGTGTAGCATGCGAAACTTGCACTACATACATAAAGACCAAATAAATTATTATCTATCTATTTTCAGCAACAAAAGTAAGTTTTGTGTTTTTTATAAAAAGTTTTTTGTAAAAATAAAATAATTAACACACGCAAAATATAAAGTTTTTTGTAAAAAGTTGACGCGAGCGTTACAAAGCATACAATGTGTACACGATGCAAAAAACAACCAGCATCACTAGAGACATTGTCACTTTTGTTTTACTAGTGGTAGTAGTAGTTGTGCCTATTCGGCTCTTTGTTGCCCAACCGTTTGTTGTTGATGGTGAGTCTATGCACCCAACATTTGAAAACGGTAATTATTTGATAGTTGACGAACTGACATATGACTTTAGCAAGCCTAAAAGAGGTGATGTTATCGTATTTCGATACCCAGGAGACCCTTCAATCTTTTATATAAAAAGAGTTATAGGACTACCTAGCGAAACAGTCACAATTAAGAATGGATTTACAACAATCACAGAACCAAACGGATATTCTAGAACACTAAAAGAACCGTATATTTCTGAAAGAGATAATAGTTATAATTCATCAATAACACTTGGTCCAACTCAGTATTTTATGATGGGAGATAACAGACCAAGAAGCTCAGACTCTAGAGTATGGGGTCCACTACCAGCGAAAAACATTATAGGACGTGTACTGTTACGTTTATACCCGCCAACAAAAGCAGGAATACTACCAGGGGTTCATCCGTTTGACCCAATAATAACGCCATGAGTGAAAACGCATTGCCACACCCAGAAGACATTTTACGTAAAGCATACTCTATCGGAAATTATTATGGCTTTGCACCATTCGCTTCTTTGGCTGAAGCTGCAAAAGGTAACAAACCTCCAAAACGTCCATATCCAGAAAAACTAAACCTTAAAGAGCTCGACCCAATGGCACAAACAGTCGCAGCTTTTTTAAAACAAGTACGTGACGCTGGACTTACACCATCTACAATGGAACCATTATTCGTATGGCACACAAACATAACGCCAGGACGAAAAGCTCCGAAACAAGCAATCGTACAATTTCATGCACTAGGAGTACCGCACGCAATCGCTGACATTGTGTTAATGCGTGCAGCACAAGCTTTTACAGAAGACATACTAAAAACAAACCTTACGTTGCACCTAAACAGCGTTGGAGATAAAGAAACACGAGCACGTTTTGCACGTGAGCTTAGTAACTATTTCAGAAAACACGGCGATGCACTTCCGCCAGATTGTGTTGAATGTGCAAAACGAGACGTATTTGAGGCGACAGAATCTCTAATATCTAAATCTATTAGAGACGACTTACCATCATCTATAGACCACCTGTCAGAAGCAAGCAGAAAACACTTTGAAGGAGTTCTTGATTTCCTTGAAGAAACAAATATTCCATATACACTTACACCAAAATTAATCTCACGAGCAGGAGTATGGTCTGAAACATGCTTTGAGTTACGCAAAGATGATAAAAGAATGGTGTGGGGTTCTAGATACAACAACATCACATCACATTTTTTTGACCAACCAATACCAAGCGCAACCGCTATAGTTCGACTAACTACAAACAGAAACACCGTTTCTGGTGTACGAAAACCAACAAAACCAAAAGTTATGTTTCTGCATATAGGTGACAAAGCAAAACTGATTAGTATGAATTTAGCAGAAGAGATACGGAATTCACGTTTACCTATTTCTCAAATGATTGGTATTAGGTCACTAAACGAACAGATGAGATTAGCTGAAGCAATTAACCCTCAATATTTTCTTATCATAGGACACAAAGAGGCTCTAGAAGGCGTTGCAGTGCTCAGAGACAGGAATACATACTCAGAAACAGCAATACCTATAAATACTTTAATTAAAAGCCTTAGAGCAGCAATTTAGTAATAACATCAAAATCTGTATTGTATTTGAAATGTTGGAAGACTAGACAACACACAAGTACTTATGTTAGATTATCGAACACATGGTTGGCGCAATACAAACAGAAGTTAGTCGCGGAAAGAACGAAAGTTCTGTAGCTCTAATTCGTCGTTTCTCACGTCGTGCAAAAGGCACGAACGTTGTTCGTATAATGCGTCAACGCAGATACTACTCTCGCGTTATCTCAAAAAACGTTGGACACAAAAGAGCACTAGTTGGAATGTCACGCAGACAAGACTACAACATGCTAGTAAAACTTGGAAAAATAGACCCTACAATAAGAAAAGGTCGTCGTAGATAATATATCCACATGAGTGACTTAAACATTCGCAACTTTACCCGGCACGAAGTGCCGGGTTTGCTGTTTCCAAAAATAGCAAACGAGATTCTACCAGAGTGGGAAATATCTCTGGTATTTGCTGGAAAAATACGCGCCCAACGTTTGAATGTTCTTATGCGTAAAAAAACATACGTCCCAAACGTGCTCTCGTATAAAGTTGGAAATAAACACGGCGAGATAATTATTTGTCCAATAATAGCCTCAAAACATGCACACAAATTTGGTATTTCACCCTATGAATTCACCGTTTTTTTGTTTATCCACGGTTTACTGCATTTGAAAGGATACCGACACGGCACTACAATGGATAAACACGAATGGAATTTACTTTCAAAATTTGTGAAAAAACAATTTATTACACATGACACGAAGAATAGTAACAGGAATAGATATCGGGACGTACCAGATAAAAATGGTCGTTGTAGAGGAAGTAATTGACAAAAATATTAAGTCACTAAGGGTGATTGGTACTGGCAGTTCTACTACTCGCGGAATGCACAAAGGCTACGTCATAAACAAGGACGAGGTAACAGAAAGTATCAAAATCGCAAAACGCGCAGCAGAACAAGCTGCGCGCGTACCTTTGAAAAATGGTTTTCTTGCAATAGGTAGTATTTCCATAAACGAAACACGGGCAACAGGAGAAGCAATAATATCTCGAGCAGACCAAGAGGTCACAGAGCTTGATTTAGACATTGCACTTAAAACTGCAAAAGATGCTGCAGCTCCAAGTTTTTTAAATAGATATGTACTACACGAAATACCTACAGAGTATAGAGTTGATGGTGTCAAAACATACGGCAACCCAATAGGAATGAAAGGTACCCGCATAGAAACAGATTTTTTGTTTATTACATGTTTATCTTCTCAAATCGAATCTCTTATAGAAGTTACGGAAAATTCTGATATTGAAATCATAGACCAAATGGCATCCCCTTTGGCAGGAAGCTATGTTGCTTTATCAAACGACCAAAAAATGAGAGGTTGCTTACTTGCAAACATAGGTTCAGAAACAGTCTCAATAGTTGCTTACGACGAAGGTATTCCTCTATCCATAAAAATATTTCCTTCTGGTAGCTCTCAAATAACTGATGATATAGCATTATCATTCAAAATCTCACTAGATGACGCGGAAAAAGTAAAACTTGGACGTTTGGGTGGTGTTATGTACACAAAGAAAAAAATAGATACTATTATTTCTTCACGTCTAACTAAGATTTTCCAAACAATAGAAAAACATATCAAAAGCATAGGACATAAAGGACCCTTGCCTGCTGGAATAATTATTTCTGGTGGTGGAGGTACTATGTCGGCTGTTGAGGTAGCGCGAAAAACTCTATCACTTCCCGCACGCATTGCAGAACTGTCTTCTGTAGACAAATCACCAACACGCACAAACAAACTGCGCAACGGTACGTGGGCAGTTGCTTATGGAATAGCATTATGGGGACTTACTGGAGATACAGAAACACGTAACAATACTTTTATAAAAAACATAACTGCTGTTATACGTAAGTTTATACATCAATTTACACCTTAAATGACGGCACGCTATCTAATTATGTCAATCTATACACAACGCGCAGCTTTGGTATCATAATTAGAATTAATCACCGCAAATACCATAAACTATGTCTAAACGAGTAGAATCAGAAATCGAGACTTTTGCACGAATCCGTGTCATCGGAGTTGGTGGTTCTGGAGGAAACGCAATCAACCACATGGTCAATTCAAAAGTCAAGGGAGTTGAGTTCATCTCAATCAACAGTGATGCCCAAGATTTACACCTCTCACTTGCAAAACGAAAAATACATATAGGTAAAAATCTTACTCGTGGACTTGGTACTGGCATGAACCCAGAACTTGGACGTCGTGCAGCAGAGGAAACTCGCCAAGAAGTACAAGAAGCACTTCAGGGTTCTGATATGGTATTTATAACCTGCGGTATGGGAGGCGGTACTGGAACTGGAGCATCTGCAATAGTTGCAAAGGTTGCAAAAGAACTTGGAGCACTAACAATCGCAGTTGTTACAAAACCATTCTCTTTTGAAGGCGCACAAAGGACGCAAATTGCTGAACGCGGACTAGACGAGCTAAAAAAAGAAGTAGACGCTTACATTGTAATTCCAAACGACAAAATACTTGCCGTCGTAGAACAAGACACAACAGCAAAAAACGCGTTTGCTTTATGTGATGAAATACTACGCCAAGCAGTTGAAGGTGTTTCTGACATAATCACAACTCCAGGAGAAATAAACACAGACTTTAACGATATCAAAACAGTCATGGAAGCTGCAGGTCCAGCTTTGATGGGAATTGGAGTTGCGGACGGAGATAATCGTGCGCGCGAAGCTGCAAGCCGTGCTGTTAATTCCCCACTACTTAGCGTATCTATAAATGGAGCAAAAGGTGTTTTGTTTGTAGTTGCAGGATCAGAAGATTTGGGAATACTAGAAGTACAAGAAGCTGCAAAGGTCATCAACGAATCTGTTGATAAAAACGCACGAGTTGTCTTTGGTATTATGCGTGACGAAAAACTTAAAAAAGGACAAATACGAATCATTGTTATAGCAACAGGATTTCCAGAAGGAATTATCGAAGATGGAGACATGGATGCTCAAGAGAGCTCTTTGTTTAGCCTTCCTTCAGATAGACAACAAGAAGAACGAGGAAAAATATACAACGAAGTCTTGAAAAGAGATACTAAAGAAATAGAAAAAACTACAGAAAAACCTCAACCAGAAGCTAAAAAAAAACCAAAAGATGAACCTATCGTAACAGCAACACCAACAAAACGTGAAGAGGTTGTTAAAAGACACAATATGACACCAGCAACACGCGCAGGACAAACACAACCAACTAGCACACCAAACAAAGAAGATGATGAAGACGCATGGGGTGCTATTCCTCAGTTCCTACGTAGACACAAAAAATAACTTCAAATTAAACAATCAGTAACTTTTAATGCCGTACATATTGTTTGTACGGCATTAAAAGTTACTAACACTTGCCTACCAAATAACAAACAGTATTATAGATACATATGCCTGATACTAAAAAAAATATAAACGACCTTATTATAATAGGAGGAGGACCTGCTGGAATAGCTAGTGGAATATACGCAGCTAGAAAGAAAATATCTACTGTTTTACTAACCGAAACAATAGGCGGACAAAGTGTTGTATCCGACGGAATAGAAAACTGGATAGGAACTGTCAAAATATCTGGAGCAGATTTAGCAAATGCACTGAGAACGCATATAAACGCATATAAAGACGGCTCTGTAGATGTACGAGAAGGTACTACAGCAAAATCTATAGAACGCAATGGTGATGGCGTGTTTACAGTTACGACAAACACAGATGACAAAATCTACTCAAGGTCAGTTTTTATAGGTTCTGGAGCTTCTAGAAGAAAACTAGATATACCTGGAGCAGATAAATTTGAAAATAAAGGTGTCACATATTGTGCTTCGTGTGACGGTCCGTTATTTTCAGATCAAGACGTTGCAATAATTGGTGGTGGAAACGCTGGGTTTGAAACTGCAGCACAGCTACTTTCATACGCAAAGTCAGTTACGCTAATACATAAACAAAAAGATTTCAGAGCTGACCCAATAACAGTTTCTCAATTATTGAAAAATGAAAAAATGTCTACACTAACAGAATCTGAACCAGTAGAGGTACTTGGAGATAAGTTTGTTACAGGAGTAGTTATAAAAAATAGCAAAACTGGAGAAACTACAGAACTGCCTGTTTCTGGAGTATTCGTTGAAATAGGAGTAATTCCTAACACTTGGTTTGCAGAAGATATTTTAGAATTAAATGACGCTAAATACATAAAGGTTGACCCCTTAACTCAAAGAGCATCAACAGACGGTGTGTGGGCAGCTGGAGACTGTACAAACGGACTGTATCACCAGAACAACATAGCAGTTGGAGACGCCGTAAAAGCAACAGAAGATTTATACCATTGGCTTGCAACTAAATAGCCTACTAAATAAAAAAACAAAAAAGTGAGTGGTTTATAAACCACTCACTTTTTTGTTTTTTTAATTAAATCTACCACTTACCAATAAGCATTGGTAAACGTTTGCGTATCAAATTATCTATACTGTAGTATCTCCAGCTACTACCAATCCACAACGCAACAAACACAAGTACGTATATGATTGCAGTACCAACATCTGTTGAGCCAGAAACATAAGGACCTCCAAGACCTTCTGCAGTAGACCAAATAACAAGAGAAAGAGCGATACCGCCAAGCATTGCTATTCTTGTAAAGAATCCAAAAATAAGTCCAATAGCAATAGCTGTTTCTGCAATAGCCACTAATATAGCAAAAAAGTATGGGTCAACTGATACGGTATGAACCCAGAAATTAATCCACGCTTGTATTGCAGCTGGTTGTCCTTGAGCACCTTCTGTAAGATAATTAACAAAATTATTTATAAAAACCGGACTCCATTTCAGTGTTGCGTCTACTGCCCACACAAGACCAAAAACTATCCTAAGTACTGAAAACATTTTATCCTCTTTTATATTAGCCATAGTTATATTGATACCAATAAATCAAGACGTTAGCAAACAAAAACAGTTAATAACTATACTGTAAAAAAATTAACCCTCGTTCCACACAAGAGTTAATAAAATTAGTATTTGAATCATTTTTTATGGAACAGCTGTACAATTTCTGCTGTTTTTTGTTTAGGTGTGATTTTGTGTTCTGGATGTTCTGCAATTAAACCGTTCATTCCTTGCCAAAATAAATTAATCATTGCATTCAAACGAGCGGTTCTGTTATCACCATACACACGTAATGTACGATCAATAACAAACTGCATACGTATTAATTTTTGTTTTGACTCTTTATCTCGTACAGCATTGATTGTTTTTCTAATCTCACTTCTAACCATGCTTTCAAACCCTTTTGGGTCTGATTTACACAAACACGACAAGTAATCATGTCCGACGCTAGAAGCAAAAATATCATTTACCATGATCCATCCTCCATATTTGGTTATGTTCTATACATAGAATAGACTTAATATTAAAATATGCAAAATGTTATTTTATTACAAACATACAAGAATACATATCAAATAACGTGATATTATTAATCAAATTATGATGTTCTTACAAACAATATATTCAGCTATTAAAACAGTACTAACGAGTTGGAAATATAAAGTGACATTTGCCATACTGGTAGTTGTTTTTGTAATTGCATATATATCACTTCCTGTACTTCTAATACCAGGCAATACGGTTGCGTTTCAGCTTGGTTTGTACACAATAAATAATTTCGCCGTTTTTTTATTTATTTCAGTTATAACTTCCTTACTTGTTTTACTACAATTTTTTTCATTACATAAATCATATAAAGAAAAACAAAATATAGGCAACACAGTCACACACGGCGGTGTTGGTATTTTTTCTGGTGTATTTGGAGGATTGTTTGCAAGCATAACTTGTGTCCCGTGTGCAATAGGATATATAGGCATATCTGGCTCGCTCGGTAGTGTACTACTTATAAGTCAGTATCAACCATATTTCATAGCAGCAGCTGGAGCTGTCGTACTATTTAGCGTATATCAAGTGTCTCGTACTGTTATGGGATATTGCAAATCTTGTAACGACGTAACAAAATTGTAAATTAAATACACAAAACAAAAACCCGCCGACAGCTAAGCTGCGGCGGGTTAAAATTCTTCATCCCGTAAAACTTCTCATCATATTTTCAAAAACATTTATCGAGCCGTCCTGTTCGAACAAATGTTTTTGAATTGACTTAACATCAAAAGAATCTCCAAACTGGACCTTCTTTTTAACTACGAACTTTAATACCATTTGGTCGCGCATGTCTTTCGAATTAACATGAACAATGGCATGGTATAACTTAGACAGCTCCACGTTTAGAACCTCTGAGTTTAGAAACGGATATTGCTTGTTTATGTAATACCTGCATTCGGCATACAAAAACACTGCGTTATGTATTTCAACTTTACATCCACTCATGAATGTAACGATGTTGTTTACACCGTCGATTCCTCGATCAGAAAAGACAACACCTGTTGAAACACTGAGCACTTCCCCAAGTACAAATTTTTTTATGTTCATTATTATCCCCTCTCTTTTTTTGAAAATACAAAATCTGCCATATAAGTTACATTATCTCTATCACTACGTCAAACACAAATCCTAATGTTTAGCAATTTAAACACTCAACAATAAATAAGATATTAATTCAATATTTTTATCATAAACACCAACATGCTAAATTAAAGTAGTGTGAATTATACAAACATACTTAAGATATAATCTACTTATAAACAAAATATATGCATTATTCTTGGCTTCTTTGGAGTTTATTGTTAGTTGTAATTTGGATTTTCTTTTATGTTGTACTAAAAACAAAAGAAAAAAGACGACAAATGCTCACTGTTAGTTTATGGACAACACTTCTCGGTCTCACAGAACCATTATTTGTACCAACATATTGGACTCCTTCATCTCTTTTTGACTTGGCTATTCGTACTGGTTTTGATATTGAAAGTCTTATTTTTTCTTTCGCTATTGGAGGTATTGTTATTGTTTTATATAACGTCATATTTAGAAAAATATCCATTCATATGTCCACTAAAGCCCAACACTCAAATCGGCACAAGTACCACATATTTGCACTTCTTAGCGCTCCGATTGTCTTTGTTGTACTTTTCTTCACAAGCTCATTAAATCCAATTTATTCTGTAATTCTTGCGTTAATAATAGGAGGTCTCTCCACGCTGTATTGTCGCCCTGATTTAAAAAAGAAAATGTTTATAAGCGGACTTCTCTTCCTTGGTCTGTACTTTTTCTATTTCCTTACACTCATAACAGTATATCCAGGATATGTTGAAGCAGTTTGGAATCTAAAAAACATATCTGGAATTATTATTTTTGGTATACCTGTTGAAGAACTACTGTTTGCTTTTAGTTTTGGTTTCTTTTGGTCTAGCATATACGAACACATAACTTGGCGTTCTCTACGTTCACAGTAAAGACACTTTAAATGTGTCAAGAGCTACGTATAAAAAATTTACTACAAATTACACTGAACATACAGAAGATAAGGACCACTTATGCCACCCCTAATAGGCTATAACTCTTATACAAGTCGAAATTGCTTGTTTCAATTTGTACATCATGTCGGACTAGAGTCACGAACAGTTAAGCGCTACAATGTTATTTTTAACTATTTTGATTTAACAAAATAAAGTATATGACACACCTATACCTAGAGGTAAATCATTTTTGACCTTTTAATTCTTGAATATTCTCCTAGATTTTCAAGAATTAATACATTTACAAAACAAAAAAATAACCCTTACTTAAGGATACTTTTATATGCCAGTTCTACCAACGCGACAGTATAGTCCAACTCTTCAGATGAACTAATGTTCAACACTTTATCAAAAGTCCATGACGGTGTTCTTTTAAGATTTTTTACAACACCTTTTTTATCTAAAAAAATTGATTCGTCCATTTTAAGATTAATTTCAAGCGAATCATTCAGTATTTTTACAGTACAAAAATTCTTCAACGCAGATATCTGATAAGTCGTCCATTTTTTTCTATGCACTTCCGTTACTTCAGGCGCAATACAGCATATTTTTTTACTTAACTTAAGAAATAAGTCTTTTAAATTATCAGATGCATTTTCAATATGCTCTTCAACAGGAACAGTTTCCCATTTAAAAGTCCATTTTTTAGTCTCTTGTTCCAACTCATCTTTAGTAAAGGATTTAAACGAATGCACATGGTCCTTTGTAAAGATACTGTCTTTACAAAAAGTTTGAAAAGGTATAGCCACTACCTCACCATGCACAGATAAGAAATTCACAATTTCTAGCAATGGATTTGTTTCTTTCATTGGATCACCAACTTCATCAATGATAATAACAATTCCCCAATTTTTGACTATTGATTTCAATCTGTGCTTGTCAACTTTGTTTAAGACCGGTAATTCATTATAAAATTCATCGACAAGTTTTTCTATTGTACTTTCGTTATCTAAAGCCATTATAAAATTCGTTATCTGAGGTAAAACATGTTTTTTTAAACTGTGACTTATAAGCTCTACTTCAATCAAATATAATTTGTTTTTACTAAAATCAATAACATAACCATCTGGTATAGTTCCAAAACCTGATTTACTGCTAATTTTTCTTTTTAAATCAAGATATACAGTATCTTTACCAAAAATTTCATTAGAATGCTCAACCACCATTCTCTCTAATTCATTTTCATT
>VAPM010536272.1_pt1 | contig 18571 bp, 15 predicted proteins | sample 3395091 | NCBI WGS metagenome assembly VAPM01 (sample SAMN08290445, study PRJNA428436) | hydrothermal vent metagenome | isolation source: Deep-sea hydrothermal vent chimney 3 | place: Pacific Ocean: Juan De Fuca Ridge | reverse complement strand
CTTTTATAATGATTGTTTCACGATCCATAAAATATTTTCTGGTGACAGTATCCAGCGTTTTGTTAACGGGGTGCCTTGGTACCATGCCTACTCTGGGTGGTGGTTCTGGTAATACTGTTTCAGGTGGTGCGGCAGGTGCTTCCAGTAGTAATAAAAACAGCCAGCTTGAAAGTTGTAATAAAACGCTGGGCACATTACGTATATTTGAAGATAAAAGCCTTGCATGGTGGGGGCATTATCGTCGTTATTATCCAAAACTGGGTTCGACTGTACCTGTTATCCGCACGATGATTCAACAATCCAATTGTTTTGTTATTGTAGAACGTGGTGCGGCTATGCGCGCTATGCAAAGCGAACGTCAACTGATGCAGTCTGGTGCTCTTCGTGGTAACAGTAATATGGGGCAGGGGCAGATGGTTGCAGCGGACTATACATTGAGCCCATCCGTTACTTTTCAGGAAAGTAATCTGGGTAAAATCTCGGGAGCGGCAAGAAAATTAATACCGGGTTCATGGTTTGGCTCTACATCTGTTGGTGCGAAGAGTAACGAAGCCTCAACAACGCTTCTGCTTATTGATAATCGTTCCGGTGTTCAGGTGTCATCATCTGTTGGTAGTGCCAAGAACTATGATTTTAGTATTAGCGGTTATTCATGGGGCGGTAAAGGCTGGGCAGGTGCAAGTGCTTTTACCAATACTGCTGAGGGCAAAGTCATTATAGCTGCATTTGCGGATTCCTTTAATCAAATGGTGAAAGCATTACGCAATTACAAACCACAAAAAGTTAAAGGTGGTTTGGGAACAGGAGGAAGCCTGGCCGTTGATGGTGCAAAAAAAGCGAAGTCGAAACCAAAACGCCAGTCTGCTCCACGCCAGTCAGTTGCAGTAAGAAGTAATAGCCGCTTGAATGTTTCCAGCAGTGGTTCCACTCATGTTACTGTTGACGCGTATGATGCTTCCGCATTGAACGATTATTATAAGGCGTTAAAAGAAGCAGTGAAGAATTTGTCGAAGTTTGCCAATATGGGGCCTGGTCAAATTAAAGCAATTAGCCAATATAATAATACGGGTATTAACCTGTGGACATTAATGTGGTCAAGCAATTTTTCTGGTGAATTTGAAACATCTAAAATCGAGTTGGAATCCTGGCCTTTAGACGCCAGGAAAAAAGGCTGGAAGATTCTGGGTAGAAAAATTAAAAAGTATAATAAACTTTTTTATAAGCACCGCAAGTCAATACTGGCGAGCAAAGATGTTACAAAGGACGTTCGAAGAAGGCTTAAGGCTATTGAACTTGTGACAGAAAAAAGTCTTTTTGCCGAGTAGATGTGTAAAGATTAATTATCGACAATCTAAAAAGGCTGGTATTTTACCAGCCTTTTTTATTTGGAGGCGATCAAGTCTCACTTGTGTGTATTCCGCAACAAAACATAAATTGCCCCGGTTCCACCATCACAAGGCCGAGCCGAGCAAAATGCTAGAATTTCGTCACGTTGTTGCAGCCAGTGGTTGACCAGAGTTTTCAGCACAGGAATTTTCCCGGGCGAACCATGTCCTTTACCATGAACAATGCGTATTTGTTTTAAATTGTTGCTGGTACAGTAGTGAAGAAATTCAACGACTGCTTCGCGTGCTTCTTTTTTTGTTAACTGGTGCAAATCCAGTTCGGCCTGAATGCTCAGTTCACCACGTTTTAGTCGTTTAATGACTTTATGTTGTAAACCATCGCGTGCAAAAAAGAGTTCATCGCCGGTTACAATACTGGTGAGATCATCGGGCTCACTTAACATATCAACAAGTACCTGCTTATCATCCCGCAGGCTTTGTGTTGGCCGGGTGGAAGGTTTTATTTTTTTATGCTGGATACGGTTTGATTGCTCAAGAGGGCTGACGCCCTTCATTGCTTTGAGAAAATCATCGTTATTATTGTTATCGGCTGCCATCGTCTGCGCACAGGGTTGGTATTTAAAACAAAAGGGTACACTAGCGCTATAAAGGAGCAAAGCGTAATTTAAAATTAAAGATCAGTTTTTGTATTTCTACTCGAACAAACCACTCATTTCACGTATAGTTGACTCTTTATTATGCAACTAATGCATTGAATGAACAGGTTTTTTTAGCGAATGCATATAATAATAAGTAACGATGACGGTTATGCGGCAGCAGGTATTACTGCACTTGCCGATGGCTTAGGTGAGCTGGCTGAATTAACAGTAGTGGCTCCTGACCGGGATCGCAGCGGTGCCAGCAACTCTCTTACTCTGGAATACCCAATCCGTGCCACTGAAATGGCCAATGGTTTTTTCCGTGTGGATGGTACCCCTACAGATTGTGTGCATTTGGCTATTACCGGCTTGATTAAGACCGAGGCTGATATGGTGGTTTCCGGTATTAATGCCGGTGCTAATTTAGGCGATGACGTGCTTTATTCCGGTACCGTTGCTGCTGCAATGGAAGGTCGTTTTTTGGGTTTACCATCACTGGCGGTCTCCCTGCTTGGGCCGGACTTTAAGCATTTTGACACAGCAGTGAAGGTTGTCAAAACGCTGATCGAGCGGATTCATTTATCTGACTTACCGATTGATACCTTATTGAATGTGAATGTACCGGATTTAGCGTGGGATGAGATTGCCGGTTTACAGGCGACTCGGCTTGGGCACCGCCACAAAGCGGAGCCGGTAATTAAGTCACTGGATCCACGAGGTCGAAGCATTTACTGGGTTGGCCCACCCGGAAAAGAAAAAGATGAAGGTGAAGGCACTGACTTTTATGCGGTTAAACATAACTATGTTTCCATTACGCCGATTAAAGTTGATTTAACTCGCCATGATAGCGTTTCGACGGTTGCAAACTGGCTAGAGCGAATATGATCAAGCAAAAATTTAAATGCGAGAAGATTAAATGTCAGTTGTAAATATTCAGGGTATTGGTATGACATCACAACGTACTCGAGATCGTTTAATTGAACGTTTACGTGCAAAAGGTATTAAAGATGAAAATGTGCTGGAAGTAATGCGAAATACCCCTCGGCATATTTTTATGGACGAAGCGCTGGCCAGCCGTGCCTATGAAGATACGGCTTTGCCCATTGGTAGCGGGCAAACAATTTCGCAACCTTATATTGTGGCACGTATGACTGAAATCTTACTTGCTGGTGAAAAGCGTTTGGGTAAGGTACTGGAAATAGGTACCGGCTCCGCTTATCAAACTGCGATTCTTGCACAACTTGCAGATCAGGTTTTTAGTATTGAGCGTATTCAGCATTTTATTCCGCGTGCAAAAAAAATACTGGCGATGCTGGAGTTGCACAATGTTAATTTAAAACATTATGATGGTTATAAAGGCTGGGTCGGCTTTGCGCCTTATGATGCGATTATGGTCACGGCTGCACCCGATGAAGTGCCATTTGAATTGCTACAGCAATTAGCCGAAGGTGCACGTCTTGTTATTCCAAGTGGAGAGCAAGGACGGCAACAGTTATTATGTATTACGCGAGAAGGGGATGATTTTATCAAACAGGATCTTGATATGGTCAGCTTTGTTCCCCTGGTAAAAGGTACCCGATTGTGAAGTTATTCAGTTTTATGTACGACCGAGCTTTAGTATATTCCAGACACCCGAAAGCGCCGCTTTATTTATCCATTTTAAGCTTTATAGAATCCTCTTTTTTCCCCTTCCCACCACCGGATGTGATGCTGGCACCGATGTGTTTGGCCAATCGTAAAAAGGCCTGGCATTATGCTTTTTTGACCACGGTAACCTCGGTGTTGGGCGGGTTGTTTGGCTATTTAATTGGTGCCTTTGCGTTTGAAATGGCTGAGCCTGTTATTAAATCGGTCGGTTATTGGGACAAGTTTGAAATCATTAAATCCTGGTTCCTCGAATGGGGTGTTGGTGTTGTTTTTATTGCCGGTTTTTCGCCCATACCTTATAAGTTAATCACAGTGGCTTCCGGTGTGATGGGGATGGCATTGATTCCTTTTATTATTGCATCGATTATCGGGCGTGCCGCACGTTTTTATCTGGTGGCGGGTTTAATATATTTAGGTGGCGAAAAAATGGAACAGAATCTGCGTAAACATATTGATACACTGGGCTGGGGCATGGTTGCCATTATTGTTATCGCGTATTTTATTTTGAGAAGTTAATGCATAAAAGCCGATATTTAAAGATTGTTTATTTGCTATCAATAAGTATTAGCCTGGTAAGTTGTTCACAGTATTTAAAATCAAATGCAAAAACGCCGGCCTCGCAGTCTAAAAAGGTACTGTACCAGCCGCCTAAATTTCATCGGGTGCAAAAGGGTGAAACGCTGTATTCGATTGCCTGGTTTTATGGTTACGACTACCGTCAAATTGCACTGTGGAATGACATTGATTACCCTTATCTGATAAGGCCAAATCAGGAAATTCAGCTTTACCCCTCCTTAGTGAGACGTGCATCACAAAACACCCGTGTTACCCATTCAAAAAAGACGCTAACACAGCAGGAAAAAGCACGCCATAAGCATTCGAAACGGGCTAAACGGGCAAAAAGAACTGCTGTTAAGAAGCGAGAGACGATTAAAAAAACACATAGTGCCTCTAAGCCTGCTTATACTTCAAATATTACGTGGCGCTGGCCTGTTCGAGGTAAAATCGTGCATCGTTTTGGCGCAAAACATGGCAAAAAAGGTATTGGAATTTCAGGTAAAAGGGGTCAGCGAATTGTAGCTGCAGCCGCTGGTAGAGTTGTGTATAGTGGCAGTGGATTGCGTGGCTATGGACAGCTTATTATTATAAAACATAACGATACCTATCTTAGCGCTTATGCCAATAACAAAAAAATATGGGTAAAAGAGCAACAAAAAGTAAAGTTAGGGCAGCATATTGCCGATATGGGTGGTAATGGGGTAAAAAATTCCATGTTACATTTTGAAATACGTAAAAATGGAAAGCCCGTTAACCCGGTTCGTTACTTACCCAGGTGATTATGAAAGTTAGAATAATGACTGTTGTGTAGGTTATGAATATGGAAAAAAATAATAAACAAAAACAGGATGGAAACTCAATGGATGCGACTGAAGTAGATGCAACAATCGATGTAAACCTCGAAGATGATCTGGAAGAAACAGAGCTTGATCTTGGCAGTGATGCGGTTGTTGAAAAAGTTGAAGAAGAAAATAAAAAATTTGCAGCGGGTTCGGTTTCGAATGGACAACTTGATGCAACACGAATTTATCTTAGCGAAATTGGCTTCTCGTCATTATTAACTGCAGAAGAAGAAGTCTTTTATGCACGTAAAGCCTTAAAAGGCGATGAAAAATCCCGTGCCAAAATGATTGAGTGTAATCTTCGCTTAGTGGTGAAAATTGCACGTCGCTATCTGAATCGGGGGCTGGCTTTGCTGGACCTAATCGAAGAGGGTAATCTGGGCTTAATCCGTGCAGTCGAAAAATTTGACCCTGAACGGGGTTTTCGCTTTTCAACCTACGCTACCTGGTGGATCCGTCAAACCATTGAACGGGCCATTATGAACCAGACCCGTACCATTCGTTTACCGATACATGTGGTTAAAGAAATTAATATCTACTTGCGTGCTGCACGGCATTTAGCGCAAACACTCGACCATGAGCCCAGCCCGGAAGAAATTGCCGAAATGCTGGATAAGCCGATCAGTGACGTAAAACGTATGCTGGGCTTAAATGAGCGTATTACCTCGGTTGACTCGCCCATTGGCCCTGATGGCGAAAATTCATTACTCGATGCTATTCCCGATGATGCCAATAACGACCCCGTCTTACTGCTTCAGGACAAGGACGTTAAAGATAACCTCGACGCCTGGCTGGAAAAACTGACCGATAAACAGCGTGAAGTGGTCGAACGCCGCTTTGGTATCCATGGTCACGATATTTCGACTTTGGAAGAGGTGGGTAATTCCATTGGGGTGACGCGTGAGCGTGTTCGCCAAATTCAGATAGAAGCATTGCGCAAATTACGTGAAATACTTGAAAGCGAAGGTTTTTCAGGTGATGCCCTGTTCAAAGAGCAGTAGCTAGCGGCAGCCTAAAGAATAATTCCTGACCCACTGAAGCTATGGATTTACGCTGAGACAATGAATGAAATCTCGGTGGAAACCCATGGCTTTTGTGTTTAAATCCCTTTTATTTTAGCCTTCCTAACATATCCAGCTTGATTTTTTGTTGTAAACACCACAATTTATTATATAATATAGTGTATACATCATATTTTATATAAAAAGGTATTTATCATGAGTGCAGCAACCAAGCCTGTTTTAATTGAAGAAAAGGTACTGGCAAAGGCGTTTGCGAATGCGGGTAAGGCATTAGGGGTTTCTCAGGCTGAATTAGGCCGGATTATTGGCAAAGATCGCAGTAATTTTCGTCATGGTATCGACCCCAAAACAAAATCAGGCGAATTAGCTCTGTTATTTATACGCTGTTACCGTAGCCTGTTTGCGTTGGTGGGTGGACAAGCCAGAGATATGCAGCACTGGATGCAGACCGAAAATACGCATACGGGAGGTGTCCCGAGTGAACAAATAAAAACGGTGATTGGCCTGGCCTCTGTGGTGGAATACCTTGATGCGATTCGCGCAAAAGTTTGAATGATCTTAAGTATTTAAACAGCGATATGGATATCTGGACTCAGAGTGATGCACAACAACACATAACAACCATTAGCGATGATTTTGTTCGTATTGTAGAAAGCCAGCAGCAGATCGCCACAACCCGTATTGTGGACTCGCTGGAAGAACAGGCGATTCTAGAATTACTTTTAGAAGCAACAAAACCACCGGTAATCGATAATACCGGGCAGCTGCACTATTTATTCTCAACACCGTTTCGTTACCCGCCGTTAAAGCATGGCTCACGTTTTGGAACACGATTTGAACCGAGTTTGTTATACGGCTCTAAAACGATAGAAACACTGCTTATTGAAAGCAGTTACTACCGCTTTCTGTTCTGGAATGGGATGAGCAAACCACCTAAATCAAAAAAATTCATTACCGAACACACGGTGTTTGCCGGGCGCTATTATTCCGAACAAGGGCTACGGTTACATGATGCTTCTTTTAGTGCACACATTGATATTTTGCGCGATCCTGCCAATTATACTGCCACTCAGGCTTTGGGCAGTGCTATGCGTGAAGCGGGAGTCGAAGCTTTTGAATACCATTCGGCGCGGGATGCCAAAAAAGGTATTAATATCGCGCTTTATACTGCGAATGCCTTAATTGTGAATGAACCTTTATATAAGAGTCAGTGGATATGTAGCACCACGGCTAATAATGTACGTTTTTCCAGTCGGGATGACAGCAAGGTTTATGGTTTTAATATCAACGAATTTAAGGTGGACGGGGTTTTTCCTTTGGCCTCACTATAACGTTTGTATTGCTAGCGGCGTTCTTCATTTTTTTCTATCTACTCTGCACGATGTAAATATTACATAGCATTTTTGTGATTATTTAGACCTTTTCTTTCCTGTTTACAGACTAAACTTCATTGTAACTCAACTGCTGTTTAGTTGGCTTGAATTAAAACTCACTATAAGGTTTGGAGCAATGGTTTCAAGGAGAACCTTTTAGCAATATCTATTGTTATACAAAGACTCACCCATGGAGGAATATTAAATGAGTAACAAGTTTATTAATGATGATGTAAATTTTGACCAGGCTGAAGACGAATTTGATGAAAATGAGATGTCCATCGAAGCTGCTGATTTTAACCAACCGTTCCCTATCTTCCCTAAAAAACTGGCTGCAAGTGGTTTATACAAAGCCAGTAATAAACAGATCCCATTGCCAATAAAAAGTAAATTTGCTGAAGGTAGCAATGATGAATTTGAAGATGAAATTGGTTTTGTGCCTGGGAAAAAGCTTCCTTTTAAAATGTTTAAGGAAGAGTTACGCCTGGATGTTGATGGCCGTTATCCACAAATGCATGCCAGCGGAATGATCCGTACTAATCTTTTTACAACGGTGCACTGGGTTGCCCGCTTAAAATCAACACGTAGCAGTAACACATGGGTGGGCAAAATCTGGTTTAAAGAAGGCCCGGCTAATGCGATGCGTCATACGAAGGTACGCATAAAAGTGAAACGTAGCTGGTTTTCTAACCAACGCCAGTTGATTGCAAAGTTTTATGGTGGTGGCGCACCAACGCGAGTGCAGTATTTTCGATTCAACTCCCCTTATTTCCATCGTGTGGAATTTGAATATGACCGTGTCTCTGATGTACCGGCAGCCGATGCAACAACCGCTGTTAGTACCTGCGCCCACCCAAACCGGCCGGCAACCATTGGCTGCGAGAATTTGTCATTGGAAACGGTGTACCGCCGTGCTGGTTTCAACGTGAATAAATCGGGTAATGACAGTGCAATACCGGTTGATGATGCCGGCATTAATACAACCTGGAGTGATGCCGAAATGCATGATGCGATGCAGGCTTACTGGTCTCGCTTTTCAAATAAGGCGCAATGGTCTATGTGGGTTATGTTTGCACGCTTGCACGATAATGGTAATGGCCTTGGTGGCGTGATGTTTGATGACATTGGACCTAACCACCGACAGGGTACCGCTATTTTTAGTGATTCCTTTATTTCTCAGGCACCCGTGGGCGATGCTAATCCTGTGGCCTGGGTGGAACGGATGCGGTTCTGGACTGCCGCACATGAAATGGGGCATGGTTTTAACCTTGCACATTCGTGGCAAAAGTCACTGGGTGCACCTTATGGGAACCCATGGTTGCCCACTCTGGCTGATGAGCTTGAGGCACGGAGTTTTATGAATTACCCCTATAATGTGAGCGGCGGGGAAAGTAGCTTTTTCTCGGATTTTGAATATCGGTTTAGTGACAATGAACTTGTCTTTATGCGTCATGCACCGGCGAAGTTTGTACAAATGGGCAATGCAGACTGGTTTGAAGATCATGGTTTTGAGCAAGCTGCGCTGGAACAGTCGTCCCCCTTTATGCTTGAGTTGCGTACCAACAAAGCAAGCAGCGTATTTGAGTTTCTGGAAATGGTGAATCTCGAGTTAAAACTTACCAATATTTCGGGGCAAACACGTTTGCTTGAAGCGGCAACATTAAAAGAACACCAGAATATGGCCATTATTATAAAGCGTGATGGGATGCCTGCGCGTCAGTGGTTGCCGTATGCCTATTATGTCCGTGACAGCAAAATGGCGGCGATTGATCATGGGCAGTCATTATATGATTCGTTGTTATTGTCTGCAGGTAAAAATGGCTGGGACATTGCTGAACCGGGTGGTTACACTGTGCAGGCGATGATGACGATTGGTGATGAGGTGATTGTGTCAAACAGTCTGAAGTTACGCGTTGCCTCGCCACGGACACATGGCGAAGAAGTCTGTGCGCAGGATCTTTTTGTTAAGGAAGTGGGGCAGGTGTTGACTTATGGGGGTAGTCAATTCCTTGAATCGGCAAACAATGCACTTGAAGAAGTCATTGTGCGCTTGCCTGAAAGCAATGCAGCACGGCATGCTCAAATTGCATTGGCATTGCCGAAGCTGCGAAACTTTAAATCCTTAAATATCACTGCTGATACTCCCGATTTGTTTACCGCGCTGGAGAAAAAACAGGTGTCCATTGATTCAGTCAGTGCAGACAGTTCGGTGAATAAGGTGCTCGACACGCTGCTGGTTAAAGAAGGGGATGCAGCAGCAGAAACATTGGGGCATATTTGCTATAAAAAATACATGGATACTTTTAGCCAATATCTTGCTCAGGACAGTGTGAATGCAGCCGAGAAAATACAACAACAATGCCAGAAAACGCTAATGGCGAGAGATGTGCCAGAGTGGGTTTTTGCTAATGATGAGTACCGGGGTAACTCACCATCAAAAAAGGCAAGCAAAAAGAAAACTGAAAAAGCCTAATATTCCGGGCTTGTGTGTAAACCGCCTGCTTGTGCAGGCGGTCTTTTTCGATGAAGAATCCTGCTATTAGCTTGTTGTTTTAGCAGTTAATTTAAAGCTGAGCTTAAATTATTAGCAAGCCAGCCACGACAAACCGGTTTTCGGAAACCAAAACATTAAAGGTGCGACAGGCTGAGGCGGTATTCATTACTTCAACACCAATACCGGCCTGATGAAAACACTGCAATGCCTGATGGTCAGGAAAAGTCAGGTTCTTGCCGGTGCCGAGAATAACCAGTTCGGGCTGTTGTGAGATTAGCAGTTTAAAGCTTTCCGGCGACCATTCACTAACGGTGTTGTATTGCCACTGCTCAATAATCTGGTTTGGGGTGAGTATAAAACTGCTTGTCATGGACTGGATATGTTTGCCGCTCGTTTCGCTATTCTGGTTGCCTGAAAGGGCAATATTGATTTCACCGCTGTCATAACTCTGAATGGCCAGTTTGTGGGTGGTTTCTAGGTTAAACTGGGTCATGCGCTAATATTCCTATCCTTCAATTTATTGAAAAACAACGTTTTATGTTGAGGCGATTTTACGGCATAATGCGTCGTTTATTTCATTTATCCGCAAATTTTTGCAAAATAACAGGTTATCAGGCTTTGATTGAAGATTTTCCCCGAATAAACCGGCTTCCTCCCTATGTTTTTAACATTGTTAATGAGCTAAAGGCCGAGGCGAGAGCGCGTGGTGAGGATATTATCGATTTCGGGATGGGAAATCCGGATCAGCCCACGCCGAAGCACATTGTCGATAAGCTGGTGGAAGTGGCGCAACGTCAGGACACACACCGTTATTCACTGTCGCGTGGCATTCCGCGCCTGCGTCGAGCCATTTGTAAATGGTATAAATCTCGTTTTGATGTGGATTTAGATCAGGAAACCGAAGCGATTGTCACCATTGGTTCCAAAGAGGGTTTAGCCCATCTGGCGATGGCAACTGTGGGACCGGGTGATGCAGTGCTGGTGCCAAATCCGGCGTACCCAATTCACCCTTATGGTTTTATTATTGCCGGTGCCGATATTCGCCATGTGCAAATGACGCCGGATACCGATTTTTTTGAAGAACTTGAAAAAGCGATTAAAGATTCCTGGCCCAAGCCCAAAATGCTGGTGCTTAATTTCCCTGGTAACCCGACTACACAATGTGTTGAGCTGGATTTTTTTGAAAAAGTCGTGGCAATCGCTAAAGAACATGAAATTTGGGTGGTGCATGATTTAGCTTATGCTGATATTGTTTTTGATGGTTATAAAGCACCCTCCATTTTACAGGTGCCAGGTGCGCGTGAGGTAGCGGTTGAATTCTTTTCCTTATCGAAAAGCTACAATATGCCGGGCTGGCGTGTTGGCTTTATGGTTGGTAACTCAACCCTGGTTGCCGCTTTGGCACGAATGAAGTCCTATCTGGATTACGGTATGTTTACGCCCATTCAGGTTGCGGCCATTGCCGCTTTAGAAGGGCCGCAAGATTGTGTTGCTGAAATTAGTGAAATGTACCGTAAACGTCGCGATGTGTTATGTGAAGGCTTATGTGCATTGGGTTGGCAAGTTGAAAAACCCAAAGCCACCATGTTTGTTTGGGCACCCATTCCGGAACAATATAAACATTTAGGTTCATTGGAATTTTCAAAGCTATTATTAAAAGAAGCAAAAGTAGCGGTATCACCGGGGATTGGTTTTGGTGATTATGGTGACAGTTATGTACGATTTGGTTTAATCGAAAACGAACATCGCACCCGGCAGGCCATTCGTGGTATTCGCGATATGTTTCGGATAGAAAATTAGCGAGTTTTCCAGGAAAAATTAAATTGTCATTGTGAGCGATAGCGCGACAGTCTTAATTAGCATTCGTGGCAATCACAGTAAGATTGCCGCACTATCGCTCGCGATGACCGCATTTTTTAATTGAGGCCGTCATACCCGCGAAGGCGGGTATCCAGAACAATATAATTAAGCTGTTTTTACAGTACTGGATTCCCGCCTTCGCGGGAATGACGCATAAGTAATAAGAGGTTATGTATTTTGAAACCAGTAAAGGTTGGCGTTTTAGGTTTGGGTACCGTTGGTAGCGGAACAGTGAATGTGTTGCAGCGCAATGCAGATGAAATTTCTCGTCGTGCAGGTCGTGGTATTGAAGTGAGCCACGCAACAGCACGTGACATTAATAAAAAACGTGACTGTGATGTGTCTACTATTAATGTTGTGGCCGATCCGGATGAAGTGGTTAGTAATGCCGATATCGATATTGTTGTCGAATTAATCGGTGGCGATACTCTGGCGAAAGATCTGGTTTTAAAAGCAATAGCAAACGGCAAGCATGTTGTTACTGCGAATAAAGCTTTAATTGCAAAACACGGCAACGAAATTTTTGCCGCTGCACAGGCCAAAGGGGTGATGGTTGCGTTTGAAGCAGCGGTTGCGGGTGGTATCCCTATTATTAAAGCCATTCGTGAAGGCCTGGCGGGTAACTCAATAGAGTGGTTGGCCGGTATTATTAATGGTACGGGTAATTTTATTTTAACCGAAATGCGTGACAAAGGCCGTGACTTTGCCGATGTGTTAGCAGAAGCACAGGCATTGGGTTATGCAGAGGCCGATCCAACCTTTGATGTTGAAGGCATTGATGCAGCACACAAGTTAACCATTCTTGCCTCGATTGCTTTTGGCATTCCATTGCAGTTTGAAGCAGCCTATACCGAAGGTATCAGCAAAGTATCGCAAGACGATGTGACTTATGCTGAAGAGCTGGGTTACCGGATCAAACATTTAGGCATTAGTCGTCGAACAGAAGAGGGCATTGAGCTACGCGTACACCCAACGCTTATTCCTGAACGCCGTTTAATTGCAAATGTCGATGGTGTAATGAATGCCGTGCTAGTACAAGGCGATGCTGTTGGCCCGACACTTTATTACGGTGCTGGTGCAGGGGCAGAGCCAACCGCATCGGCTGTTGTTGCAGACATCGTTGATGTTGTTCGGGTATTAACAAGTGACCCCGATAATCGTGTACCGCATTTAGCGTTCCAGGCCGATGCCTTATCCGACATTGCAATCTTGTCAATGGATAAAGTGGAAACAGCGTATTATCTGCGTATGCAAGCTGAAGATAAACCGGGTGTGCTTGCTGATGTAACGCGCATTCTGGGTGAGAAAGAGATCAGTATCGAAGCAATTATTCAGAAAGAGCCGATGGCCGGTTCAGATAAAGCTAATATTATTATCTTAACGCATCGTGTATTGGAAAATAATATGAATAAAGCGTTGAGTGAAGTAGAGGCACTTAATACTATTCAAGGTGAAGTGACTCGTATTCGAGTTGAGAGTCTGGGATAGAATTGATATTAGAATTTAAAAGTTTAAGTTTCGGAGAAAAATAAAATGACCATGCGTCCTCGTTATACCGGTTTAATTGACAGATACCGCGATCGCCTTCCTGTGCATGACGATACGCGCATTATTAGTTTAGGCGAAGGTAATACGCCATTAATTCGACTGAGCAATATCCCGCGCATTATTGGTAAAGACGTGGATATCTATGTGAAGTACGAAGGCTTGAACCCGACTGGTTCTTTTAAAGATCGTGGTATGACCATGGCGGTCACTAAAGCGGTTGAAGAAGGTAGTAAAGCGATTATTTGTGCTTCAACCGGCAACACTTCCGCAGCGGCAGCAGCTTATGCGGCACGTGCCGGTATTACCGCATTCGTATTAATCCCCGAAGGTAAAATTGCATTGGGTAAACTCGCACAGGCGATGATGCACGATGCTACTGTATTACAAATTAACGGTAACTTCGATGTCGGTATGCAGTTAGTAAAAGAAGTGGGAAACGATGCGCCGGTTACTATCGTGAATTCCATTAACCCTTTCCGTTTGCAGGGTCAGAAAACAGCGGCCTTTGAAATTGTGGAAGAGCTCGGTTGTGCCCCCGACTTCCATTGTATTCCGGTTGGCAATGCCGGTAACATCACTGCGCACTGGATGGGTTACACCGAATACCATGAGCATGGTATTGTGAACTCGCGCCCTAAAATGGTAGGGTATCAGGCAGCCGGTTCAGCACCGTTTATGCGTGGTGAAATGGTTGATGATCCTGATACGGTTGCAACGGCTATTCGTATTGGTCACCCACAAAGCTGGGATAAAGCATGGAAAGTTAAAGAAGAATCGGTCGGCTGGTTTGATGAATGTGTTGATGAAGAAATTTTAAAAACACAAAAATTATTAGCCATGAATGAAGGTGTTTTCTGTGAACCTGCATCGGCAACATCACTGGCGGGTGCATTAAAAGATATAGAAACAGGTAAAATTCCTGAAGGTAGCAAAATTGTTTGTACTTTAACCGGCCATGGTTTAAAAGATCCGGATACGGCAATTAAACAAAGTGCGCCAGTGTTAACAGTTAATGCAACACGAGAAGAAGTGACCAAAGCTATTCTGGATAATATGGCTTAAGCACATAATCGTCATTCCCGCGGAGGCGGGAATCTAGATAAAATTAAAGAAGCTACTTATATGTCTGGATTCCCATCCCCGTCTCCACTGGGGACAGGCTCTTCGCGGGAATGACGACATCTTTTTTTAAATCTATAAATAGAATATTAAATTATTAAAGAGACAGTAGTGCACTTAAGATCAACTCATCTGTCCAAATCACAACGTAAAGTTTGTCGACGACAACAACCTGAAACGCTTCCTGATTTTTTATCAGCACTGCCTCCCATTCTTGCGCGTGTTTATAGCACGCGCAATATTCAGTCGGCATCCGAGCTGGATAATTCCCTTAAAGGTTTATTGCCTTATAAAAGCTTAAAAGGAATAGATGCTGCAGTGAATTTGTTAGTGGCTGCCTTGCAAGATAAGGCATCTATTTTAATCGTGGGCGACTTTGATGCCGATGGGGCAACCAGCACTGTCGTTGCCATTCGTGCCTTACGCTTAATGGGGCATTCGAATGTAAAGTATCTGGTGCCCAACCGTTTTAAATATGGCTATGGTTTAACACCCGAGATTGTTGATGTCGCGCAACAGTCGAAGCCGGATATAATTATTACCGTTGACAATGGCATTGCAAGCATTGACGGTGTTGAGCGTGCCAAACAATACGGGATAAAAGTTTTAGTCACCGACCATCATTTACCTGCAGACACATTACCGGCTGCCGATGCCATCGTAAACCCTAATCAGGTTGGCGATACCTTCAAGTGTAAATCAACGGCGGGTGTGGGTATTATTTTTTATACCATGCTGGCTTTACGTGCTGCATTACGGGATGAAGGCTGGTTTGCGACAGAATGCCCGGAACCCAATCTGGCAGAGTTACTGGACCTGGTTGCATTGGGTACGGTCGCGGATGTAGTACCACTGGAACACAACAATCGTATTTTAGTTGCGCAAGGTATCGCGCGTATTCGGGCTGGTAAAGTATCTGCTGGTTTAAAAGCACTGATTAAAGTGGCTGGGCGAAATGCACAACAGATAAAAGCATCCGACATGGGTTTTGCTATTGCACCACGCATTAATGCAGCCGGTCGGCTGGAAGATATGTCAATTGGTATTGAATGTTTACTTTGCGATGATGATGTTCATGCCATGGCGATTGCAACTCAGCTCGATTCATTAAACTATTCACGACGAGAAATTGAAGGTGAAATGAAACAACAGGCTTTCAAAATTCTTGATAAAATATTGAAAGACCAAAGCAATAATTTCAACGATGAAAATTCTATTCCGGCCGCATTGTGCATATATCAGGAAGACTGGCATGAAGGTGTGATTGGGATACTGGCATCGAGAATCAAAGATCATTTTCATCGGCCGGTTATCGCCTTCGCGACAGCAAAAGAAGGCGAGTTAAAAGGTTCCGCCCGTTCTATTCAGGGTTTGCATTTGCGTGATGTTTTAGATGAAGTATCTAAAAAATTTCCCAACTTAATTGAAAAATTTGGTGGTCATGCAATGGCAGCAGGTTTAACATTAAAGAAAGAAAACTTAAATGAATTTAAAAATGCTTTTATGCAACAAGTCGACAAGCATTTAACGGATGATAAATTACAAAATATATTATTAACCGATGGTAGCTTAAATGAAAGTGAGCTCAACCTGGATGTGGCCGAATTAATACAAAATGCGGGTCCCTGGGGGCAGAGCTTTCCTGAGCCGGTATTCGACGGGCAGTTTGAGCTAATTGAAAAACGTATTGTGGGCGAAAAACATTTAAAGTTAGTATTGGGTTATTCAGGAATGGATTTGGCTCAAAAAAATACAATTGATGCGATTGCCTTTAATGTGACCGATGCAGACTGGCCTGTGGATGTGAGTCGTGTGGATGCAGTTTACCGTCTCGATGTAAATGAATTTAGAGGTAACCGAACCGCTCAGTTGATGATAGAACATATTGAGCCCGTGATTGGCTAATATTTAATGTCATTGCGAGCGATAGCGCGGCAATCTTGTTTTTTCGCGGTAAGATTAATAAAACTGCCACGTTATGGCTTAGCATGATCATATTTTAGTTTAGAATGAAATAATATAGAAAATTTTGAGAATATAAAATGTTAGAAATTAATGCCATTAAAACCCAAATAAAAGAAATGCAGCAGCGCAATGCCACACTTCGGGGGTATCTTTGACTTTGATATTAAGAGTGAAAGATTAATCGAAGTTGAAAGAGAGCTGGAAGCACCTGAAGTCTGGGATAAACCTGAATATGCTCAGGAACTGGGGCGTGAACGCGCCAGTCTGGAAAAAGTTGTACACGGGCTTCAGCAAATTGAAGAGAGTCTGACTGATGCAACTGAACTGCTGGAAATGGCACAGGAAGAAGATGATTCGGATACCGTTGATGCCGTGATTGCCGATTTAGATAGTCAGGAAAAGATCCTGGCAGATCTGGAATTTCAGAGGATGTTTTCCGGGCAGTTGGATATTAACAACGCCTTTCTGGATATTCAGTCCGGCTCGGGTGGTACCGAGGCACAGGACTGGGCGGATATGCTATTGCGTATGTATTTACGCTGGGGTGAACGTAAAGGATTTAAAACCGAATTAATGGAAGTTTCTGATGGAGATGTTGCCGGGATTAAAAGCGCCACTATAAAATATACCGGTGAATATGCATTCGGTTTATTGCGTACAGAAACAGGCGTACATCGGCTGGTGCGTAAGTCGCCATTTGATTCAGGTAGCCGCCGTCATACTTCCTTTGCCTCTGTTTTTGTTTATCCGGAAGTGGATGATAATATTGAAATTGAGATTAATATGTCTGACGTTCGGGTGGATACCTATCGTGCCAGTGGTGCGGGTGGGCAGCACGTTAATAAAACGGATTCAGCGGTGCGGCTAACCCACATTCCATCGGGTATTGTTGTACAATGCCAGAATCAACGTTCACAACATCAGAATAAAGACAATGCGATGAATCAGCTTCGTGCAAAGTTATATGAAATGGAAATGTTGAAGCAAAACGAAGACAAGCAGGCAATGGAAGATTCAAAAACCGACATTGGCTGGGGAAGTCAGATCCGCTCTTATGTGCTCGACCAGTCGCGGATTAAAGATTTAAGAACCAATGTGGAAACATCGAATACGCAAGCTGTGCTTGATGGTGATATAGATAAGTTTATTGAAGCTAGTTTAAAGAGTGGCTTGTAATATTTGCAATTAAGGCCGTTATACCCGCGAAGAGCCTGTCCCCAGTGGAGATGGGGATGGGTATCCAGAAAATATAATTAAGCTGTATATACTGTCTGGGTTCCCGTCTTCACGGGAATGACGATAATGAAAGATATGTCTAATTATAAAGATATAATATAGAGAAGTAATATGTCGGATAAAAATAATCAGGGTAATACACCTCAAGCGGTTGACGAGAATAAACTTATCGTTGAACGTCGTGAGAAATTAAAAGTATTGCGTGATAATGGCAATGCCTTTCCAAATGATTTTCGTCGCAATGTGGTTGCTGGTGAACTTCATGCCGAGTACGGCAATAAAACCAAAGAAGAACTGGAAGCAACACCTGTTCGGGTAAAAGTAGCCGGTCGAATGATGGCGCAACGCATTATGGGTAAGTCCAGTTTTGCCAGCTTGCAGGATATGTCGGGTTCTATTCAGCTTTATGTGCAGCGCGATGATTTGCCTGAAGGGTTTTATAATCAGCAATTTAAAAAATGGGATCTTGGCGATATCATCGCTGCTGAAGGAACCATGTATAAAACCAATAAAGGTGAGCTATCGGTCAAAGTTGAAGATATTCGGTTGTTAACCAAATCTTTACGTCCGTTACCGGATAAATTCAAGGGTTTAACGGATCAGGAAATTCGTTATCGTCAGCGTTATCTTGATCTTATTATGAATGAAGACTCGCGAAAAACATTTCAGTTACGTTCAAAAATTGTGTCGCATATTCGTGAATTCCTGACGAAAAAAGATTTTCTTGAAGTCGAAACACCGATGATGCAGGTTATTCCCGGCGGTGCAACGGCAAAACCATTTACCACCTACCATAATGCTCTGGATATGGATTTGTATTTACGTATTGCCCCTGAACTTTATTTAAAGCGTTTAGTTGTGGGTGGTTTTGAAAAAGTATTTGAAATAAACCGCAACTTCAGAAATGAAGGTTTATCAAGCCG